>Ga0163217_1001293_pt1 | contig 14965 bp, 7 predicted proteins | sample SynspAceP_FD_185933 | JGI IMG/M metagenome (GOLD analysis project Ga0163217, IMG submission 185933) | Saline lake microbial communities from Ace Lake in Antarctica - Synechococcus sp. Ace-P (PacBio error correction) | ecosystem: Environmental > Aquatic > Non-marine Saline and Alkaline > Saline ...
AGCAATTGGTATGAAGTGAATTGCAGGACCACTAAAAACTACATGCCTCATAATTTTTTTGGGAAACTTTTAGAAAAAAAGTTTTTTATGTTTGTTTTTTTAGCAATATCACAGGGTAGGAAAAAATGCTTCTCCTAAAGAATCGTTTTTTTCCAGCGTTTAATTAATAAGGCGCGGAATTTTCATAGTGGTTAAAAATTTAAGAACTAAGACTACAATCCTGGCGCTATATCCATAGCATCTTTAACATGGCCTCTGTCGTATAAATACCGTCACAAATTTTTTCATGTTTGATTATGTTCGTATCCAAATCTTGATATAGGGTTTGGAATGACAGTTTTTTTCAGCTTAAAGTTTTTACTAAATTACCCTTAAAATTTCTTGGTATAGAAAATTTTTAATTGTAATAACTGATAAGGAATCTGAATTGCAATGTAGAAATAGTCTGCGCCTTTATTCTTTAGCAGTACGCTTCACCTAAATAATTAGTAAAAGATCCGCCGAGATAAATCCTGTAAAAATAGAGGAGTATTATCTGTTGAAGTACTGGCATGAATATGTATCTTAGTAGCCCGCAGAATGGTAAACTATCGTATACTATCATTGAGCACTGAACCTAAATTAATGCAAGACATCGAAACCGATGGTTAACTTTACGCTTCCTTGTATATAAGCGCGTTAGAGCTTCCTTAAAGGACATGTATACTAGAAGTCTTTAGATGGAGATTTTGAATAACTCCATCAATACCAAAAATAGTATTGTAGGTTCGTATTATTTTGTTATATAGGCTAAACAAGTTCCGCATTACAAATATATGTCGACCGTCGTTTTAAAGTAGTGGCCGATTGTAATAGATTTAAGTATGGCAATTAATTTAAGGGTTTTTGAAAAATAGGAATAAAATTACATTAAATTACCAAGCTACGATGGTAGTTTTATTTTGGGATAGTTCCAAGATTAATTTTGTTTCTTTATAGTCCTTAATCAAATGTATTATTTGGACTAAGTAAGCTATTGTAATAAGTGCAGACCTTGCTGCCCGACAATAGTTTCCCATGCTTTGCCTCGGTATTAGCTCTTTACAAAATTCAATTTTTCGGTCTTTTTTTAAGATTTCTTCGGTTATCCGGCACTTTTAAACTAGTCCTAGAAATTCGCGTAACTCATGAAATCGAGCAGTAAATATAACAATAATATCACAGATTCATGATAATTTTGACCGATATTCTGTGTAGTTGCTGTTCGTTTGGTATTTAATTGAGCGAGTACCAATGTACTTAATGCACATTGCATCGATGAAATATCTCTTACATGGTATGATACATCGATACAAATAGTTTATCTAGATTTTTATGTTCAGCAACTATAAGCATGGTTATTGTGCCTGCCTGAAACAGCCACTGACTAGAATTACCCATCACAACGGCCTCAGAGCTTTTTCTGCGTAGTTTTTAATGACAATGGAAAAAACTAGTCCGCATACTATTGAATGATGACACTTAGACCGCACCTAATGAGGTATTATTATTGGACTTTTATGTTTGGACACTCATTGTAGAACCATCCTGCCGTCTAACCTTGTTTGTAGGAGTCACAATTAAATTACCCACCAAATGTGCCCGCTTTTTACGATTTGCTTTTCAAATCTTTTAAAGTAGACTTTTATTGTCCAATTAACCATTCTTCAAAGCCTTCATCGTGCGTTGGTTTTAATGCCGGAAAAGTGACTACATACATTTTACAACATTTTTAATTGCCGGACCTGATATTAAAACATGGAGGGCAACTTGTGTATATCAATATCTTTGAATAAAGCAGGTTTTTTGAATACAAATAATATTTTCCTAATCTCGAATTAAAATATGGTTGTATAAAAAACCATGTGTCTTATTCAGTTGGTTTCCTAAACTATGTTATATTTATAAGTATTTATGCATTGCAATAAAAAAGAAGACTGAAGATGTATTAAATGATTTTGAAATATAGATGGAGGACGTGGATTGCAATCGCCATCTAGCGAATTCAGCATGATATTATTATGAGCCATAAGTATTCATTTGATGGAATTATGATTGACCATACAATGGCAATTCTAATATGAACTGTTGCGTTTTATGAAGCATTTGTTTATTCTTAAGGAGCATTTATTGGTAAACCTTTAAAGTGTTTTGGAAATAATGGAATGAGTGATGGATTGCAAATTTTTGAATTTCAATCATAATTTTTATATTAATGGGGGATATTGCCCATTGTGATATGGATGGTTATGGATGGATTTTAAGCTAGATGCTGACAGGCTTAATGATGAATTGTCTAAATCATTTAGTGGGTAGAAAAGCGAGGGTTTTAGAGTTCTTACTAAAAGAAGGATTCAGCCAATTTGCTAATTTCTAAATCTATAAGTCTACCTATTAGTAATTCCGGTAATTGATTGGTGTCGATCTTATAGTATTTTATATTATTTGTTTGATAAGATTTTGTATATTTTAGATATTGGTGGTTGCGCAAAAAATATTTCAAGAGACAATACGGAAGTGAGAATTGATGTTACCAAGAATTGGCACAGTAGTTATTATCGCTGCATAGGTTATCAATACCTGTAATATAAGATGATACCTATACCTAATATTGCTTAATTACAAGAAGAATCTTTATTGGTTGGTAGACTTATAATGACTAAGGTTCGGAGCTTTGTGAACAGGATATTTCTGAAATGTGATTGCAGAATGCTATTAAGACAATGACGTTAAACATTTTACACGTCATGCTCGCGTTCGGAATTGACGATTTGCGAATCTTTTAGTTCGTTCAGATGGACACAGAGCATATTTTTCCATAAAATAGATAGATATTTTCACGAATATATTGCAAATTGGTGGGAATTAGAATGTTGTATGATTGTTTAAGACTGCGAATATTAACCGTTCATTGGATTTGTAGGTTTGTAAGGCATTGATTAAAATGGAAGAGCATTTAGATTAGTCTTGCATGCTATTAGAAGAATAATGCTGTTATGATACATGACCCCAATCTTGAGAATGCAAGAATACTATATAGTCATCAGTATTAAGCCTATAGGGTTTACTCTTTTAATTTTTGATAACCTATTGGATTTTTTCCTACGGCGAAGAATTCCGAGCCACAGAAAATGCTGCACGATTTTTTATAGGTCATTTGTTTGACGTGAAAATGCTACCTATGCCAACCCAAAGGTGAACATAAATCAAGCACTTAGCGTAGAAGCCTTATTGATTAATGCAAATGTTTTAAATAGTAGTGCGAATGTGGTGCCTAAATAACAAAGCGATTCAAGATAGTCATGCAGGAGCTCATTTAATCTGCATAATTCCTTCTAACCGAGGTAAACGTAGGACCTAATGAAATAACACTTCATAAATGTAGTGGTGCTATTGGTAATTAGTTGCTTTTACGACTACTATTAAGAGCATAAAACATAGAATTTAGAAAAATAAGAAATTTTCCATCGGTAATTGGTTGCATCTTGGCGCTTCGATTCTATTAGAATTAAGGCCCTAAGCGCAAATAGGCCTAATTCCGATGATATATTTTGCTTGATTTTTTCCTTAGAATTACGCGATAAAAGAAATATTGGAGTGGTAGTTATTAAAAGGGCTATTTTAGGCTAGTAATGACAGTCTTTAAAGAAAAACGAGCTATTTATAACCCCATACTAAAGCGCAAAACAATCATTTTAAATAATCTTGGGTCAATCTTCTTTTGCGAAAAAATAAAAAAAGAAAAAAAGGAGATATGAGCACTAAAATTGAGCACCTATACTGCTAAAATATAAACATACGTTGTAGTATGTGGCTTATTACTTTGCACGGTATGGTTAGTACCATAATAGTGGTGGCCAATTTGAGAGATTAATTGCTAAGTAGACGTTTATTCAGAAGATGGCATTTGAGCGGCTCTAAACTTTTTGCTATACTAAATATATATTGTGTCCACAATTATAAAGAGCTTAAAATAATAACGTTCTACTAAATCAAAGCCTTAAATATTTTTCGGTAGATTTTTGCGTTTTAAATTTCGCTCACGATATAATATGGCTCTTTTGCTAACAATGCCTCGTACTATTAGATAAAGCTGCATTTGTTCTAACTGAGAAAAAAAAAATTTCTTCGTAAATGGATCAGATTTTATGTCCTGTAGTTTAAATCATAAGAGGTTGTAATTAATTTAATATTCGTTGGAAGTAGAACAGTCTTAGGTATATATTTTTTTCATGCTTTGGGTGTTGCTTTTACATTGTATTTTTAAACGCAAAAAAAGGTGTAAATACAAATTTCAAAAATAGGTTCTGGTTTACAAAGAAACTTATTTCCATTAAATCTGTACTATTTTATTGCTCCTTAAGATGTAATAATTTGTCTAAGAAATTTATTTTGAAATCACCTCCTACAGAATTGAAAATTAACACCTCGATACTTAAAAACTCAAAAGAAACCACTTCTTAATAAAGAGGCTTCATATACTATGTTTTGGAATATAGCTCATTACCGTAGTTACTGACGCATTTTTACAATATAATTTAGCGGATTCATCGTGGTGTCGCAGATTGAGTTTGGTGCTTAAATATGAAAGGGACACAGATGGTACATGGAGATGTAAGAGATTATGATTGGTGGCAGAAATTTTTAAAATCTTATAATAGAATGGTTAAAGGAAGATTATGATCGACTATTTAAAATTAGGGGCAAGGAGATGAACTATAGTGCGAGTGTACGCTAAAATATTGGATAGATGCATTATAATTAATTTCCTGAAGGGTTGCAACTTGGTAGCGATCTTCTATTGTTAAGAGGCGGTAGTTTTTTAGGGATTACGGAAGAATCTTAAAATATTAATTAGCATCATTTTAAGGTATAGTTATATATGGGGCATCGGCAATGATGGGCGATTTGTTCAGTAAGGCTCTAAATAGTAAATTGGCGTTTATGGATTGATATTTCTGGTGAATAGAACGTTTGTTTCAAACCTAAGCCTGTCTATTTTATAGTTGCATCTGCGGGCACATTTTTTGTTTCGAAATATAGTTTCATGTAATGCTATGAATATCATCTTCATTTTTGAATATTCTTGGGTCTAATTCCACTTTTTTGATTTGTAAAGTTTATAATGATTGGTGCATAGCCATGGCACCACCTGTGTATATGTTGATTCTAATTTTATAGTTATACTCTTTTGTTTCAAAATTTTTGAGCATTTTTTGCCTCCCAGGCATAGATTCTGTTTACCGATATTTGATTCGTTCTTTGTAATACCTTTACAAATGCTGTCAGGTAGCTCTTCAATAGTCCTGAGCATTTATTTTTCAATCAAAATTCAGGAGCGCAATATCTCTTCTTGGGGGATATTAATGGTCTCATTTAATTTATTTGAACCATTGGCTTTTTGGAATTTCACAATGGATACTGAGTGCAATTCTCACATGGCATATAGATATATTTAATTTTCAAAGGTGATGAGATTTCCTCATTTCAGCAACGAAGAGATAAATACAATAAGTAGGTAGAGGTAGCATTTTGATTTCATGAAAAAATTAGATTTAATGTAAATAATACAACCTTCATTTGTATTGCCTCCAAAGATAAATATCATTGTGTGGAATACTTTACATATGGCATAAAAATATAAGATGGTTTATACAAAGCCATTTCATAGGTGTCAACAACAGATAGGCAATATGGAGCAGTAATGAGCCTATTTATCAACATCAACATTTATGCGCAGACAAACCTGGTGGTCCATAAGGTAGATTATTTCGAGAAGCGGAACCAAACGTACTGCTCTTATGAAAATTCTTTTGTCAGTATGTGACAGTTGGTGGAATTTTGGTTTAAGCGTTTGTAGTGGTCTTGCAGCGATAGATGGTCTTAAAGGTTATTTAGAACAGTGTGAGAGTAATTTCTTCAGCAAATGACTTTACGGAGGTTCCTTATAGAATATGTTAAAAGATATTTGAGAAATTTTGGTCTTGTTTTGCATTTGTGGGATGCAAGGCACGAGCCATAACGTGGGCAAATAATTCAAAACAATTGTTTGGGTCGAAACACCTAAAACCCATTGAATAACATATAGTATAAAGCGTTTGCCGAGTTGATTAAGAATCATAGATATATACTTTTAGCGGTAGATAATATTTCGCACGACATTTTAACAAATGCGTACAATTAGGGGGCAGATTTGTAATGCCTCAGCACTAAAATTACCTAGTGGTCATAGCGATACTGTGGTTGGAGTTTAGTGGTAAGAGTAAGGATTTGCAGGATAGGCTTTATTTTATACATGCGAGTGGTGCGGTTGTGGGCCAATGGATAGTTTTTTTTGGTTTAAGAGGAATTAAAAGATACATTTAAAATGCAACGCCATTTTGAAAATGAGGAGGATGCAGGTAAGCGTGAATATAGTAAAGAATAATTCTAAAGTTGAAAAGTATTTATGGCCTGGTTTTCAGTAATCACCTAATTATTCAGGTAAAAGAGCAGATGAAAATTTTTGCGGAATGATATATTCGTGGCAAAAGAGAGTATTTACGAAATGCATTAGTTGTAGGAACGTTTAAAGTGGTTTACTCTAGCAGAGTCCTTAGAAGGTGTTTTGGAAAGTTTAGCTGGTCCCAGCAAGTATGCTGCATTCGAGTATACTATAACTAGAACGTGAAAAAATCGGCGTTGTTGATAGCATCTAATAAGACTTAGTGTAGGTATAGTAAGTTCGAGATTTTAATAGCAGATTTAGAGCAAGCAATAGATAAAACGCGTAATTCCGTTAATTTTACGCATTAAGATGGGTATTTATTTGTTGTAAACAACAAAATTTTTCAATTTTAAAAAATAAGCTAAATTACATAAATAGCATAATTTGCAGTTATATTTTGAATCCAATAATTAACTAAGTGGTAATACTTATGGACGATAAATAAAAACATTTAGTGGATTTTTGAGGTTTACAGCAGAAATGCCCGACCAGAATTCATACAAGCGTCATGAAGTGGAGAAACAGAATACATATATATGTACGTCAAGAAATAATATGTGGGTAGATATTGCTTTTAAGATGGGTTTGGCAGAGCGTTTTAATTTTTCTTTTTAGAGTGCCTGGTAGATGATGTGGAGAAATTACATGTAACCGTGGAATAGAATTCAAATGAATTGATGTCAATATGTCTTTATAAAGGTGGTTTGCGTTTTCACCATGTAAATGCCGAGTATTTATAAAATTCCTTGGCTTTGCACAAGTTTTAAAAGCTTACAACTACTAATGTGGGTGTAAAGGTGGGTTTCTGATTTTGACCTAAAGGTAAATCAGATATGAGGTAATGCGTTTTTTTGCCATGCTTAGTGTTAGAATTGAATAGACTATTGGTCGACACAGATTACCTGCAGGAATATTGGTGTTTGGGTGTCGTGGAAAAAGGTTACTATTTGTATGAAAGAAGATACGTAATGAGTTTACCGTGTGCTTACAGGAAAAGGTTTGTCTGGGTGGTTTTCTAAAATTAGACAGAAGCACAGTATGGTACTGATGTTAACTTTGCAGAAAGGTTATGTTAAAGCTAAAATGAACCTTTTAATGTAAACGTTTAATTCTGTTCGGAAATGTTGCTAATAATACTGCAGAAAAAGCAATTTTCTAGGAGCTAGAGTGGTACTCTTTCAGATTCTGTGGATATATTATAATAAAGATGGTTTATGATGAAAAATAGCTTATTTTTTTTTTTTTTTTTTTTTTTTTTTTTTTTTTTTTTTTTTTTTTTTTCTTTTTTTTTTTTTTTTTTTTTTTTTTTTTTTTTTTTTTTGTAATGGATTAAGAATATAGAAGAGGAGTATTCTGATAGCAGATAAATATGCTTCTGCAGAATTTCATGAAGGTAATCCTTGGAAATGTTAAATGTGATATCGCATTACTTTGTGCAACTCAAATGAGTTGTAGATATGATAAAATTATTAAAAATGATGTATGTTGTTGCAGAATGTGCGAATGTTGGTATCGATCTCTGTTCATTGTGCCCTTATGCACCAAACACATACATCCATTTTTTAATAGATTTTATGCTCATCTTTTATTCAACTCATTTTGAGTTGCACAAGTAAATGCGATAGGTCACATTTTAATTCCAAGGAGTTTTACCTTCATGAAATTCTGCAGAAGCATATTTTCTGAACTCAGAATACGTCTTCTTCTATATTCTTAAGCATCCATTACAAAACTAGTTTTTTACATTCATTTAACATCTTTATCAATAGATATTCCCTAGAATTGAAGAGTTCCACTCTAGCTCCTAGTTAAATGATTTTCTGCAGCAGTATTGAGCACTTTACTGAACAGAAATTACAACTGTTTTGTACTTTAAAAGTTTCATTTTTAGTCTTTAAAACATACTTTCTGCAAAGTAACAGTACCATTAACCTGTTGCTGTTGGTCTATTTTAGAACAACCATGAAAATCTTTTCCTGTAAGCACCCGAACTCAATTACGTATTTCTATAATACCAAATAGGAACTCTATTTTCACGACACAAACCAGATATCTCTGCAGGTAAATCTGATGTTCGACAATATTCTATTAATTCTAACTAAAGGCATGGCCAAAGCATTACCTCATCAATCTGATTACTTTAGGGTCAAAATAGAAACCCTTTTCCACCATTGGTAGGGTGTTGTAGCTGTCTTTTAAGACTTGTGTCAAGAAAGACAAAATTTAGGAATGACTCGCATTTACAGTGGGTGAAAGCAAACCACCTTATAAGGACCTATTGCAGAGTTTATTTGAATTATATATCCCGGTTTACATGTATTTCTCCAGCATCATCTAACCGGTTACTCTAAAGAATTAAACGTCTGGCTCAACCATTCTTAAAAGATATTCTTACATTATAATTTCCTGTGTAGCAATAATGGTATTACTGTTTTGCTACTTCTGTACCGTTGTATGAATTCTGGTTCTGCATTTCTGCGGTAACCTATCATAATGTTTTTTATTTATCGTACCATAAAGCTATTTTACACCTTAGTTAAATTATTGATTTAAATATAACGCAAAATATGCTATTTATGTAATTGATTGCTTTTTTTGTTAAAATTGATATTTTGTTTGTTTTAGCAACAAATACTCTTCTTAATCGTAAAATTACGACATACGGTTATCCTATGCTTGCTCTAAATCTGCTATTAATCTTCCGAAATCTTCTATACCTACACTATGTTTATAGTGCAATCACACGCCGATTTTTTCACGTTCTTAGTTTAGGTATACTCGATGCGTCATACTTGTGGGTGACCAGCTAACTTTCAACCCTCCTAAGGATGCTAGATGTAAACACTTTTAAACGTTCTACATATCTTAATTGCATGCTTCGATAATTACTTCCTTTTGGCACGAATGATATATTCGCCAAATCTTTCATCTGTCTTTGTGCTAATGAATGAATTTAGGATGATTACTGATAACAGGCCATATAAACTTTTTGCCTTTAGAATTTTCTTTAGATATTCACTATCTGCTCTTCCATTTTCCAATGGCGTTGCATTCTTACAATGTAGCGTTTTAATTCCCTCTTAAAACAAAAAATCTCATCCATTGGCCCAAAACGCAACACTCGGCATTTGTGTAGTAAAATAAACTATTGCTAATTCCTTATTCTCACTAAAGCTCCAACAACAGTTATGCATATGACACTAGGTATTAGATTGCTGGTGCATTAGCATATCTTGCTATTGGTCCGGCATTTGTAAATATTGGACGTTGCGAAGTATTATCTACGCTAAAAAAATTCTTATCTTAATCACTTGCAACGCTTTAAAGTCTATGATGTCCTCATAGGGTTTGGTTGTGTTTCGACAAAAATTTGGTTTTTGAATTTATTTGCCAGCTTATGGGCATCGTGCCTTGCTGCCCACAAAATGAAAAACAATACCAATCTCAATATTTTTTAAATATTCTATAAGACCTCCGTAAGTCATTTGTAGAATTACTCATCACTGGTTCTATAACTTTAGACGCATTTATCGCTGCCAAGACTCACTACCAACGCTAAACAATTCACCATATGTCATTACTTGCGAAAGAATTTTCTAAGCAGTAGGGTGGTTGTCGCTTTTCGATATATACCTTAATGCACCAGGGGTTGGTCTGCGCATAAGTTGATGTTTGATAAATAGGCGGATACTGCTCAATATGCTTTCTGTTGTTTGACCATCATGAATGGTGTTTGATTAACTATAATTTTTATAGGTGCCATTTTTATAAGTATTTCGCACACAAAGTTATGTTTATCTTTTTGGAGAATAAATGAAGGTGTATTTTACTTAAATTAATTTTTCATGAATAAAAGCTACTCCTACTACTTTATTTGTATTCTCTTGTTGCTTGTAAATCGAAGGAATCTCTCACTTTTGAACACATTAATATTTCTATGATGCTTGAGAATTGCCTTCGTATGCCATTTGAATTCAAAAGCATTGGGTCAATTAAAATTAAGTGAGACATTAAATATCGCCTTCCAAGAAGAGATTATTGGTCCTGATAGTTTTTGATGAAGAAGTAAATGCTATACTATTGAAGGAGCTACTGAAGCCATTTGTAAAGGATTATACAGAAATGAATGGAAGATATCAGGAAGAATCTTGCTTGGAGGCTAAAATAAATGCTATAATTTTTTGCAAAAAGAATGTATTACTATAAAATTAATCATCATAATTATCAAGGTGTGCATGGCTTATGGCCACAATCGATTTTTAACTTTGACAAATCAAGAAGGTGGAATTTACGCAAGAATTATTCAAAATGAAGATGTTCAAAGCATTTAACTGAGAACTTAATTTCGAAACAGAGAGTGCCGCAGATGGCAACTATAAATAGTACAGGTTTATGTTTGAACAGACGTTTCTATTTTACGAGAAATATTGGATATCGATGAGGGTATTACTATTTTACGATCTTATGAATCGATCATTTGCGATGGCCCTTATTATTACTGATAGTTATAATGATGCTTATAATTTTTTTTAAGAATTTCGTAATGCCTTAACATATACCGCTCTTACATAGATGATTGGTTAACAATGTGGCACCCTTATGAAATAATTAAATGCAATCGCTATCTAATTTTTGTAAGCGTTAACGCGATAGTATATACTCTGATAATTTTTGAATAGTTCTGTATATATTCTCTTTAACATTCTATTGTAGAGATAAAAAATGCCACATCATAATCTGTTCATCAAGTCGCTGTCCCATCTGGGTTGGTCTTTCAATAAATTTAGCCACCAACTCAATGCTGCACATCTGCAATTTAATCCGCTAAATTTATATTGTAAATTTGCTGAGTAACTACGTATGAGCTATATTCCAATTATATTATATATTGAGCGCTCTGGTATATTAGTATTTTTCTTTTTGGAGTTTTTGTAAGTATCGAGTGTGAGTTTTTTCGATTTGTAGGGTATTTCAAATAAATTGCTTAGAAATTATTTCACATTGTAATAGGAGATAAAATAGTAAATTAATGGGTAAACTAAGTTTCTTTGTAACAAGAAGCCTATTTTGAATTTGTTATTTTACACTTTTTTGGTTAAAATAACATTAAAGCAACACCGCAAAGCATGAAAAGAATATATACTATACTTGTCTACTGCGCAACGAATTATTAAAGGATTACACTCTTAATGATTTTTAAACTACAGGAATAAATCTGAGCCATTGCGATCTTCAGTTAGAACAAATGCATGCTTTTATTCTAATAGACTACAGGCATTGTTTAGCAAAGAGCTATTATATCGTGAGCGAAATTAAAAGGCAAATTTACGAAAATGATTTTAAGGCGTTTGATTTAGACAGTATAACTTTTTTTATAAGCGTCGTTTATGTGGAGACCAAATTCATTTCTTGAAATAGAAAAAGGTTGTAGAGGGGCGCTCAAAAGGCATTCTTCGTAATAATCTATTTAGCAATAATTTCTGCAATTGGTGCACCACTTATTTTGGTATAAACATACGTTGCGATGAATGGTATAATGCACTATACGTACAACTTATGGTTTTATTATTGTAGAGTACTTAGGTGCTGCAGATTTTTTATTTGCTCATTTTGCCTTTGGGCAAAAGAGAGATGATCCCAGAGATGATTTAAGAATGATTGTTTATGCGCTTTTAGGTATGGGTTTAAATTTATCGCTCGTTTCTTTAAGACTGTCATTATTAGCCTATAAATAGCGCCGTTTAAAAGTAACTAACTAATTATGTTCTTGTTTTATTGACATAATTCTAAAGAAAAATTTTACCAGCGAAGATATTAGGCATCGAGTAGGCTATTTTGCGCTTTAGGCTTAATTCTATATGTGATCAGAAGGCGCCAAGATGCCCTAATTATATTCGTGGGGAATTTTCTTATTTTCTTAATTCTATGTTTTAATGCTTCTTATTTAGTAGTCGTAAAGCACTAAATTACCCAAATATCACCTTACTTTTATGAAGTGTTATTCTCATTTAGTGTGTATAATTTTACCTTCGGTTAGAAGATTTAATGCAGTATAGATGGAGCTCCGCCATTTGAATCTTATCGTGGAATCGCTTTTGTTATTTTATGCACACATTCTGACTTACCTTTTAACATTTTGCATTAACTCAATTAGGATCTACGTTAAGTGTTTTGTTATGTTCAACCTTGGTTTGCTAGGCGTATGCCATTTTCACGGTCAGAATCACCTTAATAAAATCGTTGCAGCATGTTTCGTGTTGGTCGGTATATTCGCAGTAGAAACGAATAGGCTTTTATCAAAAATTAAATAGTACACCTATAGCTTAATACTGATTGATATATATGTGCACTTTTTCTTGATCTAATGTGTATGTTATTGCTTAAAGCATTTTTCATCTCTATGATCATTGCAGAGACTAAGTCTAATGCTCTGTGCATTATTATTCAATTGGCCTATAAAGTCCTACAAGATACATGAACGGTAATATTTTGAGTCTTTACTTCATACAAATTTCTATTCCAACATTTTGGCAATAAATTTCGTGAATATATATTATTTTATGGAAAAATATGCGTTCTGTGGGTCCCATTCTCGACGGAACTACAAGATTCGCAATCTCATTTCTCCGCTGTAGAGGCATTACGTGTAAATAGTTTACGGTCATTGTTCTATGCATTTCTGCAAATCGAACCATCTTCAGAAATTATCTGTTCACAAAGATCAAAGTTAGTCATTGTAAGCTACCAGAATAAAGATTTCTTCTTGTAATTGAAGCAATATACGGTATGGTATCATATTTATATTCAAGTGTATGTGATAACCTATGCAGCGTATTAACTGACTGGTGCCCAAATTTCTTGTAACGTAGTCATTTCTCACTTCCCGTTGTCTTTGAGTATAGATTTATGCAAGCCTCACATATCGTAAATATACAGAATAGGTTATGAAATAATTAAAATACTATAAGGAATCGATCACATTTCTATTATCGAATAAAATAGTAGACTTATAGATTTTTGGCAAATCTAGGCAATTTATGCGGTGAATTCCCTATTAGTACGACTTAAACGCGTTCGCTTTTCTACTCCATAAATGAATTTAGAATTTACATTCGTTAAGACCCTGTCAGCATTCTAGTTTTAAATCCATCCATGCACCGCATACTTTCAAACAATGGCAATCTTCTCCCTTTATGATTACAAATTATGGATGAATTTCAAAAAAATTTGCATCCTAACTCCATTCCCATTATTTCAAAGACCTTTTAATAGGTTATTTTACCAATAAATTCTTCTTAAATAATACAAGATGCTCAAAAGCAACAGGTCTTATTTATAATTGCATTGGTTTTATGGTAATTCTAATTCTCAATTCATATGAATACGTGTCTGGCTTAAATTAAATATATACGCTGAAATTCGTAGATGACGATTTGTCCAGTTGTCCATCTTATTTCAAAATATTTCAAGTACTCTCTGTTATTCTTTTTGTTTATGCTGCATATACTTGATTAAAAATAAATAGTTTGAAATAAGAATTAAGAAATGGTTTTTTAACTATTTCATTTCGAGTGAAAATATTTGTATTTTCTGTATGTCCATAACCTCTTTCATAAAGAATTAGTATTAACAGAGTGCGCTCCATTGTTTTAAGTATCAGGTCCGCAATTGTAATAGAAATGTTGGTGAAAATGGTATTGTAGCATTTTTCCTGCATTAAACCAACGGCACGAGTGAAGACTTTGAAGAATGGTTAATTGAAATAAATCTACTTTAAATAGAATTTTGAAGAGCAACTGTAAAAGCGCACATTTGGTGTTAATTTAATTGTGCACCCTACACCAAGTTAATGAGGAGATTTAATTATGTGTAAACATAAAGTTCATTATAATAACATCATTAGGTGTCGGTGTCCTGAATTGTCGATCCATTCAAAGTTATGGCGGACTAGTTTTCACGGATGTCATTAAAAACGTACGCCAGAAAAAGGCTGCTGAGGCCGGTGTAGATGGTTGACTTCTAGTAGCTGCTGGGCTGTGGGTCCATGCGGCACAATAAAACCCATGGTCTCTAGTTTGCTGAAAATAAGAAATTTCTATCATAAAACTTTTTTGCTATCTGGATGTTCAGTCGGTAAGGAATATTGCATCGGATTGCAAATGGTGCAGATTTTAGATTACATGTACTTCGTTTCATTTAATAAAACGAAGCAAAGCACACAGAATCGGATCAATCCCCACTCCGTGAGCGGGATAGATGATGTTGTAACTTACAAGCTATCGATATTTCAGGAGTTTCACGCGAATTTTCTAGGAGCCTAGTTTAAAGCTGAGAGCAATAACGAGAAGACTCTTAAACAGAACCCTGAAATTGATTTAATGACGATAAAGAGCTAGAATCGAGCAAAGCATGAAACATTTGGTCCGGCAGCCAAGGTTCTGCACTTATTACAGTTAACGA
>Ga0163217_1022599_pt1 | contig 14965 bp, 18 predicted proteins | sample SynspAceP_FD_185933 | JGI IMG/M metagenome (GOLD analysis project Ga0163217, IMG submission 185933) | Saline lake microbial communities from Ace Lake in Antarctica - Synechococcus sp. Ace-P (PacBio error correction) | ecosystem: Environmental > Aquatic > Non-marine Saline and Alkaline > Saline ...
CTTAATACAGAGGGGGTACATCTATTCTAGCCACAAAAAGGGGGGGGGGAGATTTAAAAAACTGGGGTTAAAAATAAGCCCCCCCCCCCCTGTCGGCTTTTTCAGCCCCTGGGGCAAAAAATACCGGCCCTGCTAAAATTGCGCAAAAAACAAGGTTAAAATATTCAGACTGAAAAGCCTTTCTTCGCCCTTCAAATCAAAGCCGACGCTTTTGTCTTCATGCTGCCACAACAAGCACAACCGTCAAGAACTGCCGATGGTCGAAAAAATTAAATAAGGCACGGCCTAAAGGAAAGAGCATAGCGTTTTCCTCACCTTACCGGTTTAAATAAATGGAAAAACGAAGGTGAAAATGTGAGCGTCTTCAAGGTTTGACAGGCTTTCTCCTCGGCCAAACCAAACTGAACCAACCAATCACAATCTTCTTAACGCTAAACACTGCACCGCAACATCCGCACAGATTTAACAAACGCCGGTTGGCCATCAAGACTATAATCCTTCGTATTGGGCGTCCCTACCTAGGTAAATAAGAACACAACTCTGCTGGGCCATCGCTCTACGAACCCGTCGTACAATAATACATCCAACGCAGTCCCGGTAAAGGACGGCGCAGCAGTCACACTCTGTTAATACGTCTTAACAAAGCTAGCATAGCCGCTCCCATCAAATCCTAACATAACCTCCATTAGTAAGCTGTAAGTATCACTTTCTAGTCGAACGAATGGTGCGCTAGGAAATAAGCCTCTTTAAGGCTATTCGTAGACGTCTTGTTTTGAAACGCTACCACTTGACCAATGGTCCAATAAACTTACCCACCGCCACCCATCAAACTCAACTTTCAGTTCCAATCCAATCGCACGACAAACATCAGACAACGAAATAGAGCAAAAGAACCACTTCCTGCCTTTTGTCCAATACATAAGGCTACTATGTGTCTTAACAATGCGCTAGGAGACGATAACCCAGCCAACCGCGGGTTTCCCACGATTTCAACCGACAGGATCCCAGCCTCTTTTCTTCTTAGTTCTCGAACATAAAACGCTTCTTCCGGGGTGTTTCATCAGATTTAATGCCCCTGAGAAACTGCCAACCATTTGCCCAACACGTCTCGGCCAAAGAACTGCCACGCCTCGTTCATCAATAATCCCACATTTCGTCTTATCGTCTGCATCACTCACGATCGCATCACCTCTTCTTAATATAAGAATAAAAATTAATTCATGTTTCCATAATTCCCCATCCCGCACAATTATAGAGCGAGCGTGAGTTTTATATCTATCTGCCAAAAGGCTATAATTCGCCGCACTTTAGAAAAGAATTGAAGAACAGCCTTTGTAACCACTCGGCCCAATATTTGACTTAGATGGCACCTTATTAAAACGTGACATGATACAACTTGGGGGAAATTCATGGTTGAAAAGGTTAGTCCATACCAAGCATACAAAGAAGCGAACGATACGTTCTTTAAACAATACCATCAGGCACACTGAATATCCATAATACTTCGGCTTTAGCCTCGCGCCATCTAAAGCAGTTCCACACTGGGGGGAACTTAACCACATTACATCAGACATTCCATGCAATAAAAAGTGCAAGCCAATGATGCTGAATAAACGAAAAGACTTTGATAAAGACCATAAAATCGAAGGCATTTCTTATTAATGATCACCGCCACCAATCCAATTTGTACGGTCATCAGTGATGCTTTAAGGCATGATCAATATCGCACCGATAACAGAAATCATTGGGGACGTCATTACATCAGAAAGATTATCGGCATTCCCAGCTTTCAAGAAGCAAAGGTAAAAAACACCTAAACGAAATGTTACCGAAACCAGGAACACACACTGGGGGAGAGGGCAGCTACTTTTACGAGTGACTCACGAATAATGTTGCCGCTATTGGAATGATTGTCGATCACCCTATCGGCCGTTAGCCGATGAAACACGGACAAAAATTGCACAAAAACCGGACTGGCAACATAATTTCCTTACAATTAAAACTTACACACTACAACATTGTAAAGCGTTTCGTAAAAACAAAAAACCTTAGAAAGGCTCTACCACGTTTTTAACGTCGAATCTTGCCAGGACATATATCAAATTCAATCAATACGTTTAATAAAGCCCCATATTGTTGACTCGATAAACAAGGCTTAAGCACTCTGTTCTCAATCCGTAGATTGCACTGGGATATCTGCGCTTGCTCCGGCGATAAATAATCTGGAAAGCGTTCTAGCTACGGACATTACTTCGAACAAGGGTCATGTAAACGCCTGTTTCAAGGTGCAATAGAGCAGAACCCGATACCAAAACACCACCTTTGCGACCAATCTCATCGCCAATGAAATTGCTCGGATAAGCCACCTTCACCTGTCTTTAAATGTCTTAAACACGTGCAATTAAAGCTACAACCATTCCATCTCGAACGTTGCTTCGTCATCAAGACTGGCATGGCTTCAAATGCGTCGCCATGCATCAATTTAGAGCCACCATACGATCAATGTAATATGCCCTGTAACATAATTAACGCTTTTTCAGAAACATCAATAAAGGTCACATCTTGCGCCACGCAAACCGCTGAATCCCCCCAAACCAACCAACATATTGAGAATACATCTAACACGCGCTGAGCGTGTCTCGATAGATAGAGTCGCGCAATGTTTGGGGCGGTTTTCGCCGATGGTCATAAAAAACAACCGTTTTTGACCATCCCAAACTGCGCCTCGAATAAAACGCCATTTTGCATTGTAAGAAAAACCGTTTCTGGAACCGTCCCCAACGCTTCTTCAACGTAACTAAATCCAGGCCCTCGATTTGGCGCAATTTTACGTCCGTTTTCCAATCAAAATAGCAGATGTTTTTCAACAACATCCCTGCAAAGCTTCAATGACTTCGTTTTTTTACGGCGGCTCCATGCCTTGCCGTCCGAAATTGAACAACAAGAATGTCTGCAAACGATCCACTACCAGCCGACAACTCCCACAGAGTCGCCAAAGGGACAAGCATAATACGGGGCGCAGAATACGTCATTTCACGTAATACATATCGCAATTATATCGAGAGCCAAGGTAGACTTATTCAATATCATATCGGTGCTACACTAATCAGCCGATCCCCAAATTAATGATGGCGTTTATCATGCGAAACCAAAGAGTTTTTCCTTGTGCCTGTTCGACAACAACCTGATCCCCTGGGTAATATCTTTAATGGCTCCTGAGGTAATCAATCATTGCTGTAGATCCCATTGGATGCCCACCTCGGAAGAACCGGTCACCCTGACCCTTTATCAATAACACTCAAAGTTTCACCCAGCTATACTGTTTAAAAAACGCTATTATAGAGACTCTAGAATCCATTGGGGCCATTTATTAAGGAAAGTTACACAACAAATTACTGCCTTCAACAGACAAGTATTCCCTCTAATACTATAAAATCGCAGACGTTTCCTAACGCGAAAAAAGGGGCCACCAAGTATCTAAATGAAACAACTTCAATCCAATTTCTGCCCTAAAGCTGAATTTATGATGGGAAGAACAATAGCAATAAACCACTTCCGGAGGACATTTTTAACTCGATATAAATAAATGCGACCCCACGAAACCCTTATCAATCACACCGGGACAATCACTTATCATTCAATCGGCAAAATATCATCAGGGACGAACCATAATCCACCACCGCATATCTCGAACCCATGATCTAGTTCCCACGAATATTACCTAGATCACAATGCACACATCGCCCGCAATATCGGTACAGTTATATATAATATCTCTCTTGACCCAAATAACTCGCTAACAAACCGTGTTTCTGGACGGGTGGTAAAATTTGATACTGAGACCAGGTTGATGGATTACGCCAGCGTCCATTACGGACACTTGATCCGCCATGGCAAACGCTTTCCATTTGATCATGCGTAACCAAAGCGACTCATTTTTTTCATGCTGCAATATATCTAACTATTCACCGACCTAACTCTTCTCTTAAGTTTGCATCAAGGCCAGAAAAAGTGTTGCCGTCCATTAGCAACACTTTGTTTGGGTGGCAATCGCTCTTGCTAGCAACGCGCATGTTTCGTGACCACCCGAATTAGCGAATGCGATACCTTATTGAAAGCCCGCTAACCAACCAATCACAATAATAAATAAGCAACACGTTCCTGCCGCTTCCTTTTGACCAAGAGAACAAACCAAAAAGCAATATCGTGCGATAGTCCAGCGTGCGAAACAGGCAACGTCTTGAAACACCAACCAATGTGACGATCTACTGGATTAAACGCTACGAAGAATTAGAATATAAATCTGGATCATCGATCATGTATTTCGCGCCGTCATTAAAACTCAAAACCACAATCGCACGCAGGCAAAGTCGATTTTTCCACAGCCACTAGGACCTAAGCAAACAACCCATCTTGTCCCTTCCAATACTGAAAAGGCTGCTTTTAATCTCTATCTATCTACATCATAACCAACTGATACATTGGTCATGTCATTTCTTTCAACGTTATAAGAGTAACGAAGGCCATATTAATCCTATTTAGAGTCTCACTATTTTAAAGCCGTTATTTTAGATAATCCGGTGCGGAAGAAATGGACACCCAATAAAATCACTGGTGGCACTATAGCCACCAGCACTAGTCATAACGAGGCAGTGCCGCATCCAAGCCCCTTTTCATCAGAATCCACTCAAACCCCTGACTGCCAACGTATTAAAATTAAATGCCGAAACCACTAAGTCCTGTAACTCTTTTCAATACATCGACAAAACAATATATTGCTCGTCAGAACAGAGCTTTAAGAAGAGAATAAATCCGCGTCAGCCAATCCTTAAAGGATGACATCCAACCATCGACCTCCAATGTCCATTACTCGGCTTAATTTTCCCAGCCATTTGCAGCCGCCGCCTAAAGACCAGAGCAGGGCCATAAAACGAACGTAATAATAAACAAAAGTGCAACCAAGTACCTGAAAATCAAACCGCTTGTCACCACTGGTAGTTAACTGTGCAGCTAAATCAATAATTCTAATGTACCAAGACCCAAGCTCAATGCACAATACCCAATGGCAAAAATTGTACCGGCACGCCAACGCATAGCCTAAACCTTCCAATACCAACCGACACACCCACCACTACGACTTATTCAAACGATGGGGCATAATGTAAGTATCTCCAACGCCAAACTCCCACAATCATTGATTGCATGGCTGGCAAATAAAAGGGATCCAACCCAGCCTGAATAAAATTGCCCTGCCTGGGTCTCTTTAAAAATAGCCCAGCCGCCCCATACACGACAGGGAAAAAAGCCAACCAGAAATAGCACAGCACAAAGCGCTAGCTAAAATACCGGTGGCGACACCTTTCAAAGGCCATTCGTCGATTGCTCGCCCCTTTTCACCAGAAGCAGAAGCACGAATACGTTGTCGTGACGATATCTTCTACGTAAGATCAAGCGTGCCACAAACATCAACAATACTCCCGCCAACTGTGATCGCCCTACGTCACAAAACCGTAAATAACCAAGAACCTGTCGTAAAAAGTATTTACACTAAAAATACTGCACCGTGCGAATCCGCTATATTCTCCAATAACCGCCAAAGTAAGGCCGGTCAACAATAGCAGGACCGCCATGGCAGAGCAAGCTTAAAGAAGACACAAACCTGAAATAACCCAATGTACGGCTGACTTCTAAGGGTTTTTCAGAACCTGTTCTAAAAAGGCGCAACCGCTCATTAAATAAACATAGTATAGAAACCAAGTGAGTATCACCGTGGCGGCCCCAAACGAACTGTAATTCAAAGAACCATACTTCGCCGTAACGCCACCAGTATATCTCGAATAAAGGTTTGCACCGGACCCGCAAATATCCTAGTATACACCAGTGAAGTAAACCAATAAATGTAAGCTTGCACAGGCCATTGTAAAAGCAGCGCCAAGATAGAATGAACGCCCTGGGAAATCCACATCTGGTCAACCAAGCACACGTACCCAATACTAAACACTCCCCCTCCCACTCCCAGCATAAGAAAAGTGAATTCGAAAATATACTCACCAGCACGTATCGTAAAGGTTCGCCACACATCACCCCACCTCACCGATCAGACGTTGACCAATACCAACCAATATGGGCAACCAGCCAAAATGCCGCAAATAAGCAATTGCCGCATTTTTAACCCGTTAATTTTTACCGTGCGACACTACAAAGCTGAATCATCCATTAACTATTAAAATCCTATCCAGAAACTCATTTTAAGAGCCAATTTCAGGAAAGCTCACTTACAGAGCCCATGTCAGATAAAGTTTACTTCCAACCCGCGATGTTCCATAAGCTCAACCGCTTTCACCGGTTGTTTCACCCAATTGACTTAAACAATGGTACCGCCGAAAATCCCAAATGGCGCCAACATTTCTGTGCTGCCAACGCTTTACAACAGGTATTCCATTTATATATCTATATCTATCTATATCAACGATTCGTTAAAAAATTCACAGTAAAGTACGTTTTTTCAATATCCGTCTGCGGGGGGCGCAATACCAGCACACTGACATTCCACATAAACAGCACCTGCGTTCAACTCACCTTTGGATTGGCCAGAATAATTTATACGGGCGTATCACAACCGCTCGTTCATCCGCGCTATCACTCCGCCCAACGACCCGTATAATAAGTTTGCCAATTTCAGATCACAAACACCGGCGAAACGGCTCAATAATCATATCTCCACCAAAAGTTGCGACTAAGTTAGATACCAAGCTTTAATCCAATCTGTTTTCTCACGACCATCCGCTTCTAACATAACCGCACTAACAGATCGGTTATAGATATTGGGCATAGGATCGGACACAAATACACCTTTCCCACTTCGACTAGCGAGTCTTCGTACCAAACAGTTCTTTCGGAATACCTTTTTCAGGTTTAAAAAAAAATAAACACGAGCACGTAGACTATAAATCCAAACCAGTAAACCATCACTTCGCGTAAAATGACTTGGGTAATGTTATATTAAGACATTATATTAAAGCCCGCACACACCAATCGGCCTTTGCAAACGTGTAAACAGCCAGCATCAAACGGTAATAAACATATCGCAAGACATGTGGCAAAATCGCCTCGGCTTTTCCCATCGTCTCATAACTCACGGGGCTGAGCCGGTATCAAGTTTTACAACAGACATCATTTTACTTTCGAAATATCAGTACTGTCAATAAAGAAGACTCCTCTAGCAAGTAAATATGCCTCTCTTTCCCTGCAAACCATAGAAATAAGTAAAAATGATGCCCGTTGTGATAACCCAGCCCTTTTGAAACACCTTTACGCTCTGTAATAATAATTGTTTTATGTGATTTCATCGCTCGTACTCAACCTTTCCACAATTTGAGAACAACATTCTCTACTCATCAGCGACACTTTCCTGCATCATAAAAAAAAAATAGGTGACAGAAAAAATGAACAAGAAATTTGACACAACAAATACTAAATCAGTAGCGATTAAATCATTTATTCAATGTGGCCCATAAAGCATCACTATACTAGTACTAATAATTAATCGTGGTGAAATTAAATCACTTCTTCCAATCAAACTAGCCCTGATTCCAATTCGAGCAATCTAGAAGCATATTATAGAATGCAATTGATTAACCGTCATCAACCGATTTTCTATTTATATTGCATTCGTCTAGTTCATACACTATGCCTTCCGGTAACCCCGCCGCTTTATGTCTTCTATCTTTTGCTCATAGAAATGCCTCTCTCATTCTAATTCCGGTTAAGTCACAACTCATTACGAATACAGGTTCATTCAATGTACAGCTATAATTTTAAATACGCCGCTAATGTTTTGTTCATCTATACAAATGAGTCGTATGATGCTTGTATTTTCGCCACCTAAGCCCAACAGGAAACTTCCACAGATCCCATTAACCTTCCCTCATCCTGAGATTAAAACCAACAAATCTTTTCTCTCTTCACTCGCCGGCTTTCGATTTGCGATCCTAAAACCTGAATCTCTTTTTCGATCTTGTTCGTGTGAAGATTTAATATTAGTTAAATTTCGACCTATTATTATGCACAATCCCTACCCTGGCCCACGCTTCTCCGTCTTCAACGCAATTGAAGTCCGCTTTGCTATCCATTTGCCCTATCACTCAGCAAACACGAAAAAAGACGGCCCAATAATTCAGATAGCTAATACCCCTCGTAATCGCTTCTGGGTCACAGAGTTAGAGGAAAAATACAGAACGGATTAACCCTAAGTTTCAGTTAATTCTGGGAACCCAATAAAACCGTCGCTTCATCGATAAATATATCTTCTATGACAAACCCAGATATCGCGAATGTACTACCTTCCAACACTTTTAGTGAAATCGTCTGATCGTGGGAAACCCCCTTTCTCATCATATATCCGAAATTTACTCTTGCATTGATGATCGTTAAAACTGAATCATTTCCGGAACAGTCGACATGGATTTATCTCGTCCGTGTTTTTTAGAAGATCCTTGACTTTGCCTTCCATTCCGCCTGTAAAAGTTGTAGTAGAATTATCTAGTTATCGAGATATGACAACAATTCGTTTTTTTCAAATAAGAAACTACTAGTGTAGTATAAAATAAGTGGCCGTAATTTTCATTATATTTTAGTTAACTTGTTGATAATTATAATGTATCAAGAAATAAGTATAGCTTAGCCTCGCCGCTCGAGCTAATCTATTTGTTGCTTCACGCCGACATCGTGATTTGAATACTCATTCCAATTATCTTCTAAGTCCTGAACAAACCACTGGCTGCTTCCTGAAACCATAAACGCTTGAAAGCCCCATCCTACCACATTTCAATGTTATCCTAGCATTCTAAGCTCGTTTGATATATCGCCTTAGATAAGTTACTTTTGGCACCCATATTTTACAATCTCCTCGATCGAATGCTGCCTTGCTTAATACTTTTCCACCAATCCCTTAACACAGAAAAACTAGGTTTCCTACCCTGCTCGCGAAAGCATGTCGTAATGGTCCTTAATCACCTGATCAAAACCATATCTGGCTTCACAATATCTCCTTGGCATTGACGTCTGTCGCAACGGGATTCCGATTGACTGCTTTGCTAACCCCAAGACAATCAATCGCTTTATCAAAGCGTAGTGCAAATGATCACAATAAGTCGTCAGCCCCTAATCGGGGCCATCAATGATTCGGCCTTTCTTGGGGCGGTACATGACCTAAACGATGGACATAATATGCCTTTTGTCAACATCTTGGGTAATTTTTAAGGTATTCTAAAATATCCTCTTTCGCCAAACTTTGCCACGCGGTGGTTTGATTGATTTTTAATCAATTTCTATGGTGCCATACTAATGCAAACTAATGCTCAACATCCCCAACTCGACCTATCAAACGCATCTCTGTACAAGTTTGGACATGGTTCGCCATCATCAGCCACTATTGCCTTGTTTTTTTTGTTTTTTTTGTTACGTTTTTTTTTTTTTTTTTTTTTTTTTTTTTCTTTTTTTTTTTTTTTTTTTTTTTTTTTTTTATTACTCTAATTTTTATCTTGACTCCCTGAACCGCTCTGCCTCTATTTACACCTAGATTCATCATTCATTCAAGATCTAGGTATCACTCAAATAAAATCGATTTTTAACATCTCGAATTTTCAAACGATAACGTTGATTCAAAACCCATTTTCACCAAACAACCTAGTTCAAGCATCACGTGTTCATCATCATTAAAATCAACATGACCGTCACCAAGGCCATCCCCAAACAAACCATAATGGTCATAAAAATCCTATAGTCGTCTAGGAATGCCTTTGCCATCTCCGCCGTTTCAAGCAAGGCCTTTACTGACTGAAATAGCGCTGACTCTCGAGTCAATAAGCCCGGGGCGTAACAAACGAAGTCCCATCGTGTTTTTATCCACAAGCCAATTCCGTAGAAATTTTGCCAACAATATCGCCGACAGAGCACCCACCATACCGCACCGCCTATAATCAGATCGTACGACTTAGCCATCTAACCTTACTCCAGACGCTTCGCTTTTGAATTAACGATTCCTCACATTAAGCCTCAATCTCTTTAATTTCTTTTGGTAGGTCACATGATTTAATACATAAGGCCATCAGCATCGAATTTGCACATCGTCTTCAATCGAATCCCTATACCCCGCCATTTTTCATCAACCGACTGATTATCACAGAAATATACCAATCCGTCTCAATGGCAACACCATGTCCTCCCAAGAAAACCGAACTCACCCGAAATTTATAACGGTCGCAAATCATAACATAGCCCTAACCAATGCCCTGTATGTGCATGTAAAAAATCTGATATGCTGCCTCGATCACTGATCCAACCCCCCCTAAAAACCATGATGACCATACCTTCTGTAACTGTCGTAACCGCTGCATTGTACAAGCTTCAATAAGTGCCACGGTAAATCCTTTCCATACTGTCAATGGTAACCATCTACATACCTACTGATAACAAACGCGCTTGGGGTCACTGAATTGCCCATTCGCGAGAAAGTACGCCGAATATCGCGCGTAACACCTAATTCGCCGCCAGCATCAATCAAGAAAAAATCGCCCTCTTCAATGACTTCCACATCATTTTTGAGTAAGCCACACACCAAGCAATTGGGCACCGGAAGCCCTATGTTTGTTATACGCAGTTGTCGCACGCCGGATGTCATAAAGACCATAATTAAGCTCATTTTCGACTGATACTCATTCATTTCCCACAGGACGAACGTACCAACGCCTTTTATGACCTCACACTAATTTGCGCGGCCTTTCATAATGGCGATTTCTCAGTGCTTCGCAAAACGCATTTCTGAAGACCCACAGCGCCAATCGATAAAATCGTCGGTGCCACCGGGGCGCCCATTTCTAGCGCGACCGGCAACAGCACTGCGCCAAGTTGCAATTTTTTCTCTTAAGGTAGAATCATCAAATAAGTAATCAACTGTGAATGCAACCAATCCAATCAGCAAAAGGCGACACTGTCTAACTCATCCAATCCACGCTTCATTTTTGCACCAAAGTTCGCTATTCCTTCTTACGCAACGAAAGCATTCCATTGCTCCTTCCAGTTTTGGCAAAATAACTAAGGTTCATATCGCCATCCCCATGAATCAAGGCATACCACTTGGGCTCTGGAAATCCGTTAAATGAAAAAGCCTGTGCTATTAGACGAAACTCATACTCGGGGCAATCATTACTACGAGTTGACAACTCCACCAGTACTGATACCACAACCACACCTATTTCAGTAAGGGATGCTCAAACGTTCAGGCGGGCTCCTGATAATTTTGAGTGTCGATTTTCCCATAAAAGGTCTCCGCTTTTAATGTAATCAATTCTTCTTCCATGGGTAATCCAGGGGCACCACGGATGGGGGGGATACATGATTTCTTTACATCACAATCGCGACAATCTCACTAATTCAACAATTCCATCAATCTGACTCATTGTCATTTCGCTGTTAAAGTCGCGCATTCAGCTGCATACCGAATATTTGGCAAAGTCGCGAAGGATTGTTTTGAAATTCATCCGATAAGGTTTTTTTGTCCAGACAAACCATAGCCTGCTAAATAAACCATGCGCCCATAATCATAAAGTCAACCTCTTCGCACAAATCCGCGTCTTCAATCTGATAATACTTGCACAGCCGCAAACTCACCATTTGAAGCAGAGTAGCGTCGCGTAATAAAAGCTCAATCGATAACGCCAACGCTAGCGTCTCTTTTCCACCCTTCAAGTATCACAAACTCAACCACCATCGTCCAAACCAATCTTCCAACGGCAAGTCACACCCAGAACCTAGTAGTCCACATAAATTGACCGTGTAATTCTGACGTCAGCGGTAATGGATCGTAACTAAACACATCGGCGATCAAACGAAGTCGCAACGCATCTTTAACATTCTGTGACATATAAGTCTGCCTATTTCTGTCAATCATAAAAAATAACCGCAACCTAATGGCGCGGCCTTCTGTCCCATCTTTTCGACCTCTATACAAATAAAATTGGCAAGCATACAACTTTCAGTCCATTATCCTAGCGTTGTTTTAAGCCGGTTCAAGAGTTTGCAAAATCAGTGTATTAATCGTCATTGGGGTCCAACACCCGCCTGGTAACTGTGTAAACTAAACGCGTTAACTAAAGGCGAAAGTTCAATATCAACCGACCCACCAGGGTATAACCCCATCAACCACAACCGCGCCACTTTGATCCATTCCGCTTTGGGAAAACTCAGGTTTACCCACTGCCCCACCACAATCACGCAGCTTGTTTACAAACTCAGAATAAATTTTGCGTACGAGAATGCAAATATGACAGTAGCGTGCTTCAAACATCACATCCATTGCCCAATCTGTTACCCAAAACCTCGGCCCTACACCAACCACAGAAACACAATTTTACCTCTAGTTTTACGTCATAGCTTCAAGCAACCGCATATACCCACAGCGTGCCGCCCGTAACTGCCTTCACGCCATACGACCAAAGCAGGCAATACACCATCACGCTCTTATGACCCGCAATCGCATCAAAACAAGACGTTCGTCCAACTGTGCTGGCACCGGATGTTGCATACAAAATAACCGGCACTCTGGATTATTATCAATTCGTTTCGATTTTTGCTAAAAGCGCTCTGTCTCGTGTTTCTGGCAATTCAATTGCCCATAAGATCCATGCCTACTCGGCGACAACGTGCCTTCATTCACATAAGGCTGATGCTGGATCACACCCACTAAAATGGTCGCTAAAATTGGGGTGCGACGTACCTCTTTAAGGCTCGGCAACCTAGTGCTTGTAACGGTTTTCAGTTCTTGCGCAATTTTGCCGTCAAAGAACCATGCTGTCATGAATGACTCATAAAATAGAGTGAGTATGAGAGCGCATTATACTCAACTTTTGGATCCGATATCAGTCCAAATGCAATTGTTCGGGCAAAAAAACAATCTTTGTGTTTGGTTTAAACAGGCTTCTAAATAGTCCACTAACAACTGCCATTACACGTGACTAAACTCATTTGATATCCAATTTTAAACCAACCGCGCCTGTGACGACTTAGCATGTGGCCTTTTTCCAGATCCACAAAAAAACTAATCTGCGGTCCTAATCAAAAGACCACTACTTGTCACGCAACCATCAATTTAAGATGCTTTTCGCCAACATCCGCTGCGCAAATATCAAATACACCATCAAAGCAAGGCTCTGGAAACAATCTGCCCCAAGGCCCAGCACCAATCTAACTTGCTCAGCAAAAACTCAAACTGAAGTCTTCTGACGCCAACGCCATCGTCATACACAGCGTCGCCTCTAAGATTTGCTCAGCGTTACCCCTCAGAAGCCTCGCACAAACGCCAAACGAAATGCTTTCATAATGCGCATTCTTAATCGACATACCTGCCGCCATTGCAACTGACCGCCAAACTTGCTCAGCATTGCTGATAACGCCTGGCCATAAATCTAGCAATCCCGAATATGAACGCCGGGAATAGAACAGCTGAACCTTTAGTTCATCTTCACCGACTCGCAAAACGCAATCAACAGGGCGATGGCATTTGTCTTTCATCCGAGAAGCTAGAATCCCAATGACCCTTGATGCCAATACCGCATTCGTAAAAGCACAATACCATTAGCCATGTCTGTTCGCATCTAAATAAAAACCAACACTAATCGCTGATTCTTTCATATCCGAACCGATCACTTTACGCTCACGGTAAACTGATCGAGCTGCTGACGTATTGGGGCCGAACTTGATGGGATGCCCGCCAACACATCAATACCCAACCGAATGTCAAATCAAGACCGACCCGCCGCTTTTACCTTGGCCACCAACAACATAACCAATCAGATGCTTTAATTGGTGGTGAAATCTCGATGCCCACCTCTAATAAAGCTAAAATATACCAGTCGTCCAACCCGCTTGTATACGCTTAATACCTTGCTGTCCCAAAATTCGGTATTGCATCCAGAGGCATCCTAACTCACGACCTGTCCCCAAACGACAGAACTAAATAGTCGCCATTGCGGCTCATGGAATATGCCCTGCTCAATGAACCAATTCCGATGCTTTAATTTCCTGCGCGAAGGTGCGACATCACATAAAATATACGCCAACACACGCTAAGTTTACTTGGAAAACCGCATTCTGGAATATTCGGATTCACGATGGCACGGCCATTGCAACTGTCACCGGTAAAATGCATGATCGGTTACCACCACTTTCATGCCATAGAACTTTTGCCTGCTAACACACCATCGATACTGCAAATGCATATCGACCGTCACCAATACCGCCGCTCCCTTCTTCGCACCTCGACCAATTTCTGGCGACAGTCCACAACCAAATTCAAAACGATTTGGCACAAATAGTTCTGGCGAAATCGCCCACCATCGCCTCTAGAGCAAGACACCAAGACGGTACTTCGTCGCGCCATCCCAATCAAAATCCCCAACAATCAAATCTTCTGCCCTGATGGTGCCTCAATCGCAATCAGCCAAAAATACTGCTGCTTGCTTTTTAAATCAAATAACGAATCCGCATTAATAAATGCGGCAGTCGTAAGTCGATTGACACACACACACGTGCCATAAAGACTCCTGCAAAGGTCCGTTTTCTGTTGGACGCCGGTCACATACTATTAGGAAAGTCATTTTGTTTCCCACCGGAACGGACGACGTTCAATTACGCCATAAAAATCTGCAACCAACCAAAATAATGATAAATAGAAAAAGAGTATCAATCAAAACGAACGATTCTCGCTGCGATACAAGCCAAAGAGCGCATAACGAAGCATGTAATCAAGACTGTTGCAAACAGGGCCACTCCACACACCTGTGACTATTTCCCACGGTTTTGGGGGTAGGTTGGAACAGTGCTATCGACACACGCGGGCACTAATCAATTTCTTTAAGGCTTGAAACCCTAGCTTATTCCACAAGTCTTATGAGCGCGCAATGCCGAA
>Ga0163217_1069570_pt1 | contig 14965 bp, 18 predicted proteins | sample SynspAceP_FD_185933 | JGI IMG/M metagenome (GOLD analysis project Ga0163217, IMG submission 185933) | Saline lake microbial communities from Ace Lake in Antarctica - Synechococcus sp. Ace-P (PacBio error correction) | ecosystem: Environmental > Aquatic > Non-marine Saline and Alkaline > Saline ...
GGGGAAGGAAAAGGGAGAATCCCCAAAAGCACCCATTCCAACAGCAAAAGCAAAATCCTGAATCTTATTGGCCCACTCGTTCAACCGCTACTCCCTCAAGGACACAAGCTTTTTTGTTTTTGATCAGATTTGCCAAGGCCTTTACCGGTTAATGAGGTCCGGCAATCCCGGGTGGGTTAGTTACCGTTTCAAAGGATTCAAAAACTGGCTTATGTCCGGTTGTTCTGTATAAAAGTTCAAAGCCCGCACTTTCATGAAATCAACCAGAAGGTGGGTTTTCAGATTACTTTGGGGTTTATGCTCCTGGCAATCCAGACCGTATTTGGCAAATTTTCCAATTGCGAAACGCAATGTCCCGGACAATGTAACGGGGCGACGAAATTCCTTCGAGAGTATGGTGCGGCCTCCATCTTAATTTCCGACTATGCCTGAAACCTTCAGCGCCAAGCAAAAACTGTATCCGTGCCGTATGCCTTAAAATCACCAGTATAGTTTTTAATGCCTCGGGGCGCTTGCTGACCGACCCGCTTCCTGTTCCCAAAAGAACTTCCAGAAATCTGGCTTTCATCAGCCAGTTTGTTGAGGTTTGCCTCAATGGACGTTGTGTTAACGGTCGAGTACTCGATACGCGCCCGCGCAGATGGCAGTATACGAAATTGGCTAAGAGATCGCCGTGAGATTCCAAGAAGTTTCGCACCATTGGACAGGTCTGTTAAAGTGAAATTTTGATGCTGTCCATTAAGGCGTTTTTTGCGTAGGCAAGACTTGCTTCGCATAAGTTCTCCTGTCGTGAGTCTGCTGGCGCTTCATTCGCATTTTTAATATGAACCAAGACCACAGTTTTGAAGTACCAAAATTTTGAGATCCATCGCCGTCAAGCAACGAAAATAAATTTGAAGTGTCCGCAGGGGCCGTGTTGTGTTAATTTTTGCTTTAATTTGAAGGGGCCGATCTTACGCCAACTTTGCCAGCGGAGAACAAGTAACCGTCCTAATCCCTGATTGGCCCTGCTTGCGTCCTAGAAACCTGTAAGTGGCCGCATTCGCGCTTTGGGCGTAAGTCAAGGTATGCTTTTAAATCTCAGACCTTTATTGACTTTTCAATGAAAGTTTTCTGCGGGGCCGGTCTTGCAGCAGGCCTATTTGTCGATAGATATCTGTCGTTGCAGTTGGCATGCACGAAGTAATTTGTTGTGCAATGACCAAAATCGCAACCAAAACGACTTGTGTAAGGCGAATTCGACCTGGTTCCTGTTTTAATGCCCGTTTTTAGCGCGAAAATAAATAACTGAGCTAATCAAGGTCCAAGCCAATTTTGGCAAATCGCGAATGCCAGCCGGCTCAAGAACCTTGATCTAGAATAGAAATTAGTCAAAGCATGCGGCCTGAAAAAACGCAATACAAGTTATCATTCGTCAACCGACCGCCAATATGAAAACCCGCAAGATGGGTTTCAGCAATGTAAATTAACGACACACCGATTATCCGCCGGTCAGCCATGCCAAGAGCGTCAGCTGGGTGCCCTGGGTTACAACGCCTCACGACAAAGAGGTGGCGGCATTGAACGTCCATGTCAAAGTTCTTTCGATAATATACCGTTCTGTTGCGGGCTGAACAATCCCTGCCCAAACGGTCGGTGGTTAATCATGGTGATTTTGATGAATGGTGGGTTCACCCCGTTGAATTCGCGTATCTGTTCAACACTTCGGTGTCTATGGCAAGCTGCACTGAATTGTGGGCTGATCGGGTGGTAAGTCCGCATTGCCACGGTGTTCTAAGCCCTATGCATATTAGTTATAGTTTTTCCAGTCCAAAGTGCAAGCGGCGACAATCAAGGTGAGAATCCAGCGGTCAATCAGATGAGAAACGCGGGTTTGGGGGCATTGTAGGGCGGGCGTAGCCTGACCGGAGGGGCCCCACACCCGCGTTTTTTGCCCGTAATGGGTATGTCTGACGTCGTGACCGGTTCAGGTAGAACGACGATGTTTCTGTGTTTAGGAGATAGCGTTCATGGCGGGCCGCCATGCTCAACTGATCACAGATGAGGCCTCTTCATGGAGCTTAGACAATTCCTATATATCCCGTTCCCGTGGCCGGCTGCCGCCGGTCTCAGCCAGGCGAGCCCGGGCTATCGGATTAACCAGGCTGATCGATCCTAGCCATCAAAACAAAAGAGAAGGCTCCAGCGGGGCAGACTGTCGTCCGGACCCGCGGTTTTCACAGATCATTGTTTCGACACGCGAAGGTGTTTGGCCTTCGCTGAAGTACCTGTGCACCGGCTTGGTCTGCGGCCGGTTGCGAGATCTTCGAGGAGCTTTTTGCTGCGTCCGATAGCCGGGATGCTGATCTGAGCGCCGGTAAATCCGGCGCACGCCTGGGAACGACGGATACAGGACATGGGCGCGCGGAGCCATGGTCCCGAAACGAAGTGATCTTTCGACAGATCCATGTGGCCAGGCAAGATGGGCCTGTCGACTTCACGACATGAAGAGCATTGGCGTTGGAGCGTGGCCGGTCAGCCATTGAGCATCGGCTATATCACTTCCGACTGGCTTATTCCCGGCTTCGAGCACGCCCATGTCGTGCTAGGTGGAGAAGAGCTATGTGGCGCTGGCCGAAGAAGGCCCTGCAGACATGCCTTTTGGTTCGCTTGGGGGTGCGCCCGTGGAACACCGGACTTGACAGCCTTCGCCTGCATTCCAAGAACTTGGAGCGATCGCGCAGGAACGATCTTGACGCGAACGTATGGATGCGCTGGTTGGTAACCATTACGGGCTGACGCCAGTCGCGCAACACCAAAGGTGTGGCCCATGAGAAACGGCGCGATCGAAGGGCCCTCACGGCCATCTGAAGCGGGCCGATTGCCGACGCGCGTGATTATTGCGTGGGTCGCGCGGCTTCCGACCTGACTTGCCTATCGCCGCCTTCATCGATGAAGGTCGTAGGGGCGGATCAACTGCGCGCAATGCCAAGCGCATTGACGTTGAAGCGCCCAGCCTCAAGCCTTTGCCCGCGCGGACGGACCACCGACTATGAAGAGATAACGGTGCGCGTCCCAGTATCGGGCGGCTTCCTGCTTGCGCAAAGTCTTCTAGCAGCCGTGCCAATCCCGGCTGATGTCATCAGTTTGCGGGCGCGGATCTATGGATGATCGACTGAAATCTGTTTCTTGGAGCGAAGCCTTCTGGTGACAGCTGCCGCGGGCACGCGCAACCCGCACGGCCCGCATCAGCCTGTGGTGAGTTATCACCATTGTCATCCATTCACTGCGGTAAGAAAGCCCATGGCAAACTGTTGATGGGCGCTGGTCTAACCGCGACCGAGCTGTTTCCGCGGCAGGCCTTCCGGGACCGTGTTCGCGTCATGCTGGAAACTGGTAACAGAAAGGGTGGGCCTGCCGGCATGATGGTGAACCTTTGGCACTGGCCCATGATCGTGCTGCGAGGCGCGAAACTGGCCGTCCAGATCGAAGAGGACCTTCGTCAGAAACGATTGCCCGTACTGAAGCTTGCGGGTCCCTCTTTCGCAACCCTCGTTGACAGGCCTGGCGCGGGGTCGAAGTGCAATTGGCTGATCTGTCGGTCCTACGATCAGCTTTTCTTGAGCAATACGTCCCGATGACACCAGCAGGTGGCGGCATGACAAAATCGAGCGATTATCGACGCCGCCCGTCTCACCTTGGCACTGAATGAATTACGTCTGGCCCGCAATCAAGGCCTCTGCCGCGCTTTGCCGAACAGGCGATAAAGAAGGATGGCGCGCTGCCCATCTGCATCAGTGGCTCTTGTGGGAGCACGAACTGGGAGAAACGCGACCGGCGCCGTAATCGAACCCAACATCGCCCAGGCAGCGCCATGCTTCCGGCAAACACACTGTCGACACGCCCTTTGACTTCACCGCCGTTCCTGCTGGTCAAGGGCATGTCAACGCCATTTACCGCCGGTGAACAGCTGGTCCGGAAAAGGGTCAACATCCTGCTGTTCGGGGCCGCCGGGGGTTGGCAAAGCCCATCTCAGTCTCGCCATTTGGGCTGGCACTCCTGCGGGAACGGCTACCGCGTGCTCTTCCCCCGCACGACCGATTGGTCCAAAAGCTTCAACAGGCCCGCCGAGATCTCGCGCTGGAAAGCGCTCTGGCCAACTCGACAATTTGACCTGCTGAATCTCGATGACATCGCTACGTGACCAAGGATCAGGGCGGAGACGCAGCGTGCTGTTCGAGGCTGATTCAGCGCCCGATACGACGGCGGTCCATGCTGATTACGCGAACCAGCCCCTTCGGTGCGTGGAATACGATCTTCCCGGACCCGGCCTATGTACAATTGCCGCCGTCGTACGACTGTCCAGCCACGCAACCCATCTTCGGATGATGTCGAAAGCTTATCGAAGAAGGCCGCACAAAAGACGCTGCTAGGATCAGCCCTGGACACCCGAAACAGACGGAAACGGCGACAGCAATGTTGCAGCTTGATTGACGCTCCGGGACAATCACAATGTAGATTTTCACAGACGCGGAAGTGAGGGCGGGGTTTTTTTTTTTTTTTTTTTTTTTTTTTCATCGAGAGTGAGCCACCTTTTAAGCTTATGTTTCGGGGTGTTCCAGGCTTTGTCAATGCATGATTGTCCCCTCCCTCTTTTCTGCGCCGCTAACGGCTGCACTGGCTTTGAAGCGGGAAGGCTGTCGTTTCCCGGTCTCCAAGATGTGGCAACGGTGGGTTTTATGGGCGGTTCAGAGGATGCGGTCGTACATCTTAGAATCCGCCGAAGACGGTGCCCATCTCGCTGACAGCTCAGGTTCGTGGTGATGACGACGCCTGGTGCGGCTCGTCAGAGTTTGCTGAGCAGATGGAAGAGCAGCGCGCCGCCTGATGCACTGAACGGCCAGGTTAGCCAAGTTTCGTCCAGGAATCAACGAGATCAGGCGGCCGAGGCTTTCGGCAAGTTGCCCCAGCTTTGCCTTTTTGCTTCTCGTTGTTCGATGCGTGTTGACGAGCTCGATGGTTCGAGAAGAAAGCGAACCTTTGCGGCGGTGATCGTTCGACAGCCTGCACGCCAAGGGCTGTCGCGACAGTGCGTTTTTGCCGTGCCGGGGCCACCGATCAGCACACGTTGGGCACGCCAGTCCATGAATCGCAAGCGATGCAGGCTGCCCTTAGCAGTGGCACTCGTTGATCTCACTGGCCGCAACGTCGGAAGCCTGACAGATCTTTATAAGCCGGAGCCGTGCGGCCTTCATGTGATAGGCAATGGAGGGCGCAAACCTCCCGGTTCTGCGACTTCAGCCTTCACACTGGGCAAGCAATCGGCAACCCGCAGCGTCGAATGCTGGTGCGCTTGTTCCATGACGGTTCGGTGACACTTGCGCCAATGCGTGCTCTGTCAGACTGCGGAAGCATGATGATGATGCGCCGCTGGCGGAGTCATGGACGCATGTGACCTCCGGCGGTCCCGGGCCGCGCAGCGCCAATCATAAGCGTTCGAACATTGGCTTCTGGTTCGCGCTGAAGGATCAGCGCCTTGCGGCGTATCGAGTGTCCGGGCCCGCCGAATCGTCCTTTCCCGTTCGATAAGACGGTGCAGAAGGTTCAGCACATGGGTCTGTGGTCGCGACACTTCGCCAGCCGCCATTTTCCACGCACTGGGCGGACCGCACAGCCTGTTTTAGTTAAGTGATGCAGAACCCAGCGCCAAGATGTTCGACCATCTCCCGGTACCGCCGGGGACGACGCAAACAATGAGATCTTGGCAGCTGTTTGAAGGCCGGAGGGAATTCGGAAAAGGGGGCACCGTTCGCGCAAGGCACCACGGGCTTGCGCTGGAGAACGGCCAGGTAATAGCCGCCAGTTTGTAAATCGATGCCGTGGTGGTCAATTGGTTGGCTGCGCTGGATCACCCGCATGATGTTCGCAGGATCTGTCCTTCAGCGGCCGATGCACGCAGACGTCAGAGGATAAACCCGCAAGCTCACCGGGCGCTTCGCGAAATGACGCGGAACGCTGTAGCGATTGCGTTCAAGCTGGATCAGACAGGTCGGCGATACCCGCTTGCTATCTCGACAAAGCCATCGAATGCGGTGGTAATGGCAATCAGAGCTGCTTGTCGGCGGCCAAACGTCAGCACGCTTCGGTAATGCTGCGGTGCGGGATCTACCCCATAATGCGACAATCACTTGCTGGTTCTCAGCCATCGTTCGGGCCCAAGATCGGGGAAGTCCGGCTGGGTTGCCACACGTCGATGTCGGAATCCTCACGTTTTCTCGACCGTGCCCTTCTCCCAGCCTGCGGCCGGATTCGCAAGAACGCTGGCTCAAATACATAGTGGTTCGCGCATTGCGAGAAAGCGCATGTTGACCCTGTCGCTCCTTTCGCGCGACCGACGCGATCGAACTGCCGTCTTCTATCTGTCGTAAATCCCGCGCCCCGGGAAATGCACCAAGACCCGGAACCCAATGCCAAAATGAGCGTCCGAACAGCATACTCGTGCAGTTTTGCAGCCAACGATGAGGCTCTCTGACGCAAGAAAGGGCACGGCTGTGCGAACAGCTTGTAATGTGGGCGACTTGCAGCTTCGTGCGCTCAGCCACCGCAGAACGGCAAAAATCTCTCGCCCAGTCAGAACTGGACGCTTCTCGCCGGCGGGAACGATCAGCGGCACAAAGGTGCCGCGCCCCGTCCGTCCGCTGATGCCGTGCTAGATCGGCCACGCCACTCAAGCGCCAAAAGCCGCAACCTCCGGCCGCTAAGATTTCCGTCAAATGCCGAGAACCATCAGAACTCGGCAATGGCAATTGCTTTTCAAGCGTCGTCCGCTGCTTGGCGCGGCACTTTGCCGGCCTCCGTCTTCAGCCACCCGGGTCAGCTTTGTCGGCGAACGGATCGAGCTTTACTTTGCCGCTCCGGCGCTTCCCGTGAACTGCGGCTCGTTTCGTGCCCAGGCGATTCAAATATTTGGTGATGGTGGGTTGCGGGCGAACAATGCCCGTGGCGACGGCGCGGATACTTCGGGGCGGGTCGATAGTTTCTCGCGACAGTGCCATACCGTCGAATGATGTTTCAAAAGTCCCCATGGTGTGATCAACTCCAATGTCCCCCAGCGCAATACGCGCTGGAGAAAGGTCACATGGCATCCAAATTCAGTGAAATTTATCGTGCTTACCCGGCCTCACTTCTTGCGTGGAATCCTACACTTAAGTCTTTGATACGTCGAAATTAACGGGGAGCCGGAAACCACGCTGGCTTCTTCATCAGGAGAATTGCGGGATACCTCTAATGCACTGTAAAACAGGCGGAAGCAAAACGCGCGTTTTGGAGGAAACTCGCCCTTCTGTTGAGGAATGACTGCCAGTGTTAAGCAAGTCAATCCTAACCGCAACGTCGAAGATGCAAGTATAGAAATGCGCAGAACGCTCGTGATACGGCTCAGTAACTCCAGCAAACAGGTTGCATCTGATGCTGCGGACAGCCATGGAAAGCGCATTTCCGCGTGCCTCCAAAGAGAATTCAACCAGAGTGAGTTGGCTGTGATCGACATAAATAGCGTTCCAGATGTAACTTGCTCGTGACTTTGAAACGCAGGTGTGAAGCGCACGGGCAGGTGAGGGCTGGGCGCGGGCTTCTCGGATTGTCGCGTCCGGAAAGGTCCGCCAGTTTGGCAAACAGCTGGCGAGCATCGAGAAATATCAGAGGTCCAATCGCTAGGAAGTGATGCAGCTTGTTTTCTCAGGGCGTTGAGGAAGGTCGCAAGTTGCGAACTCCTCCCCTAGAAACATTTTCGGCAGAGCGCATTGAAATTTCAAAGGCAGTTGTAGAGATATCTAACGCCATCTCGAGCAAGTGAGTGGTAAATCAATGAAATCACAGCTGCGTTTGGACAGATTGATAACAGCACCCAAAACAGGAGGCTGGTTCGTTTGAGGGGGTTAAACGGCAGCAAGTGCCTTGCTGGCGAATGAAAGCTGATGTTTGAAACAATCCACGGCACACTTCCGAACAGGTCAAGAAAGCTAATGTTGTCAAGATGAAACCAATCAACCCTGTTCATCACCTCAAAGCACAGGCGAAAGTTGCAGCTAGGGCGGCGGCACCCCGCGCGTCAACAATCGGGTGGGAACGAATTCTGAATTCGTTCGGCCCGCAGAGGCCCAGTGTGATACCCGAGATTCTGTTTCAGTGACAAAAAGGTTTAGCTGTGGATGGAAATTGTTATGCTAAAGCAATGGACTGCTCTAGAAACAATTGGAACTCCTCTTGTTTCAGTGTTGGCGGTGGGATTATGCGGTTAATATTGCAATTCGACCCGCGAGATTACCGCGGGTGGAACGACCCTTCTTCGCTTCCGGATGCCCCACGGATTTTCTTTCCTGGTGTAATCAATCTTTCCCGCGGCGTCGTATTGCCGCTACTTAAGACTTGGCGGCGCGCTTGGGCCTTCCAACACCGGAAGTCGACGGAGCGGTGCGTCATCATCGTTACCGAGATTTGACGGCGTGCCGAATGGGAATGCTGCTCGACGCTATATGCAGACATCCAATCGCCCCAACAAAAGACGCGATGCAGTCAGCACACCGAAGCGCTACGAGCATAAATTCTATACGTTAGGCACATCACACTTGTTGGCGAAAAATAAGTGCGAGTTCCTTGAACTGAAGTCGGTCTCCCTCCCTTGGAATGTAGCGGCTTAAGCGTGTCGTGCCCTCGACTAAGGACGTCCTGAAAGATTTTTGCAGCCCACCACCAGCTCCTGCCATGTCAAATAGGGTGGCTCGGGAAACTAACAGTAGGGATTACAGTGGATTTTGCCGCGCGCAACAGCAGCTGATGCTGCAAAGGCGAGGACGATGACCATATGACAAGCGACCGCGCGGAATCACAGTTCCGGCCTTCAAGGCCAAAGTCGCTGTAGCCGCTATCAAGGGGGTGAAGATCTGAATCGAGCTTGCGCAGGACTTTGACGTCCATCCAAACCAAATCAAGCAGTGGGGTGCCAATTGCTGAAGAGCGCGACCGGGGGTATTCGACGATGCTCGAAGGCTGAATCTGGTTGCCAGGTGATCGACGTGAAGACGGCGCTGCATGCCAAAAATTCGGAGAGCTAGCGCTGGCAGAACTGATTTTTTGTCGCGGCGCGCTCGGCAAGGCGGGACGCTGCCTGCTCGAGCGTAAAAAAGATGATCGATCCTTCAGCAAAGGGCTCGCGTCAGCACGGCAGGCATCGTGCTAGGGATAGCCGGGCAGTGTCTTATTTACCAGTCCGCGCCGGTGTCACGTTTCCCTATCTGAAAACTGGATGTAGGATCACAAAGTTTGCCACAAATGGAGTTCCCCCACTTCGCGGCAGCCGAATACTGCAAGGTCCTGCTGGTGCCAGGAGGGGTTCAAAGTGGGCGGTTGGCAACGTCGGCACGTCTGAATGAGCGCATGGGGATCGAGGGCAACTGGTAATCGCAACCGAACAACCTCCAAGCCGGCACCGGGCACAAGCTCTACCCTCTGCTTAGGAACCTGCCTGTTGACTCACGGCCGAACCAAGTCTGGGCGATGACCATCAATGACATACCGCATGGCGCGGGGCTTCAATCTATCTGGCTGCGTTCTGGACTGGTTCACGCCGCCCAGCGTGCTGTCCTGGCGTGTGTCGATCACGCTGGAGGCAGAACTTCTGCATTGAGGCCGTAGAGGAGGCGGCTGGCCCGATACGGCAAGCCCGAGAATATTCAACATCGGATCAGGGCAGCCAATTTACCTCAACCGCAATTTATCAAAGTTCTGGTCAAGCCGGGAGATAAGATTCAGCATGGTAATGGCAAAGGGGCGTGGCGGCGTACAACGTCCTTTCGTCGAGCGCCTGTGGCGGAGCATCAAATACGAAGGGTAATATCTGCAACGCGCTAGGCAGCGTCCCCGGAAGCCGACGCCTGCCATCGGGCGCTATCTTGGCTTTTACAAACACGCCGACGACCTCACTCATCGCTTGACGGCAACGCCCGATCAGGCCTTACTTCAATCAGCAACTGCCAGATGCGGTAGCGGCCGTACCAAAGGCGGAAAACCACTTTAGAAACGCCAGAACTGTTCAGACAAACCGAACACCTCTTTCCTTGCCGATCCTGTCAAGCAAAGCAATCAAAAGTTGGGAACACAAAATGAAAGCAAACATATCAAAATATTGTAGTTCAATAAGTCATCCTCTTTAACAGTGAACGGCGCATAAATGGTCAATATTTACTTCTGGTCTCGTTGTCCCTTAGGGCTTAGAGTGAACACTCGTGGTGTTCCAAAAAACTAGGGTTTTTGGAGCGTGGCCAATATACCCGGAATACAAAAAAATAAATGCCAGCATAACAAGCTGGCTTTCTTGTTTTCCGTGTGACCCCTAGTCAGCTTGTGAGCTGATTTACAAGCAACACACACACCAACTCGCAAGACTCTTTCCGACCCTACGGAAACCTTGACCAATCAACTTCAACTAACGACCGAAATCTTCCGAAGCCGCAAAAGTTTATCGAACTGCCAAAGGCGGTTCATTGAGAGTTAATCAGGCTTATCGACACCTAGTTCGATCACACAGCTTGGAGTAAATTTAGAGACCCGAAAGTTCACCTCAGCGTGGATCGCCAAAAATCGATGTAAAGCACTATCGGAACAACCTAAGGTAAACGAAACTACTTCCGATTGAAAAATCCGATCGAGTATCCAGAAGAAAGGGTCGCTAAGCTTCGTCATTATCTTTGCTACGGTTACAGTTGGCCTTGAGACCCGCTACAATTGCCCCAACTCGAACAAGGTTGCCCATCGGCAGTCCGGAAACAATGCTAGGAATTTTCACCAGGGAACAACCACTCCGGCGTGGCAAAGGTAACTGGCTGCCAAGGCAGCCTGAATGAATGGGTACAAAGAGCACCTAACGAACCAAAGGATGTAGGGAGCACCTAATCCAAACTGGAGGCGCATAGTGGATTCGATTTCAGTTACAGCTCTGTCCATCACTAAGGCTGAGTACGTCACAAAATTCAGACTTTGCTGTGGCAGAAGCCCTACAAATCACTAATTGTCTAAGATGATGAAGTCGGTCAGACGTAGAAAAATTACGGGAACTTCGAACTATATCGATAAGCACTGCCCAAAAAACGACCGTCTTTGGAACGGTTCGCTGAACCATAAACAGAAAGTGATGATCCACTCCGACCAGGGGCTCTTCCGTTCACCAAGTAACAGAGTAACGATCGTTTCTTTAGCAAACATAATCAGATGCCAGTAAATGAGTAGGCGTGGGAATTTGTCATGAAATGCTGTCGCAGCGAAGTTTTTTCTTCCAGCTTTTGAAAACGGGAACGGATACAGCAGCGGCCAGAGAATACCTCAACACGGGTGCCGCAAAGGCAGGACGTGTTTCGATTACATCGAGATGCTCTTACACCCCCAACACGCACGCTCACTAACAACGGCACGCTGTCGCCGGTTGACTTATGAAGACAACAGAGTTGAACGTGAAAATGCAGGACCATTAGGAAACTAAGGGGCGCCTCACGTCGCGGTTGACGGCGTAATTCCAGGCACTCCTTTTATCTCTCGCGCCTTTGCAATCGCTTTTCAGAGCAACGTTTTGTCGATATCACGAAAATATCTTGAAGATCGCAGCCATAGATCCGCGTTCAAAGCAACGGGCAACGTTGCGCCAACTCCTTTACACAAATCGATAAAAAGCTTCAACATTCTGTTTACACGCCCAACGCCATGTCAGGCGCAGTGATTGGCGCGGGGGGGGGCAGGCGATGGCCGGCTGCTCCTTTGCGTCTTTCATCTTTGGGGGACAACCAAGGTCCAAAATACGCGCGCAGCCGGTGCCCCGCCGGGGCCCGCTGCGTTATTCGCACGTGCCAGCAATGGGCATACAAAGGACCGGAGCTAACACATGACCCGAATTTCACTCGCCTCCGGCCTGCGACTGGCACTTTTTTGCGCCATGCCGCATCGCCCAGACCGAAATCAGCTGGCTGGCATGGCCATGGGGCGGCGCGCTGGGCGACACGTCAACCAGATCGGCAGACCGGATTTTCAACGCCAGCCAGTCCGACTAGATGTGCATCGAGCGCCCGTGTTCAAACCAGGCAACACTACGAAGAGGCCTTGACCGCTGGATCGCCGCGCTTCCGCGCGGCGAGCCAGCCGACACATCTTGCAAGTTTTTCGACGCTGGCGCTGCTCCACGTGATCCGCCGCACAGGGCCGCCTATTCCGGTGCAGGATTGCTGATCGACAATGGCGTTTGATTTTCAAATTATCGAAGACTAGAGTATTTTCCGGCGTGAGCGCTACTGTCTACGCCGACAGCGAAAGACAGATGATCGGCATGCGTTTTCAACGCTTTCCCGATCGCCCATCATTGTACTACAACGTGCAAGCGCTTAGAAGCCGCAGGCGTCACCCCGCCAAAAGACCTACGAAGAATTCGAAACCGTGACCGCCCCTGCGCTGGTGAAGCCGGCTATAATCCGCGGGCATCCATCCCGTGGATCTGGGTTGAAAACTTTCATGTCCGTCATGATCTGCCCTTCGCAACGAACGACAACGGCTACATCGGGTTGGACACCCAGATCCTAGTGAATTCGCCAGTAGACTGAAAATGCACTGGAGCAAGGTCAAGGAATTGCGCGGATGCGGGCTTCTACGAGTGGTAATGGTGCCGCTTGAACGACCAACGCAAAGCCGTTTGAAGAAGGTTAAAGTCGCGATCTGGATGGGCTCTTCCGGGTTTTTCGGTGGGCTAAGCCAAACTGGACCTGCCGTTTCAGATTTTTCAGGCAACTGTTTTGCCGTACTATGGGAAATCTGTTACGCACAGAGCCAAAGCAGACCTTCATGCGGCGGCGCGGCGCTCTTCGCCATGTGATTTTTCCCCCGGCCAAGTCTGACGCGGAAACCTGCCGCCAAACGGCTGCGGCGTTTCTTTTCAGTTACTGACACGTTCCTGAAACGCGGTCATGTGGCAACAAGGAACGGTTACGTTGTCCGGTCACCACCAGCCGCCCTAACGAGATGGCAAGGCCTGAAGGGCCCTAATGACGAGCTGCCTGCTGTGACAGTTTGGCATCGAGCCAGACTGTCGCTGCCCGCGAAGGCGAGCACACCCCAAGGCTATCGCAAATGGGCTGTCTTTACAGTAGTGCAGAATTACCGACCGAGCGAGTGCATGAAGCCGGGCGAATTTATCGGGCCGCATCCTAGGCCGTTGTGATAACTGGAGCGTCGACGGACGCTTATCCACCGCGATCGAGTGCCTAGCTGAGCGAAAAAGGGGAATTTTTTTGTAGACTTCGCACGAGCTGCTGGGGAAGTTACCGTCCCAGACCAAGGCTAATACACGAAAAATCGCCTGAAGGCCCGCCTGCGGCCTTTTGCGCACCGCGCCTTTGGAAATGGTCTCCATGAAACCGTGCCGGAGTTTTAACCTCAGCATCGGTCCTATGGCCAGCCATGCTTTGGCTGCGCCAGAAGCGTCAAATTTGGTCGGTCAATCGCGATCTTCTTTTAAATTGCCCGCAGCCCATCAGCGCTTGCATCTTCGTTTTTACCTCCGCAAGACCCCTTCGGGTTCGGTGAAACCTTTGTCGGGTGCTGTCAAACTTCACATCCCTGCTGACATCCCGCCGCCTATAGCGCGCCGCGTGGTTCACGTGTTCTTTACGGACGCTGATCGTCACCGTCGGATCGCTTTAGCATCGCGCTGCGCTGGCTTGCGGTTAAGGCCGATAAGGTCATTCGGGGGCTAAGAACCTTCGCACGCTGCCTGATGTGGGTCTATGCCCGTCGCCCACCGCCCGTGGCCTGCGTCATCGGTTGATCATCGTTATCAATCCAAAAGCTGGGGGCCGCTCAAGGAATTCTTTGCGCTGTTCGGCTGGGACTTCCCAATTGGGCGTGAAACTACTGTTCGGATGCCGCCTTTGCGACTGATCGCCGTGTCGATCTGGAAACAGGTGCGGTTCAATTTTATCTTCTTTACCTGTGCTGCCTGCAATCGATCCCGAATCAGTGGCGCGAGCGGCGTTGTATCGACATCGAACCGATCTGCCACAGTCGGTTTCTGGACAATTCACCTTTCCGCTGTTGGCCCCTAACTGGGTTTTTCCTGCCTGATCACCCATATCAAACCGTACGCGCGATGTTTTCGAGAACACAGCCTTCGGCGTGATCGCCAACGGTGCTAAGGGGCAGCCGGGCAACAACCCGATGACGGCTTGGTCTATACAAAGTCTAATGTCGACCGGCTTTCGCGGCAACGATTTGGGCGGCTCTTCCGCGCAATCGGTGGTGCTGATGGTGCCTGGTTCTGGCGCTGACGTGTTCCAGTTCCGCATGATCGAACGCCGCATCCATTACACCTGAGGACCGTGCAGATGACAGAACTCACAAACGCCGCCTGCGGGCTGTTCCACGGTGGTGGAACCACGCCATTCTGTCGCGCGGATCACTGCTTGATGATTCGTGCCAGTGCTCTGATGCTGGTGCAGATGACTCTAATGCCCGATCTGATTAATATGAAAGACCGGGCCAAGCCTGTCGATTGGCGACCAATGGGTGCCAACTTTTGAAAAGGCCGATGTTTTCAGGCCGACGGCTTTTTCCCGGCATCAACACGGTACGGGCGGATGCTGATAGAACTCGTTCATACCTTTGCATCGCTTTGCCTTCGGCAAGATTTTTTGTCGGCATGCTTGCTGCCTATGCGATTCGTTTACTTCCGCTGCGCTATGCTTCGCTCCGTTTCTGGATCATCTTTACCAACGCTGCTTCTGCCGCTCGAAGTGCGCATACTGCCGTCCTAGCCGAAGTTGTTGGCAGCGACTGGGGATGGCTAGATATAGGGCCTGATCATCCCGCTGATCGCTCGCCAGCGGCGACGTTCTTTTTCCGCCATCTTCGGTCGATCAAACCAGGGACTGGGTCGAGGCGCGCCGCATCGACGAGC
>Ga0163217_1091506_pt1 | contig 14964 bp, 14 predicted proteins | sample SynspAceP_FD_185933 | JGI IMG/M metagenome (GOLD analysis project Ga0163217, IMG submission 185933) | Saline lake microbial communities from Ace Lake in Antarctica - Synechococcus sp. Ace-P (PacBio error correction) | ecosystem: Environmental > Aquatic > Non-marine Saline and Alkaline > Saline ...
CCAAAAAGTACGGGAAGTCCTTTTTATTGAGTTTAATTAAAACTATGTAGAGGAGAACGATTATTTATTCGCCCTGATGATTTAAATTGTTAAAAGCAACAGGAAGCTAATTCTGCTTTAAAATTATATGTGATCCAGAATGTAGATCGAAAATTACCTTTAGATGATATTGCTTTTCCGCAAAGGGCTTAAGCGATTCCTGAATTAAATTTAAAGAGATGGGAGCAGATTGTATATGTGGAACCAAACTAAACATTAAAAGCTATTGGATGATGACATTCTAGATGAAAGATCAGCAAGAACGAGCTTCATGATTATCTTTCTAGAAGCTGAAACTGATGGTATTGTGCTTGCCCAATTGCATGAATTTGAAGGCGGGAATTTAACGAAGAATGAAGAACTGCGCCTATTCAGAAATTAAATTTTTAAGTTGAGGTGGAATAAATATGTAACCTATTCACATTAGTTATGGGAACCCTGCTTTCTGGTTTTTTAAAAAAAACAAGGGCATTTCAGTAAGCAATTTGACCGTTTTTTGAACTGATCGCGATTTTAGACGTTCCGAAACGCTTTATTGCTCAAGGCTCAATGGCCTACTTTTTAAATATGTCCATCACTGGGTAGTACAAATTACGATTTTCGCAATTTTACAGTAAGAATTGATTTATTTCACGCCGATTCCAATAAAATCTAAGGTCATGGAGCGTCCCGCCATCGAAAAGTAGCTGCAATGCCTATTGGAATAGTAAAATTATGGTCAAACATGGCCAAAACTCATGCAACATGAAGCGGCCAGGAATATTTAGCGGCTTTATCCGTTCGATCATTACTTCTTTAAGGTGAAACCATCTGGTTTTGGGTGGTTTTGTCCACATCGCCTTTGACCACCCCAAGCATACGGCAGCAGCTTTTTTTAAAGTTGAGCCTCCAGAAGTTGCGTTAGCAATTCGATCCATACGGTAATGGTAGCCCTTTTCCACATCTTCAATAAGCACAACAATCAGTACCCGTATCTATTTCATATGGGTACCCATACATGGCTGTATTATAATGTTAAGCTCTACCTCCACGAGTTTGCCTGTAGACTTTTAACCCGGAAATTTTATAGTAATAGCGTCAAATTCAGTTTTTTCATCGGTAATCTTACTACCAAAGCACATTTTTTCTATACGTAGGCTTTCTTTTTTGGAGTTATTAATATTATTCCTCTAAGTTGGCTCATAACATATATTCAAATTATCCAGAGTACTACCAACACAGCCCATGAAAAGGATAATTAGCCAGTTTTCTTGAGAGACCATTGGCTAGTGCGATAAGTTATCACTAAAACCAAGCAATACTTTTGGATTATTTTTTATAAGGTTTTAATCAATGCTTTGCATAATTCGTGTAGAGCCCATAGCCACCACGTGCACATAAAATGCCGTGTACCTAGGATTAGCAAACATTTCGTTCAGATCAGCATGCTCTTTCTTCGTCAGTATTGCTAAAAGTAAACCGTGATTGCCCTAAAATTCGATGCGGTACTCGGTAAGGAAGTAAAACCTAAACTCTCGAAGAGTTTCTTGCGCCAGCTTCTAAAACATCTTTTCCTTTTAATTGCTGAAGGGGCTGGCGCAAATAAGACGCAATTGTCATCACTATTTTTGCGCCTATTAGGCTTTATAGTAATTAAATGCTGTGGCGCCGCCAATGTAACTCCAACTGTAGAAAATGGAAATAAGGATGCAGTAGATATCCCAAAAGATTTCTAAAAAAATGTCTACGGGCCTTCATAAAAAGCCTATATTTTTAACACCAAGATAAAAAAAAAATGGGTTAAAACACTAAATACCATTAAATAGTTTAGTGTTTAACCCATTTTTGTAAAATTGTTGCCGATAGTAGGGTTTTATTAATTACATTGTGACCTCATTCCAAAATTAAATTGTTAAAACGAAGCAAGCTTTAATTGTTAAGAATTAATATACCTTCTATAATCATAAATATCAAGTTGTGATCCGGCAATTCGCAAAACATTACCCTCCATTTTATCTTTCTTAAGTTGTTTTTTTTGAATTTTTTTGATAAGCCGATTCCAATAGATTTTGTGGCTCTATAAATATGTTATTCTCCCCAAATCAGGATCTGAAAACCCAATAGCTTCATCACTCAAAATAATCACTTTTTCGCATTCTGTTTTTAAGCGGCATTTAAGTTTTTTCTCCCAATCGGTGACTGCCATCTCGTCAGGTCATGCTGTAAAAACGGTGTTGATAAACGATCATCCCAATTAATTTTAAAATTCTAACATCACATGCGCGTACCCGTTAATAACCATTTAGGTCTATCTTTTTTCTCTGTAAATCTACTCTATAGGCCAAACTTCAGTCGGGAAACACTTTGCTCTACGCTGGTTTCTTTTTCCACAAACATGCGTGAAAGCTCATATTTATCTGTCTATGTGGTCTCGAATAGAAATGGCACTGGTGTAAAAAGTAGTGGTTCAGCATCGAAATAATCTGACCTCGTAAGAGCTTGATCTGTTTTGGTTCTCTTTTTTGTGAAAAGTCTGATGACATAATTAATTGGTCGTTTTATTCTTGCGGAGCGGTCAAATGCAGTAATTGTAATACGCAAGGTTTCTGGTGTAAATAACATATTCTGGGTAAATTTCATAATTGTCTACAAATAAGTCGGTGCATTGATGGACCACCTTGTAAACTTTATGAGCTAACGTATCTAGTTTGGTCATAATCGGTAACTCTTAGCGCTTTATAAAGTTTCTAACATCATCTCTTGGTTTTTGAAGAATACCCTGCTTTGTGAATATTTACCAAACAGACTTTCAGACAAGATACATTTTTACGTCTTTTTATCCGTATCGTCTCTCGGTAAAATTTGATGCAGTCAATCAAGCGTAAGGATCTTCAAAATAATTTCTCCCTTTTCTTAAGGTTTCTCTAACTAGTTTCTTCCCGCTTTTTAGGTCCCCTACAATATTTACTTCCGAAAGTTTGAAGCACCGTGGTTTCTAGTGCTATCGTATTATAGATTCCTTTTTCAGGATGCTAATGAATCCCTTTGGTTTTTATAACCTAAGAAAACTAACACAACAGTTCCCGTTTTTTAGAGAGTTTGAGGTTCTATTTAATGAAAATCTCCCCTTCGTATTAGAAACGGTGCTGATATTCGAATTTTTCTATAGAAATTGTAGCAACAAACCAACTCTATGTTAGAATTCAGCATCCACAACTTTTCCCTTTATATTGAATATAGGTTTTCGTTTGGAGAAACTTGCTCTTGAAGCTAATAGCGGGGCATCGAGTGATGCTGTAGACCCAAGTAAGAAGCATTATAAATCGCCGCTAACCGAACGGATTCTTTTTGAGGTATTCCTTATTTTTTTCTTTTGTTTCATGACACCACCGACATTCTGTTTTAACTTTTTCTTTCCAAGTTCAAGTTAGTGAAAAACAGAAAAATAACTCTAATAAATTAAGCTATTAATAACTTTTTTAGCTCGAGATTTTTAAAACGCTGTGATTTTGTCAAAAAAATCCCTACAACGTCTTTTCAATAAGAAAGGGTTCGTGGATTTTTCAGTGATCAGTTTAATCTTATCTAAACCTCATAATCTGCATCATCAGGTTAGCCTTTTTCAGCAATCTTCCTCAGACCTTCTTTTAGTAAGCGTATGTTTAAAGAATGTTTAAGCTTTTTAAGTTTTGCTTTCCACGTAGCTATTCTTCCTTTTGGACCGTTGATTTTTCTTTATCACGTCTTTTACTAACAGGACTAATCCTCCCGACGGGGCACGCGCGGCATTTGAGAAATTGTAAAAATTAGTTTCCTTCTAATTGTCGTACTGTTCATTTTTACAATTCATCTATTTACGTCTGATAAAAGTACGCTCACGTTGTACAGCGCTAAGTTTCTTGCCTAAATCCTCCTCGTTTTCTGTGATAGTTGTTCTTTTGTGTTTCCGTATTTTAGTAATTACGCTTCTTTTCGGTCTAACATCTAAATTTTTGAATAAAAACATTAAATTTTTTATAAACTTACACGTTGATATTTTTTTTATTGAAGGGCACTCTTCCGTAGGTTTTTTCCACTCCCCAAAAAACCCCTTTAATAAGCTTCTAGATTCTTTGGTCCTTTCTTCCAGATAATTTAAAAGGATTGTAAAGCGTTCTAAGCACCTTTATTTTTAGCTCAAAGTTTCTATTCTTCTTTTTGCGCTTCATTTTTACTTGCGTGTAGTTTGTTAAAAATAGTGATTACAAGCGTCCTAAACTGTTTCCCAGATTTTATCAGAAATATTTTTCTAGGGACATTTGTCCTATCTGTTTCCACTCCATTTTGGAATGCGCTTCATTTCTGAAGTTACATCTGCTGAACCTTCTTTCCGCCTATCTTTTAAAAGATAAGGCTAAGTCTAAAAGTGCCTTCTTTTTTTGTCTAAAATTGGTCTTGTTTTGCTCATTTTCTTTGGTCTTTATAAAAATGTTTCTTTTTTCTTATTGAAGGCACGAACACTATTTTTTAAAAGTAGCCCAAGTTTTTTCATTGACTTCTGAGGTACTTTACCGGCGCCAAAAGAATTGATTTTCTTAGGTTTTTCTATTTCTATTTATTTTGTTTGTTGTAGCCCTTGTGATTAATTGGCAACTTTGCCGTAAATGGCATCTATTGAGGCTATAAATTTCATTTTTCTTAACAAGATTTATTTCATACGGTTTTTTTTTCTATTTCAGCATACATAACTTGTCTTCTATTGTGTAAGCTTTTGTGGTTGCTAAACCGTTTCCCAAATACTTCGCGATGTTGGTTTGTCGACGGGCCTATATCTTCTCTTTCCAGATTTTTATGTAGTGTTTGTAAATTCCCTGAAAAGCCCGTGTTAATCTTCTCTTTTTCCTAAAATGCCTCCGCTCGCGATCAAGCCAGTTTTTTCTTTTTCGTTTAATAAATTTCTTTTTAAAAAATCTAAATCTCGAAGCTCTCTATTTAAATGTAAGGAAATCATAAAAAATCAATGTGACTGATGGTCGTTCGCCAACATCAATATATAGTTTAATTATCGGGGGATAGGACGCCGCTTGTCGGCCAGCTTTCATTCTTGAAGGTCTTTAAAGCTTTTTGTAGTGGTGGTGGGTTTATATCCTGCTTCAATAGTAACCAACCCTTTTTTAAAATTATCAATATAATTTGAAGTCTATTTTCCAAGATTATCTTTTAGAGATTTTTTCTAAACACCTTTTATAATATTGATCCTCTCTCTTTTTTTCCGCGAATCACTCCCGAATAAACCTCGTTGTATTCGTCTTTTGGTCACAGAATATACTTAAAGTCTATTTCCTTGACCACCTTTTTCTATAAACTCTTCTTTTTTCTGATCTATAAACTCTTTGAAATTTTTAAAAATCAAATATTCAATGTTTAATACCATCTACAATGTTTTTTAATGGCCTGTACTTTTTCATATTTTTTACCAAAGCGATTGCACATTCTCCCACTAAATTTTCCATAGATAGGGGCGTGGTTTAATCCTAATACTGGAATAACATCGGCGTTTTTGTGGTTATCTCCGTATCTCAGCCATCCTCTGCATTAAGAAAATCCGTCTATTTCTTTAGCGCTTCGTCATTGGCTTTTTTGTCTACTTTCTGGTTTTATTTTTTTTCTGTTTTTTGGTTTCTTTTACAGTTTTCGTTGCCAGTAGGCTTTGATTTGAATAGCTTCTGTTTTGGTCTATCTTTGATTCATTCTATACTATCTCCTTCTTGATGTTATACGTTTGGTCCACTTACTCACCGTTTTATTCCTGTAACGCTGTATCTCTATCTCTTTTTCTCCGTCCAACATCTTTGTACGTATCTCCGCGCGTTAGCCTATTTCAAAAGGTAGAAATAGTAACAAGCTTGTGAACTTCAAAAAAATAAGCCAACTTCTTTAAAAAAAGAAAAAAACTAAAAAATGAAATCAGATACACGTAGTTATTTCAAGGCAAAAAAAAGGCGTAATATTCAACATTTAATGTAGTGGGGAAGAGTTTCATAAAAACTTAAATTGGAACTAATGCCAGATCTCTCCCCAAGCTTTTTCGGCTTGTAATGTCAACAATTTTTTTTTCCTCCGTTTTTTATCTGTGCCCCTTTGTTTCTCCTGCTGAGACAAAAAACGGTTTTTCTCGGGATTTGTAAAATCAAATCAAAAAGAATGTGTTTGTTGGTGATATAGCGGTACGGAATGTCTGGTTTATGCATCAACTATTTGGAAAAGTAACCCAATGAGTGTACAGTTTTACAAATTACTGTATATTTTGATAAAACTTCTTGCTTAAATGTGTACGGTCAAATGATCTTTTCTTAGCACTTCTGGATACATAGGAAAAAGAAATACCTAAAGCGTTTAAAAGACATAGGCCAGCTGCTTTGGAAGCGCCACCCCGTGACCCTAAAATTAGGCATGGGTATGGGTGTTTTTTTAAACATAGGTTCAAATGGCTTTTTCAATCCATAAATCATCTGTAATTATAGCCTTTTTTATCCTATAGAAGTATCTTTATAGTAATTTCACTGCGCGATTTCTTGAAGCGTGAATGTCTTAAGGCCGATAAGCAAATGGAATCCACTGCTACCTTATAAGGGATGGTTACGTATAAACCTTGAATGTTGGGTTGTTTTTTAAAAGGGCCGTCAGCTTCGTTAATATCTTGAAAATCAAAATTCTCGAGCTGTGGTTTTCAAGTTTTTAAAATCTTCAAATTTTGAAGTAAGTGCGCTCGGCGAAAATGAAGTATTCAATATTTTTTGACCAATTTAATCCCGTAACGAATTTTTTTTTTCTTAATTTCCATACAATCTAAACCTAAAAGGAATACCAATTCCAAAAATAAAAGAAAAATGCCCACCATGTTTTCTATGCTTTGTCAAATTTGGAAAAGTAAAGCGGTTCCGTAATTAACAATGAATTTGGTTTTTGATTTTGGAGTCTAAGATTAAAACTTCCGTTGTCTCCTTCCGCGTTTTTGAAAATGTTGTTTTTTTCCTGGCCGATACACGCCCAAATGACCCAGTTATAAAACGCAATAATTACCGCATTCGTAATGTGCCTAAATGTTTTTAAATAAATACGATAATACGTGTGGAAAACGTGACTAAACCAACTGCTGCATACCTGAGGTTTGAATCAGCTAGAATAGTTAAGGTGTTTAATCTTTTTTCGTTTTTTATAAAGCTAAATTCGCCCGTAATCCTTCCGCAAAAGTAATCATAGCAATGCATTTAACTGAATCGCCTAAATAGCATACATAATTACCTTAGAAGAATTAGTAGTAAACGAACCTAGAAAGTCCAGGTAAAGACATTCCCAGAAACGCTAAATGATACGACAAAAAAAGATAAAAATTAAATTGGTAATTTTCTTTTGCAGGATTTAAAAAGCTAATCGCAAATGCCCAATATTAAACCAATAAAACCGGCGTATTGTTTTTCTATTCCAGTGATTGAAATCTTTTGAAATGAATAGATAGATTCTAAAATCATAATCCGGAAAAAATGCCCGACAAACAAAAAGTTCTTTTGTGCTAGAAAGTAATCGCAATATTTTAGAGATACTGAAATATACTTACGGAGCATGCCGAAAATTAAAAGACTTTAAAAATTGTAAATTAGTATAGCGGTAACAACTTTTAAAATCGACATTAAGAAAAGTTTAAAAGCTTTGCTGTTTACTTTTTTGTAAGGAAATAATAAATTTCTTCGTAGAACCCAGCCACATAGGCCACAATACCGCCAGGAAACCCCAAGGTACTTTATTCGCAGCACCCATGAACAAGCCTTTGAATAACAAAGCCAAAACTATCTGAGGATGTTCGAGTTTCGTACATAAAAAGTAACTCGCGTTATTTTTTGAAGCAGATTTTTGTCATATAGGATAAAAATACGGGAAAAAACCCACTACATGCAGCATATGGCAAATAATAATTGGATTATCGCCCTCGAAGGCGAAAGGAGAAATACTTGTTCTTTTAATTCGTAATTATTTTATCGCCAAAAATTTTGGTTTCTAATCACCTTTTTCCAAGGCCAATATTTTTAGGTAAAAAGAACCCTAAAAATAAAACCGGTGGAGTACGGCTAAAGGTGATGTTTTTTTATAGCTGTTAAAATAACCATTTTTAACAAACGCCTAGCAAAACTCAATAGGCAAAAAATAGCTCGCGAAACCTACCGTGACAACTATTTTAAAATCTCTTTCATGAACAGCTTCAAGAATTATTTGATAAGAACTAAAAGCACTAAAAATAAAAGCACCCGAGTATGCCTGGTAAAATCATAGCGCATATGGCAAGGCCCCCCAGAAAAGAATAAAAAGGCGACTTTTCCGTATTCTCAAGCAGGGGCAATGTTAGTGATGTAGTACGCGAGTAAGTGCCCCCAAAATAAAAGAAATAGCACTGGCCGCAGATTCCATTTTTTATGATTCCCAACAAAAAAAAATGCTGGCAAGGACGGCAAACCCGAAAAAAAAAAAACGACCATAAAGAATAGGTTGGTGGATTAAAATAACCAACTAATGCCTTTGGCTAAGGAAAGTACAACTTATGGCACAATGCCGTTAAAAAGAGCGAGTAAAAATGGCCCATTTAATTGTGTCCAAAAAGCTTTAAAACCATCCCTTTTTAAGGTTTTTGAAAACCGAATTAAATTAAATGTTGTTTTAATCGAGGTGTCAGCTCTTCATAAATTCCTGATATAAAAGCTATGGTAACTCCGAACACGCAGGAAACTACGTCGCTGCTCCCATGGCAAGGCTTTTCAAAGTATTAAAACAATACTGTAGACTAAGTTTCTGTTCCTTTCATTCCATAAAAATTCACTGATCTATTGGTGTACTTTTTTGTTCCTGTATATTATTGTGATACCTTCAAAAATGGGCTACTCCCAAGAAAAACAAACCTAATTGGGTTTTTTCATAGAAATTAGTGAAAAGTAGTGGATAAAAATACTTTTTTTTTTATCTGGAAGTCTTTTATATTCTTTTAGGATCATCTTTCACCCAAATCTGTTTCGCAAAAACCTAGGGTAATTTTATTTGAATTCAGGAAGAACATCCAAGCATCTAAATAATGGCTTCGGCTCACCACAAAACTTAGCCTCTTTCGTTTTTAGGTTAAACTGTAAAGACCTGACAATTGAAATAAAATAGAAGCTGCTTCTTCAGGATGAAACTGTCTTCCTTCCTTTAAATTTCAATAGCCGGCACTGTACTTCTTTGTTTTTCTACGACTACGGCTGCCCCATATGCAACCAAGTATCTACAATCAATAATCACCAAATCATGGCTTGCTTGTACCATAATCAGCTCATCATCTTTTTTTTTAGAGGCATTTTTTTATTTTCCCCACAATTTTTTTTTCCAATAGCGTTGGATTTTCGGCATCAATATTTAAGGCCTATTAATATAATACCCAGCTTTTTCGAATTATTTTAAGCGGAAATCAAAAATCGGTAATGGCCAACCAACCTTTGTCTAAAAGTGGGTCTTTCATTGCACTGTTTGGTAATGTTGGGGATTTTGCCATTCGAGTATTCCCTAATTTTTCATGGCATTTGCCTATTTCTTAAATAGGCATGTGATGTAGGTCCTCAAGTACTAATGGTAGTTTTCGTATTTTTCAATAGCTTCATTGTAACTTCCTCATTTTCTCAAGTACTTTTTTCCCCTTCCAAAATAGGCGCCTAAAAAAGTAATCATCAGAATATTATAGCAAAATCATAAGCGGCTTAAAGCTTTTTTGTACTTCTTTTTAGAAAACATACTGTTTTCGCTAATTGGTCCAGCAACTTCCACTATAGGATTTCTTTTCTAAATAATCATTCAATGCTTATGGCAGCCATCAAAATCTTCTAAAAACTCAAAGCAAATAAATCACATTGTAAAGTGAGGAGTAATCTTCGTCATCAAAAATCTACACATCATGAAGCTTTTCTAGCCATTTCAAAATAATCATCCATAAATCGTACTCCATACCCAGTAGCGATAAATATCGAAAGGTGTCATCTGTAAATTCTAATGCACGTTCTTAAATAATTTACGGCCTCGGGATGGTTGTTCTTTTTCGAGTGGATATTAGCCTTCTTTGGGATATAAATTTCTTCATTAGAATGTGCTATAATTTGGAAGCTCATCTAACAAATTTTGTGCCGTTTCCAAGCTTATCTTCAAAACACTAAAACCTCGACATGCCAACAATTTAAGTTCTATAGAAATTGGGGTGTTGTTGTAAGCCCAATTTTTATTGCTTTTTTGCCAAAGAAAATTTTCCATTTTTAAATAATGGTGTAAATATTATCTTCAAAAATCCTCTGAATAAAGAAATGACATCATCTGTCTTTAACATGGATTCCCTTGGTTATGGGTTTGGCTAGGTCCCTTTCCCTCTGCATCTAATGCCATTGCCTTTATTTTTCAATTAATTTTAAAAGTAAGAATTTTGGGGGTGATCTATTACCTCCGTGTGTAGCTATATTATTTAACAAATTAGTTATACAAGTTCTGGCAAGGTGTAGTGATTAAAATAACTGATGATTTGGGCTCAGCAATCTCACATTTAAATCTCTTTCGGTTAGAAATGGTTAACGGGGGAGAATACGCACAGCTTCTTGGTTCAATAAGCAAAAGCCACAAAGGATTAAATTTTTGCTTTGCGGCGGTTAAACGAGAAAGTCTTGCCATCTCGCTTGCGATCCATTATTAAAGCTAACATTAAACCTTTGCCTCGTATTTCTTTAATGGAATTTATGTTTTTAAATACCTCTAAGAGCGCTTCCTTTTCTAAAGGTTGAGCCATTAAGCTAGTTTCTGTAATTACTTTTAAGGTTGCTAAACTTGCTGCCGGCAATTACAGGATGCCACCCAAAAGGTAGTAAACTCATGAACCTAATTTTGGACTGTCTTGTAAGCTTTGGCATTAGCGTCTTGTGAGGCCCACAAATGCCGCCCTGCAGGTAAGCCACCTGCCATTCCTTTTCCAATCACTAAAATATCAGATACAATTCATAATGTTTCAAATAAGCAAAAGCTTTCCTGGTTCGTCCAAATCCCAGGTTGAATTTCATCTAAAATTAATAAGGCGCCAACTTCGTTAACAACGTTTTCCTGATTTTCGACAGGTAGGCCATTTTCAGGTTCAATGAGACTCCAGCGCCGCCTTGTATTGTTTTCTAAAAGTACACCAGCAGTTTTATCGGTAATTTTTTGGATGTCTTCTTCTTGGTAAAAGTAATGAGCGTACATCCGGAATTAAAGGTCTAAATACGGCCCTTTCCGTTCCTCAAACACCCAATGACACTAAGCTGCCCAATAGTATTGCCGTGATACGCGATAGCGTTTTCGCACGCAATTAATCCTCGGTTCTTCCTGTACGCCTCCTAGCGCGCTAATTTTAAGGCCTCCTTCAATGGCTTCCTGTTCCTGAATTTACTCAAATAGGCTGCGTCTTGAGGCTTCTCCGGGCAGGTGTGAGCGCCTAATAGTTCTTGCGTAATACATCAACCTGGGCTGGCCTTTTTTGAATTATTCCCCTAGACCATGACATGGGCATACTGGATCTAAGCTGATCTTTAATGGCTTGAGTGCTTTGATGGCAATGTCCGCAACAACTACAAGCCGATACCGCCCGCCACAAATCTAAATGGGCATTACCTTGAGTATGCATAAATATAAGAGCCTTGCAATGCGAAATTTCCAGTGTAAAGGGTGCGGTGGTGGTTTGAAGCTTGGTGTTTGTAAAAGTCGGTTTTTTCATACTAGATTATTCGACTTTTTAACATGGTGTTCGATTTATCTTCCTTAAGTTCTGGTTCTTTTGAGCGTTACCTTGGGTTTAGCGGAGCCTTTTTTGGCGCTAATTTTTGTGTTTTTCTGATTAATGGATCAGAAATATTTTTTAACTTCGTTCTATTTCTTCGGCATCGATATCTATGGGGTTTTCTATACCGCGAATAACCAACTAAGGTTAATTGGGTTTATCATCTCGACCAAAATAGCCTCCTTAGTTAAAATTCGTTCCATCGCCACGCCAAACCATACCGTTTTAAAAATTCGCAATTCTTCTTTATAATTCGATTCCGTGAAAATGGTGCCGTCTGGTTCCACAAAAAAAGTTAAATCTTCGTACATCTTATTCGCAAAGGTAATATTGATTTATACCAGGGTTTTATTGATGCCGATAAGTTCTTGATATCGTTAAATAACATCAATAAACCACTTCCGGTAATTGCTTAATGTAAATCTACCTCTTTGAGCTCGTTTCTCGAAAAATTTTCCGACATAAAATTATGCCCTTTTGCTTGGTTATATGCCTGTTTTTTCCGACGGTATCTAGTGACGATAAAGGCCGTTTTGTAACACTTTGAAGTGAATCTTAATTTTTTTCTGTCTCAACATTTTGAAAGTAGAGATAGTATCTGCCAGTCATCTGCTTTTCACCATTCCAGATAATGGGATAAAACTTAGGCCAGTCTTTCTCTTTAGCCAAGACAGGAATTTTTTTTTCCCAATCAATTTTGGTTAATCCTGTAGCTTGGTCTATATGTAATAGAGTCTGCCCTTACCATTAAATCTGTTTTGAAAAATTTTGCATTTCTAAAGGCTCTTTACAATTCCTTTTTCTCTGGAACACCTGTACATCATTAAGGTATCGCCATGCATATAAAGCGAATTCTTTTTCTAACTAAGCTCACCGCAACTGCTCTTCTGGTTTGCAGAAACCGAATCTTGTGCTTTAAAAATTCTGCGTAAATGGGCCTCTTAAAAACCTTTTATTGATGGTGTCCCGTGATTTTATTTATTTGGTGGCAGAAGGCAAATTCTCGTGCTTTATTGAATACACGCTATCCCACCAATTAATTCGTTATTTATAGTGCAATTCTGGTGTTCTTGATGCCATAGCACTTTCTACTTTAGTGCATAAAGCCTCGTTCCACAGTAAATTTTATAGTCTCCCCAGTGATAAGTGGATGGCCCGTACATGTAGGCGTTTTTTAGAGTTGGTATAATAACTAACATGCTTTTGAATCTAAAATGGTACTCTGGATTATCAATATGGAGCACTATCTAAAAATTGATATTTTTTAGTTTCCATATAATAGCGCCATTTTGGCTGGTCAGTGGTAATTTCAAGAAGTCGAATGACGGTCCGAAATCTTTGTAATACGGGCTTCCTTTGGGTTTTTCACGGTCAAAACGTAAGCGTATCGTTTCCTCAATCCGCAATACCCGGAATTTTTGTTCTAGGAATCACACCTTTGGCCAAGCCTTTTGGCGAGTTTTGTATTCCCGTCGTAATCTATTTCCACTTGTCCATTTGTATCGAGTCGCCTTGCTGTACGAATGTTTCCTATTGGCTTTAGACGATTTTTCCTTTTGATAAAAAGATAGCAATATCGCACCATAAATCAGCTCCTTGATGCTGCAAATTGCAACTTGGTCTTTCATTCCTTGCGCGTGAAAATAGATGCGCCAGGATATTTGGAGCTTCATCCTTAACTAAACGAAGCGCTCCGTAATACAATATTTATTTGCTTGCCTTCAGCTGGTTTTGAACCTGCCAAAGACCAGAAAGTAACTATCGCAAAACGTAAAGTAAAAGTAGAGGGTTTTATACACCTATTTTTATTTTGTCATAAAATGCGAAATTTTCAAGCAGTCAAAGAGATTGGGATAATTTTTAGTAATCTGGGAACCAAATAAAAAAAAAGCTACTCGAAAGTAGCTTTTTGTTTGTTTTAATTATGATTCTTAAATTAGTTTGCGATATATGGTCTGCTTTCTATCAAGCCCTAACAGAAACTATTTTAATAGGCACTGTCAGTTTCTTTCATAGAAAATGTATAATAAGCGTTTAGCGCCGACGTAATTCATCGTGGCAGCAACTCATTTTTGTTAAGTCTTCTTCCCAGCCGTCCATTTCAAGTGTAAATGGGCGTCACACTTTCCTTGTATCAATATTGTACCACAGGACAAATGAGTTATTTTCTCTCCTTTATAATGTAAGCCGTGATACTTTTAGTTTTTTTAAACCACTTAAAGTCATACGCCTTTCATCATCATTAATTCCGGTTAACAGTCCATTAATCTGAGAACAGGCATATTCAGAGCCACTAGCTCTAACCAGCCGCAACGTTTGGTCTGCCCGTAGTAGCAGCCAAATTCGTTTCCTACACGTCGCAGTTCGTTTCTTCCATCGAGCATCAAAAAGCTCTGTTGGACCGGACCGCTACCGCACGCGTGTGGTATAGGCTTTGAAAATTCTTTTACCTCTCCCAATTTGGTTCGGGAGCAACGCCCAAACCGATAGTAACATGCAACAGCGGGCGTCGTGTTTGAGGAAGGTGACAAAAGGATAGGTTACCAAATCAATATCTAATAAAGAACCTTGAAGCGCCTCTGCTAATATTTTTTTACCTTCTTTTTTGAGCTTTGAATAGGTATTTCTTGCGCTATCGATAAAGGTCAGTTTTTTTTTAACGTCCTCAAGCCGCTTTGAAAAAATCAGCTTCTAATTCATGCAAATCATACTGAAACAATCTTACATTATAAAAAGCCAATCATCGCCTTCGTGTTTTGTCGGCTAACTCGACCGGTACCTTTCTCTCTTTCCAATCACTTATTCTAAATCAACCAACGCGCATCCCATTTCTGTTCCGGTTTTGTCCATATACGTTGGCAATACCCTTTTAAGGTAGAAACCTATTTTTTTGCTTTCCTTTTGCAGCTTCTGATGATGCATAAGCAAGCGGTGTGTTGGTAAAATTAGTGCGCCTTTTCTAGTAAATTATAGGATCCGATGGAAGTCTAAATTAAATTTTTCTTGAGGTTTCGCTAATTTCTTTTTTGAAAAATAACGGGATCTATAACGACACCGTTCCCAAACAATATTTGATAGCGCCTTTTATGAAACATATCCCAGGG
>Ga0163217_1007836_pt1 | contig 14963 bp, 22 predicted proteins | sample SynspAceP_FD_185933 | JGI IMG/M metagenome (GOLD analysis project Ga0163217, IMG submission 185933) | Saline lake microbial communities from Ace Lake in Antarctica - Synechococcus sp. Ace-P (PacBio error correction) | ecosystem: Environmental > Aquatic > Non-marine Saline and Alkaline > Saline ...
CCAAAAAGGAGAAAAAAGAGGAAATTTTGGGGACAAAATCCGGGCCCAAATCCCTGGTTGGGGGGGCCCCTTTTGGTGCCAACCCTTTTTTCCCATCTCGCAAGAAAATTTTTTCCTCTCGGGCATGGGCCATGCCGCCCCAATACCGCAAACAAAAAAATCGACGGCCCAACAAGAATCAAACCCCCGGCTGGATGAAAATCACCCGGCATGTTTCTCTCTTCCCCCTTTTGCCCGGCCGGGGTGCCTTCTTTACATGGTGGTGGCCAACCATCCTTCCAGGGGTTCTGCAAAGACCTTTCTTGCTTCACGCCACGAAAACCTTGCCGGATAATCTCAGGTCATTTTCTCCGATCAGCCAGCTTGCCCAAGCCCAGACCGTCGCGGGTGGCCGCCACCGCCGGCGGCGGCATGAGCCGTCCCTTCCCTTCGAAGCCCAAGGGTAAGAAGTGATGGAGCGGCGAAGGCCCCCCTATTCCGGAAGTCCTCTGCCGCTCAAGCCCATCCCCTGCAAGGAGTTTGCGCCTGCTCCAGGCCGGTGCCGCACTGGCCCTGGACCAGCAAAAATCTTCGCCGAAGATCGAAACCCCTTTTCCCGGTGGCGCGGGGAACTCCGGGCGCCTGGCTGGGAGATGGACTCCAGTTGAATGGGCGGAGGCCAAGCCGCCACCAATCAGCTTGCGCCTGTGATCGCCTGTCTGGGCGGACTACGACCCATTCACCCTCCACTTCGCTGTCAGGAGCTGATCGCTTCCTGGGCACTGATGGCGACGAAAGGGTTTTGGAAGCCCCGACGCGTCAAACGCCCGAATCCCTTGCGCAAACAGCTGCTCAACTTCAAGCGGTCTCAGGCGCTGGTGAATCTCGATTCTCTGGCCTTTGGCCGATTGAGACGATAGCCCCAGTGAGTGCTCGACCCCCTGGCCTGTTTTGATCCAGGTCACTGGATCTTTCGAGGAGCTCCACTCCAGTTGCCGTCCGCAACGACTGTGGGGCTGCCTTGCCCCGGGCCCGGCCGTCTGGAGGCACAGCGGAACTAATCGGCCACAGGCCGCCAGTTTCCGTCCAGCTCGGAGCCACCGCTGATCCGCGCTGGGCGCGGTCGCCAACTGCGTTGAGGCGATGGCGATGGAGGCTGGCCCAATGACTGAATCCTGGTCGGACCAACTCGACCTGCTGATCCGTTGCCCTGTGCTCAGAGCGATTCCTCTGGATCCGCAAGCCTGGAGGAGGAGCGGATTTGAGACCGGCTGCTTGGCCCTGGCCGCCGGCTCGCTCGGGAACAGCCGCCACCCATGTTTTTCGCTGGGATTTCGTTGATGGGAATCGCCGGCTGCGATCGCTCGCCGAGGGCACCATCCGCATCCCGCCTGGCGGCACCCTCGACAGCCTCAAAAGCCTGCCCCAGGATCAAGCCTGCCATTCTTCTGCTTCTCGATTTCCCATGCGCTTACTGCGATGATCCGGGCATCTGCCGGCGCCTGCGCAATCTCTTCGATGCGAGCCTGCGCCGCCAGCACCCAAGACCCCTGGTGATCAACTGCACCCGACTGGCAGTGCCCCAGGGAGCTGGAGGAGTGCATGCCCGTGCTCGATCTGCCCTTGCCCCACGGGCGCGGGAAGATCCGCGACTGCTCGAAAGCATCGCCCAGGCCAGTGGGAATCGCCCCCCTGCCGCATGCCCTCGAGCAGCTCGTGCCATTCCCTGCAGGCGGTCGACTGAACAACGGATCCGCCAGGTGGGCGCCCGGGCCTTAGCCCGCCGTGGCCAGATCGTGAAGGTCCGTCTCGCTGAGGTTCTCGAGGAAAACGCCAGTCGATCGCCCGCAGCGAGCCTTGCCTGGAGTACTGCCCCAGCTGAGGCGAGCCCGGCGGATATCGGCCGGGCTGGAGGCCCTCAAGCAATGGCGTGACGCAGCGACCGCCTGGCCTTCAGCGACCCGAAGCCGAGCGCTAATGGCCTGCCCCTGCCCAGGGGGGTGCTGCTGGTGGGGCCCCCAGGGCACGGGCAAGTCACTGACAGCCCAAGGGCGATTGCCCACGCTGGCGATGCCCCTGCCTGCGGCTGGATGTGGGGGTCGGCTGTTTGCCGGTCTGGTTGGGGAGCGAGCGAAGCGGCGACAACACCGCGAACATGATCCGCCGGCACGAAGCGATGGCACCCTGCGTGCTCTGGATCGAATGAGATTGACAAGAGGCTTCGGGGCGACAGCCGCAGCGATGGGGGGAGCCAGCCAAAGCGGGTGCTGGCCAGCCTGCTCACCTGATGGCCGAGAAGACCACGGCGGTGTTCGTGGTGGCCACGGCCAACGTGTGGCCAACCTGCCGCGAGCTGATGCGCAAGGGGCGCTTCCGACGAGAATCTTTCTGCTCGGATCTGCCCGATGCGGCCGAGCGGCGCACGCATCCTGGATCTGCCAGCTGCGGCCGCGCGTCCGCCCATCGATCCCCCTGGAGGTTGGCTTGGTGGATCGGCACGATGGCTTCTCGGCGCCGAACTTCGAGCAGATCGTGGTGGAGGCCAATGCACCTCGGGCGCCGGACCGTGACTTTTCAGAGCGGACCTGAATCGGGCTGCCAGCGATCTTGTACCCTGTCGCGAACGGCACGGGACGCAGATGGAGCACTCAAAAGCAAGTGGGCCCAGCAGCGCCCGCGCCAGGTCCGGCCTCCAGGTTGCGGGGGTGTAAACGAAACCAGACTCCCCGGTACGAACCCCGACACCCGGGTTAACGAAAACAGCGGAAATTCAGCTGGGGCCAGGGTGTTGATCCCTACGGTGCCTGGCAGTTGCCAAGCCCACCTTGAACCGTCTTCCGCTACCACCCAACTGGGCTTGTGGCCTTCCTCGCGCCGGCGGTGAAAATCCCAGCTTTGCAGTAGCCCAGGGGCAGAAATCCCCATCACCGCCCTTGGAAATCAACGGTTCCTTTTTCCGCCCTCGCCGCGGTCATGGTCGGCCAGGTGCTCTGAGCCAGGGACGGATCCCACTTGAGCGCCTAGTTTCACGGACCTGACTGAAGGTGTTGTCTTGTCTGCATCTAGATCGTTTTGAACGTGCTCGAACCGTTGAATCCGTGCTTCACTAAGACCCGATTCGCTCGGGTCTCCCTGGCCTGAGTTTGGTTTTTGGGCAACGCTTTTTGCTCTCAGTGGCAATGTAGATGGCCTTGGGAGAAAGGCTTGTCAGGGGTCTTTTGGCCTTGTTGGACTATTGAATCCAGCCAATTGGATTTCAGCCAATGGTCCCAGACAGTTTGCAAAGTGGCGTTGGATCTTCCCTGATTCAGGCCTGTTAAATGCCAGTCTTTTTGGCCAACTGAAAGCTGGGTTACACTTACACACTATCTGTCCCACCCTCTTGGCAGCAGGCAAGAGACTAAGTGGGGAAGGAATGACAACCTACAGTCTTATTGATGACAGGACATAGTGACCAGAACAGATTGCGCTTTCGCAAGAAATAGCGGAAACTGTTTTTCTGTCTTGGAAACGCATAAAACAGTAATTACAACCCTTCGGCCTATTTTGAAATTCCGACAAGAAAGCGCTAAAAAAAAATCTGTTGGCTGCGTATCCAGAGTGGCGGCACTTAACATGAGACGGGCACTTTATTTATGGTAAAATCACGATAACCGGGTTAGGGCTTGGCAGGACAAGCCAGGAGCCTTGTCCAATGCAGGGTTGAATCGCGAGATCAAAAAATTTTGGCGGGGGTGAGTAGTACTCATCGGTAGCGAGCAATTTTGAGCACTCCAATAAGCTAATCGAATTCATTTTAGATTGGGTATGGAAGCAATTCGAAGAAGGCTCGTGTTATTGTTTAAATTTTGGAAAAACTTTTAAGCCATGTTTAGAGGGAAACCACTTGGAATACGAGGTTTGGAAAGGTGACTGGTGCTTCCATTGAAGAATCAGCGCGAGCAGGCTCCTGATTGGTGCGGCCAGGCCTAGGGCCCGAGCTTCTGCAAAGCAAACATGACTATCGAGAATCTGACGAGGGGCTGGTTTGGATCAAGGCTGGCGAAGAAAAAGTGTCACGCCCTAAACTGGCTTTAAGTGGGAAGGGTTGGTGTCTGAATGGATGATAGCAGATAGGCATCGATAGCTGAATGGGGAATACTGGACTTGAGCAAGGCAGCTAACCCTCGGAGGCCAATTGCCTGAGGGCTTCAAGCCTGGATTGGATCGTTGATCTGTGTGATTCCTCGCTTCAACTTGCTCCTGGTTTCCTGATAATCCATAGCCTGCTTGTTCAGTCGAGCTGACCAAGTCCTTCGCTCCCTCTGGCTCAAAGCCTAATCAAGTTTCATTTCTTCCCCTAGAAACGTTTATGTCGAGCGCCATCATCCCTGCCGATCCCCAGACGCTGCCGCGGCGAACCGCTAGGCCCTGCCCAGCTTCGGGCGCTTGATGCCACCCTGGCGAACAAGAGCCTACTTCAACTATGGCGCCCAGGGGCCACTGCCTTCGCCGTCGCCCTGGCGGCGATTACCGAGAGCCTTGGCCAGCGTATCCAAGGAGCTGGGGCCCTTCACGGGATCCCATCTGGCCGTGGCTTGGCGGCTCAGACCAGGGTCTTGCGCGCTGTCTGGCGGGTCATCTGCGGCGTGGCCGCCCCAATCGCTTGGCGCTTACCGAAATGGTTCCAGTGGGCTGAGTGCTGCCGCTCTGGGGTTTGCCCTGGGCAGGGCGGGCGATGAACTGTTTGATGCCGGTGATGGCGAGCAATCCCGGTGTGGTGCGGCCTGCCGGGGAAGCTGGCCCACCGTGAAGGGCTCACGCTCAGCACCCTGGCGTGGGCTCGATCCGCCCGGGTTCAGGGCGTGGCCAGCGATGGGCCGTGCTTGACGCTCTTGAATCAGGCCTCACTTCCGCGCACCCGCCTGGTGGTGCTCTCCCCACCTGCTTTGGAAACCCGTCGGTGATCCGATCGAAAGCGGTGGCCCAGCGGCTGGAGCAACCAACCCTCGGCATCCTGGTTGCTGTCCGAATGCCGCCCAGTGGTGGGTCCCCTGCCGGTGGCGGCGGCAGCCTTTCGGCGGCCGATATCCTCGCCTTCAACCGCCACAAGTGTGTTGCGCGTCAAGAGGGCCTGGGGGGTGTGGCCCTGTCGGAGCGAATCCTCAGCGCATCAAGACCGAACGCTGGGGGGATGGGCGCAGCCTGGGCCAATGGAAGAACGATGCCCGGCCTTGATGGCCGCCGGGTGGTGGCCATGAATCCCGTGGCACACGATGGTCGCCGGCTTCGAGGTAGCCACCTCCTGCGCTCCTTTGATGGCGGGTTGCGCTGCTCCTTGAACTGCTTGGATGCGGTCGGAGGGGCGCCGGCTCGTCTGGCCTTGGATCCGCGAGCGCAAGCAGCAGCTCTGGCTTGGTCTTCAGGCCATCCCAGGGCCTGAGACCCTGCTCCAAGGAGCCGCCGCCAGCTTGGTCTGGTCAGTGTTGAACTGGAGGGCGGATGGCCGGGGCCCACACCGCCGGAATCTCTGGTGGAAACAACTGGGTGACCAGCAGGGAAGTTATTGCTGCGCAGCTTGATCAACCCCCACTGTCCTGCGGGCCTGCACCACCTGACCACCACCACCGAGGAGGTGGAGCAGCTTGTTGCCCGCCCTCAACTCCTTTTCTCCCACTAGCAGTGCCGGATGGGTGTCAGGCCTGGTCGTCAGTCCAGGCTGTTTCGGGATCGAACATCGCCTTGAAGACCCAACGGCCCAGCAGAGCCCCCACGATTGGGGCCAGCCAGAACAGCACAACTGGCCCACGCCTGGCCTCCGACCCAGAGCGCCACACCGGTGCTGCGGGCAGGGTTCCAACCGAAGGTGTTGTGACAGGAATACTGATCAGGTGAATCAAGGGTCAGGGAGAGACCAATCGGCACGCCGCGATGGCGCCGAGCTTCCTGTTTGTGGTGGCGCGAGGGATGCACCAGCAGGTAAGACGAAGGGAGGAATCACTTTCCGATCACCAGCGCAGAGGCAAAGCCGTAGCCACCGGGGAGGGGCACCGAAGCCATTGGTGGCCAAAGGATTGGCTGCGGTCAGTTTCAAAACCGGGGCGCCCACTGGCGACCAGCTGATCACGCCCACCGGCGATCAACGGCGGCCGAGCACGCTGGCGACGATGTAGGGCAGCAGCCCGGAGCCTGGAAAACCTTGCCGCCGGCCACAGAGGCCGAAGCTCACGCGGGATTGATGTGGCAGCCGAAATATGGCCCGATTGGCTAAATAAAACCATCGTTAACTAGGGTGAGGCCGAAGGCGATCGATACGGCCGAGAAAACCGAGGCCAGGGGTGGCGGCGGCGTTGTCCATAAGGAAAGACGGCAGCCAGCACGGCGCTGCCGCAGCCACCGAGACAAGCCAGAAGGTCCCAATCAGTTTCGGCTAGGAACTTTTTGGGCAAACGGCACACTTTGGGACATGAATTGAAACCGTTGGGTCGAAGAAAAGGGCGTTGTAAGGAATAACAATCACCCCTTTCCCGCTTCTGGAGCGGATCCCAAGCCAGGCGCTGGTGCAGGCCTGCGCGCTTCTCCCGGTCGTCCGAAGTGGATCTTGGTGGTGGCCGAGTCTGGTAATCCTCGTGGCCCTTACCGGCGATCAGACCCAGATCACCGGGCCGTTGCTGCCGCAATGCTCAGGCAATGGCGCTGGCCCGATCCCCTTCCCCAGCAGATCCGTGCCGGCGGATGCCGGCCCGCCACGTCGTCAAGGATGCGCCCCGACTTCGGTGCGTGGGTTGTCGGAGGTGACGACCAACCCGGTCGGCCCGCGCGAGCGGCAATGGCCGCCAATCTGGGGCCGTTGCCCCGATCCGGTCGACCACCGCAGCCGAACACAAAGATCAGTCGCCCGCTGCAGAAGGGTCTGCAGGCGGCCAAGGCGTTCCTCCAGGCCATCTGCGTGTGGCGTAGTCGACCAGCACAGCCGGCAAAGGCTCCGTGCCAGCCGAGTGTTTCAGCAGCCGCACCCGCTCCCATGCGCCCGGGCAACGCCGCGGAATGAGGGGATGGCCTGCCAGCCAGCCGGGGCAAATGCCACGCCCTGCTGCTGCAGCACCCCCACCGCCTGCAACAGGTCAATCAGGTTGAAGCGGCCCACCAGGGGTGAATCGGAACGGGGCATGGCCCAGCGGCGTAATGCAGCTGCCGCTGACCCCATCGGCACTGAAGCTCCAGCTCCCCCATCCGCCAGCTCGGCGTCGGCTGCCGTTTGAAGTGGAGCTTGCGCCAGAGGCGCTCGCCGAGGCTGCCGGCCGGTGGTCCGCCAATTTCGCCCCGCAGGGATCTTATCGATGTTCACCACCGCACAGCCCCCGCCAGCAAACGGTTCGGCGAACAACAGGGCCTTTGGCCTCGAAATAGGCCTGCATCGACGGGTGTAGTCGAGGTGGTCCTGGCTCAGGTTGTGAACCGACGGCTCCCGCCGAATGGCAGCCCGCCACCCGCCCCTGGTCCGAGGGCGTTGGGAACTCCCTCCATGGCCGCCAGGGGCGCTGCCCCGCGCGCAACGGCCCTCAGCCAGCTTGGCCCCTGGCAAGCAGGTCGGGCGAAGGCTGTGGTGTGGCTGGCCGTGGGCGCGATGGCCGGGCCAGCGGGTTGACCAGGGTGCCGAACAGGGCCGTGGTCTGGCCCGTCCGGCGGCGGCCCAAGGTGCTCGATCAGGTGGGTTGGTCGTGGTTTTGCCATTGGTTGCCGGTGACACGATCAAGGCCAGCTTCTGGCTTGGATTTTGCCAAGAACGCGCCGCCAGCCGTCGGTGCCAGGGGGCCAGTGGCCCTTCCCAGCACCAGCCTGGATCGCCCGGCTGGGGGGCTTGCGGCCGCCGCCGCTTCCACCCGATCACCCGCGGCCACGGCACCGGCCCTCCAAAGGCCTTGGCCAGAAAAGCTGCCCGCCCATCGACACTGGCCGCCGGGCAGGCCGATCGAACACGAGGTGCCAGGGCTGATCCGCCGCGAATCGGAAGCCTGACGCCGCTGACCTATCCCGTCTGGCAAGGCAGTGGGAATGGCAAGACCGGCCCTGAAGCAAGCGGGGTGGGAGCGTTGGGGGGCATGGCGGGCTGGAAGCCGGGGCGGCGGTGGGTGGATGGTTCGAGCCGGGGCGGCCCGGGGCGAGCCGGAGCTGGGCCAGTTTTGCTCGGCAGAAATCAGGCCTGGTGGGGGGGAAAGGGCAGCAAGCGCTTTGCCGCAGGCCAGCGCTCCAGGCCATCACCCGCAAGCCGGGGAAGGAACCGCGGCAGCTCGATCCCGGCCGCTGCATCGGCCACGGCCAGTACCGGCACTCCAGGTCATACGAGCCTTCAGGGCTGGATCGGTGTCGATGGTCGACCACCTGCAGCTGTGGCGGGAGCGCAAAGGCGGCAAGGCGATCGAGCGCAGCCTGCGCACAGGCAAACACCCTTCACGGCTGAACCAGGGTGAGCGGGGGGAAAGGGCAGCCAATGGTGCGCGGCGAGATGGGTGTTAATGGGAGAGGGCGCTGTGGGAGGGGTGGGGCCCGCTTGACAGGCAAGCCCGGGCCAGTCCCGGACCGGATCGCAGCCGCATGGGGGTGAAGGATGGCAGCGCAAACAGGCGGCGCAGGGTGAGCCAGCCGCCACGCCCAGGGGGCCATGGCGCTCAGGAGTCGCCTCGATCCCATAGGCGCTGCACTGGGGATGAAGCGGCAGCGGGGGCCCAGCAAGGTGGATCCAGCGGCGGTAGCCGCCGAATCAGGCCCAGCAGCAGGGCGCTCAGAAGCCTGCGAACCAGAGGCAGGCCGTTCCCTCTGAGAACCACACCGATAGGATCCTCCGATTGGTTCTCTATCTCTCAGGCAGGCATGGGGAGAAGACGTTCCCCATCCTCCTGCGCAGAGCCCCCACCTTTCCCCATGCCCTTTGCCCCCTTCCTTCAATGTCTCGCTAACCGCGTCCTGCTGCCTGGAGGGTGACGCGGCGCTGGGAGACCCTTCCGGTCTCACCCGTCCAGTCGCCAAGCGGGCTATCCCCCCCGGTCAGCACGCCAAGCCCGTCGCAAGCGCTCCGAATACGGCATCCGCCCCGAAGAAAAGCAAAAGCTTAGCTCAATACGGGCAATCTCCAGCGCCAGCTCGTGCGCCTACGTGAAGAAAGCGCGCGCCAGGACGGCTCCACAGGAACCAACCTGCTCAAACTGCTTTGAGAATCGCCTCGGACAGCATCTGCTTCCGCTCGGTTCCGGCCACGGGTTCCCGGTGCTCGCCAACTGGGTCAACCATGGTCCGTTGACTAGTGAATTGGTCGTGGTGGTTGACATCCCCAGCTACCAGTGCCGGCCCCCGGCGACCTGAATCGTGGTTCCGCGAATCGCAAGGCCAGCCGCCAACTCCGCTTGAAGGCAACCTGGAAATTTACCCCGGTCCTGGCCAACATTTCCCCTCCATTTGGAGCTCGACAAGACCAAGCTCCTCCGCACAAGGTGAATGCCCGATCGAGCGGGAAATGGGTGGCCCTGGAAATTCAACGAATTGCTGGGTGGAGTTCTTACAAGCCGCAAGGTCTGATCCTCGGGACCTTCCACTCAGCTCCTTTGCTTGCTTCTCATCACCCCGCCTTGCGGGGTTTTTTTGATGGGAAGGGGCTCTGCCAACAAGGCCGAGATGGGCAGAATCCTGTTGCCAGCTTTGGTTCTTTAAACCCGAGGCCGCAGGACGCGCTGGCATTGGGCTGGAGCAGACCTTGATCCGCTGGTTCTTCCGCGGATGGCGAGCGTTTTCTCGATCCAATCGGCCAAGCTGAAAATGTTTCATACGGGTAATCGGTGGGAAAACATCACCGCCTGAATCGCCCATTGTCTCCAGGGCACACCGGAAGGGGGGCAATCCGCACACACTCCCCTATGTGGTTCACCACACATGGCTCTTCAGCGTCTCTGACGAAGAATCGACTCAACGTTCCGACCGATAGTTTGTCACGTTCGGCAAACGGGCTGTCCAGCCCCGAGCAAGATGTAAGGCAGGGTTCAACCCATATGGCCAAAGGATCACCGAGGCTGAGGATGGCGTCAAACAACCCTCGGAGAACAACCAGCCGCAGGACGTGGTGGCGGTGTCACAGTCCAGCTCCAGACGGTGCGCCCTCAGCCTCAGGATGACCGTTGAAGGCATGAGACTCTCCGCTTGACCAACCCAGGAGCAAATAAAGCGGCCACATAGCTGTTCGAGCGGTTGCCAAAAGGAGCGAATTGGGGTTATCAGGTAGGCACCACCGGTGGATACCATTCACCAAGGCCCCCACAGAACCGAGCTCTGAAAACGCCAACGTTTGAGTTCACAACAGCAGCGTCCAAACATCCTGCAGAGCAAGACAACCCGAAAACCGCGAAAACCGTTCAGGAGCGAACGCCCGTGCGCAACTGCAGAAAAATCATTGGCGCGACGGGCAGCTCCACCGCAAGGGGGTCGCATCCTTGATGGATTGCACACCAGGCCGCCGTCCCGGGAAAGGACGGCCATGGGAGATCCCAGCGCGATCCATGGCTTGGAGGCGCTTGTTCTGATAGATCAAGGCAAGGCAAAGCCTCAATGGCCCAAGAATGTCGGAATCCGAAGAACGCCACATCCTTGATGGAAGGGCTCAAGACCGCGGGGCACTGGAAGTTTCTCCAGGGCAATTTTTGTTCATGAACCCTTGGCCTGATTGGGGTTTTCCACGTCCAATATCCAACCGGATCCCAAACAGAAAAATTCCCCGGAGGAGAGCCCTCAACCGCTGATCAATTGCTCCAGGGCCGCCGTCACATCGGGCTTGCCCGCAATCAGGGAACTCGCCGACAAGAACCGCATCGGCACCGGCTCCACAACGCGGTCGAGATCCCCACGGCTGTGCAGGCCTGAATTCCGCTCACCAGCAGGGCTTCCCTTCTGGCGCAGGCGCTCGCCAAAGCGGGCCATCAGGGCTGTCGGTGGTGGCCAGATCGTGGTTAAATGTGGTGAGAATCGCGTTGTTGATCCGATCAACTCCACCCCATCTAGGGCCAGCAACGCCGTTCGAGTTTCCAGCTCGTATGCACCTCGACCAGCACGGCCAGATCGAGCTGCGGGGCGGCCCGAAGCAGGTAGGTTGATATACCTTGGTCGCTGAGGATCGGGCGGCGATCAGCAAGGGCCGCAATCAGGCGCCCGGCAGCCCGTGCCTGATACAGCTTGATAAGGGGAGAGGATAAGTCTTTGCAGAGCAGGGGCAGCTCCACCACCTGCCGCACCCGCCACCAAGCCACCTCAAAACCCTCCCGTGGAAAAAGGTCTTGTCGTGAGCCAACCGACAAGGCAGCTGGCCCACCGCCACATAAGCCCGAGGCGATCGCCAACGGATCGAAATCTCCCGGATCACCCCCTGCTCGGGCTGGCCTTTTTGATTCTCGGCGATCACGGGCGGGCCTTGGCGGCAACTGCCCGCAGGGCCGACACGAAATCCCGGGTGGCGGCAGAGCCTCCACTTTGCCTGCCTCAGTTGCAGAGGCGACGCGCTCTTATCGGCGGTGATCTCACGATCTTCGCCGCACACAATCTTTTCGAGGGATGTGACGGGGTTCGGCTTCGCTGTGGGGGAAATGCCTACTGAAGGTGGGGCCCACCCTTCACGCGGTTGGATTGGGGGACGGCGGCCGAATCTCCAAAGGCCGGTGGGCAAAGGGTACTGAACGTAGGAATCCGGATGGGTTGCTCTGGTTCTTAGCCTGGGCGGCGGCCTGCTTGTAAGGCCACCTCCACCAGTTCACTCGAGGGTGGGGATGGGTTGAACTTCGCTGCGAGTTCGGCGCACCCCCTGGCGGCGGGCCACGGCGTTGGGGCGATCTTCGCCTGGATTCAAGTCGGCGGCGTGGAGCCCGTTAGATGTTGGGCACCGGAGCACTTCGCCTTCTGTCCTTGCGGAACAGCAGTTTCATCAGCCCATCACTGTCGAGTTCGGCCAGGGCCTTGGTTGTTCGCTTGAAAGTAGCTGCGCACCAGGCCGAGCTCGGAACCCTTCGCTGGTGGCAGCGCCCTGGCCCGTCCGCTTTTCACTGAGGCCCAAACCGAGCTGATCTCCGGATGGGTGAAGGTGGCGGCGGGGAATGGAAGCGGTAAATCGCGATCAGGGGCTCGTGGCCAGGATGTTCTCCACCGCCACAAGAGCCCTGGGGCAGCGCGGTTGGGCGAGCATCATCTTCCGTCACATCGCCCACGGCCCAGAAGGTGGGCCACCGCTGCCGTGCCCAGCACGCGCATGGCGTCGTCGACCGGATGAAGCCGCGCTGGTTTGCACCCACGCTGCCAGGTATTGAGATCTTTGCTGATCGGCACCGGCGGTGGCAAACCAGCACCGCGGTCTGGACCTCTTCCAGCACTCCACGACTCCCTTTGCTGCCAAATGTCCCCGCCAACTCGATTGGCCGCACCGGTGAAACCCGGCTCCACTTGCCGGGCCCCAACGAGGCCGGAAACGGGTGTCGAATCTCGCGCCATCGATCAGCCGCCCGGCCCGCGATCCATTGGCGATGTCGAGGTCGAAGGTGGGCATGCAACCCCGATCGAGGGCGCTCGATCATCGTGACCTCACAGCCCCAGGGCGGTGTAACCGTTCGGCGAATTCCCAGGCCGATGTAAAGCCGCTGCCGATGAAAATCGCGAATCCAGCAGTAACCACTCCAGGTTGAAAAAATCGCGTCATCGCTTGGTGAAAAAAGGTGCGGCCGTCCGGTGTTGAATGCCGGTGGGACAAAACGGGTCGGAACCGGTGGCGATGATCAACTCCTTGGCGCTGTAAACCTTCTCGACGCCGCTGGCCCTCGGCACCGCCACCCGCTGGGCGCCATCGAGCCGACCCTAGCCCCGCCGCAGGATCTCTGGTGGCCGGGAGCGCTCCAGGGTTTTGGTGAGGTTGGCGCGAATCGCGGCCACAAGCTGGTGGGCGTGGTCGGCGATTGCCCTGGGTTTCGAAGCGAACGCGGTTGCCGCATGGATGCCCAAACCCTGAGGTGCTCAAAAACGTCGCCAGTTCCGCACCCGGCCACTGGCGGCCAGCAAAGGGCCTTGGAGGCACACGCCTCGGTTTCAACGCAGGTTGCCGCCATGTCGCGTGAAATTCGACGATGGCGGGTTGCGCAGCCCGTGATCGCGCGTGCTTGGCGGCATCGAAGCCGCCGTAAGCCGGCCCCGATCACGGATTCACATCGAGTCGAAACTCACAGTGGTGCTTTGCTGCTTAATAGCCGGCATTCTCTCCTGTTTGCTGGCGCCAGCAGCTCCCATAGCAAGGGAGCGGCCCGCCACCTCGCCACGTTCAGCGAACTCGACGGCGCGGGCTGTGGGGGCAAGGGTGACGTGGTGGCTTGCACGCAAGCCAGTAGATCGGGGCGCCCACCCCCTGCGCTCAATTGCCGAAGCAGCACACGTGGGCGGGGTCCAATCGAGCTGCAATGACGGATGGCTGGGGTGTTGGCGCTGCCATCGCGTCGCCTGCTGGAAACCACGCTGGCCGCCACCTGACCCCCTGCTGGCCCGCGCCTGCTGCAACCGCGAAGCAGGCCCTCAAACCGCTGCAGCGGCAGGGCCAGGGCCGCGCCTGCGGAGGGCCGCAGCACCTTGGGTTGCCAGGGATCAGCCCCGCCAGCCGAGCCAGAGAAGCCTCCACCCCGGCGGCCAGGGCCGTGTGCATCAAGGTGCCGAAGGTTGCCGGATCCTGCAGATTGATCGAGCGCCAGCACGAAGCCGATTGGGCCCCTCAGCGGCGGATCGGCCAGGGCAGGCTGAGCACCAACCCCGTCCGGGATGGGCCGTGGTGGCGACGGGCGGCCCAGCACCGACTCGGACACGGGGCGAAGGGCCGGCATCGGGCTCCAGGCAGGATGCCGCTGCAGCCAGGCCGGGGTGGCCAGCACCTCTTTCTGGGTGCCCAGGCCAAGGCTGATGACTCTTCGAGCAGATGGGTGCCTTCAAGCAGCAGCGGCCCTGCTCACGCTGCCCTCAGATTTTTGCAGGCCCGAATCCGGCCACCAGCGGATGGTCGCGGCTGTGATCAGCGCTCAGAAGTGCTGATGGCGACGAACACCATGGTGGACTCTTCAAGGACCAAGATTCGTCTCTACCAGGTCAATGCCCTGGATCGAGGCCACTTCCTCCTTTCAGGCCCTTCCCTGTTGAAGATTCTCTCACCAACTTCTTTTCTTCACCACGAAATGTCTTCAATGGTGATTTTGATCGAAGGCGTCGGGGGTGGAGGCTTTCGAGGAATTTGCCCGATTTTTCCCGCCACCCATCGGACGCATTGGTTGACTTGAGGACGATCATCGAAATTCTGTTCAGCGGTGCATGGGACCCAACACCGGGCGAAACAGTAGCCCACGTTTGGAGCTGGAGTGAAAAATGCGGATGGGGAAGACTTGAACTCCCACGAACATTTGCTGCCACTAGTACCTGAAACTAGCGCGTCTCCAAAATTTTCCGCCACATCCGCTGGCCCGCCACCGAAGTGGGCTTCCAAACATAAAAACATCGTGGTGCCCCATCCCCCCCATCTCCCGGCGGGGGCCTGAAGGCTGGGGTTTGCCGAAGCTGTTTCAAACCTGCGCTGAACCTCCCTGAACCTTGAATTTTTGTGAACTAAGATAAGACAGTTTCTTGGGCGGACGCCTAGACGATTCCGTGGCTTGGTTGTCAAGATGCCCAAACAAATCCATGCCCTAGAAGCCATGCCCACTGACCGCCAACCGCTGGCTCCCCCAGCTTTTTTGCTTACACCCCATCTGGAGGATTCCGGTGGTTCCGTCGCCGTGCTGTGAAGTAAACGCGTTTAACGGAACGCGGGGCAAAAAACTCCGTGTGAGGGCCGGCTTGCCTCTCACCAAAGAACCTCTGCGCCTCAAGTCCAACGTTCGCCCCTCTCAACCGACCAATTCGGCCTGGGGGAAATCCTGATGGCCCTTGCGTCCAAGTGAAAAGCGGCCCTGATTGGC
>Ga0163217_1063610_pt1 | contig 14963 bp, 19 predicted proteins | sample SynspAceP_FD_185933 | JGI IMG/M metagenome (GOLD analysis project Ga0163217, IMG submission 185933) | Saline lake microbial communities from Ace Lake in Antarctica - Synechococcus sp. Ace-P (PacBio error correction) | ecosystem: Environmental > Aquatic > Non-marine Saline and Alkaline > Saline ...
CCCACCAGCACAGCCGGACCGGCCAGACGCAGCCAACGCCCTAAGGGGGTGGCTGATCGCCAGCCAGAGCAACCCCCCACTGGCGATAGCCAATCAGCTGACCCCTGTAGATAAAAGCCCGGATCGCCATAGTCACGGCGGCCCAACCCACCAGCTGGCTGGAAGCCAGGATCAACAGGCCAGCCCATGCTCCAGATCGCCACCGAATGCCCGATCAACAAGCGAGCTTCGGCAGGCCACTGAGCCCAGGGCAGCCGGGAATCATCGGCCTCCGGCCTGGCCCCCTCCGCTTGGCTGCCGGGGCGGCTGGCTCGGAGCGGGAGTTCCGCAAAACCGATCAAGGCGAAGGGAGCGGAGGTCCCACCCATTCAGCCGTGCCGGGTCTCAATGACAGGCTCAGCGGGCCAAAAAAAAGCCCGGAACGATGCCGGCGAGGGTAAAGTGCCAATAGGAATCAAGAAAACCACGACCCAGAGTTGGAATGAACCACAAACCTGGGGGCAGAACTACTCGTTTCAAACCCGTTTAGCCCAATCGAGTTGCCAACGTTTGACCTGACGGCGGCGCCGGTGACCAATTCACCTTCAGAATTTCCCGCCCCTGTTTCCTGATGCGTCTGCCTGCTCGCGAACCAGCCTTAATAGGGCACCCACTGGTAAGATATGGTGTTCTGAAGTTCCCTCTGCTGCCAACCTTTCGGGGGCCAGGGGAGCAAGGCGTTATCTGTTGAAACAGACGCAAGAAGGATTCCTCTCAGGAACGGGGCGGAGTGGGAATCAAGTTCCCCAACCGGAGCTGATGTAATCGAGGTAGACACCCAGCTCTCTCTGCCTCATCGGGACCGACGCGGGAGGCGGCATCTCTTCATGGCCTGAATCGACTGCACAGTGGCTCCGATGGACCGCAGGGAGTTGTAGGTCTTCCTTGAGACCGTTGAGCACTCCGCTCGTCGAGAATCGAAGGTGTCCACCTGCCCGCATGGCGTAGGTCGTAACGGGTGTATGTCGAGGTCGCGGATGCAGGCGGCGTAACGAACGGGTCGTGTAACATGTTGCCGCCCGGACGGGTGATTCCGAGTATGAGCAGGGTTTTAGCAGCGGCTTCCTTGAATGATCGCCGAAGCGTTGGAAACCAATTGTTGCCCGCCGCTCTGACCCGGTAGTTCCTCCGCTGGCGAAAATACTGCTCAAGGCGGTCCGATTGAAGGAATCGTCCAGGTAGCGAAACCCTGGGACGTCGGACTGATTGATTGACGTTGGTGAATCGCGTCTTGCATGGTTCCTGGGAAGAGCAGGGGCAGAAGGGACGGGCCTCAGGAAGGGCGCCGACTGACGTAGTCGAAAGTAGAAGCCTGCTCCCTCGTCATCGGCCTCCGTTGAGCCCCATGGAGCGTTCCTTGAGCTCACGGACGATTCGGCCATTGGCCTCCAGGGAGTGCCGAGGGCGCGGTACATCTCCCGGCACCAATGGATGCCGATCTCTTCGAATGGGAGTCACATCTTCCAGCCACCCATCGCCGTAGGTCCACAAGGCGGAGGTAGTAGTCGATGTCGCGGAAGACACGTGGCCGTCATCTCTTCTGCCGTAGGCGGTTTGCCCTCCGGGATAGATCAACGAGTCGGACGCTTCTTGGAAAGAGGGCGCCGCCGGCCGTGCTTTCACAATTCCTCTCGCGCTCTCGCTCAGACCTGAGCCAGCTCTGAGACGACGTTTGACGCCGCGACAAAGGACTTGACTGGTCGAAGTTCCGCCAAGGAAAACTGAGATATGCGGGCCTCGGCGTCCGCGTGATGATCGAGTTGGAGGACGACTGCTCATGCAGTTCTGCTCGAAACAAGCGGTCCACCAAGGAGACCGATATTCCGGATGGGTAAGGAATGCCTTGTTCCTTGCCGTCCGGCAGACCTTGGAGGTCGACGCGGTTTGGGTTGAATCAAGCCCGAACAATCGAGCTGGGCCGATCGCCAATTGATTCCTGCGGGAAGAGGGCGAATCAAAGCGTCGCGGTGGTAACAGTTCTTCACGCCAACGAAAATCAGACAACCCTTTGCTGCCAAGGTTTTTGGCGATTCCAGCCAGCGGATCAACCTCCCTTCCCTGAGCCAAGCGGTCCGTGATCAACCAATCTGGAATCCAGGGCTTTTCGATGAGTTAAATCAACAAAAAGTTTATGCAGAGATTGGTTAATAAATCCTTTGTTTGCGCGTGGGCCGCTCGCAATCCGATCTCCTAATATTGATTTTTTTCTTTTGGCTATTTCGCGTACTTCATGGTGCTGGGTCTGTCGATTGAGCCATTCCCGGGGTGAATCAACTATGGCCTTGGAATAAAGCTCATGGAAACCACACAACAACCTCAAAACAAGGTAGTGGAGCTTTGAGGCTTGGGGCTGGCCTCACAACAGGGGAACTGGCGGCGCTTTGGCCTGAAGGAACAGAGGAGAGAATTCCTGACAGCACCGAGCCTCGGCGCAGACCTTTGACAATCGGCATCAAGCGGTCCCGGGCGCCGGTGGCGAAAAAATGAGCCAAAATAGGATGATGTCAATTCGGACGTTGAAGTAACCGGGCGTCAGTTGGAAGAGGCTCTCCAGCGACGGGTGGGCTTAGGAACCAGGCTGCCTCAAACTGCTGGGATGGCGCACTGGGTGTGGCCAACCCGTGCCAAGCGACTTCTCACCATTGATCGCCGCAGTCCAGCCACCCACCACGGGGCCAAACGAACGGGTCAGGAAGGTTTGCGGGGGGTCAGATCGCCGCTGCCGGGAAGGGTTTGTTGGCTGTCAACCTGGGCCGGACGACGGAGCGGAATAACCACCTGGCGCTGGTCTTGAGGGGTTGCCCCTGTGAAGGAGATGGGCCAATCCGGAGCGTGTGCAGCGAGATCCATCGCGCCGGTGAGCAGAAACGTGCGTAGACGGTGTGACGGCTGCAGTCCTCGCCGAAGCACAATCGGTTGATAGGGCTCGACGGCGCTCTGGCGAGCATCGGTGGGTCGCGAGAGCAGTTAGCAGAGCCCTAATGCAGCGCACCAGCGGCGATGAAATATGCGTGATTGAGCTTGCTGCCCACCGCCCGAAGGAACGGGGAGAGACGTCCCCAGGATATCCGGAGTCACGGAGTGCGTGAGTGGGACCTTCCAGACTGCAGCTTGTAGTCGCAATACACAATGGCGCGCGATCCTTAAATAGAGAACGCCCCGCAGCCAGGACATGCGACGTGCTCGAGGTTAGAGCGGCGCCCTATGGGCGAACACATCAACTCACCCGCAGTCGCTGAGTGCTGGCCGATTTCGACGCAGCTGATCTCGAGCTTGAGGATCGGCGTGAGCGGGCGTGGCCACCAGGGCGAGCAACGGCTCTTCTCCAGCGAGCCAGCATCGCGTGAATAGCCCCAGTGGTGGCGAATGAGACGACCAAACCTGCAACGTAACCAAGTGCCACCGGCCACGGACTATCAGCCGCGCCGAGAGTGCTAGCGAATCGCTACGCAGGTTTTCGATGTTTGACGCAGGTCGAACCACCTTGCTGCCCACTGGCCGGACCTTGGGCCACCAGAGGTATCGCTGATGGCCGCACCGAGGGTCTGCTGCAGGCGGCAAGCCCATGCTCTTGGCCAGACGCCAGCGCGCCAGCGCTCGGGTAATCCAGGCCGCACACTGGGAAACATTCCGCGCCCTGTCCATCACTGACCTGCGGCCATGGGGCACTGTTGGGCGAGCCACACGGGACTGCGCAGCACGACTGCGCGGCGTGTGCCTGGGTCGAGCGTTTAAACGTGCCGTGCGGCGGGCTGGGCTGTTCGGAGCGCGTGATGGTAAACGGGTAGAGCAAGATGAGCGGCGCGCCCAAAGTCAGTCGCCGAGGATCGGGGTCATGTGCAAGGGCAGGGCGAAAGGACACGAGCCCGCCCAGTAGCTAGTGTCGCAACTCGATCGCCCAGGTCGCTAGCGACGAGTGGAGGGGCATGACGAAGATAGAGAATCCACGGTCGTGAGGCGGCCCTCATAACCTACCGGAGTGACGCAAACTGCCACGACCCGGAGAGTCCATCGAATTGCGCGTGTCTGACGCACCGAACATCAGGCGGGCGTGTAGCTGAGCATCGCCCTGTCGCGCGGATTTCTGCCGCGGAGGTCGAGCGCAGAGAGGGGAGAGCGGTTCGGCTCGGCGAGCGGCTGAAGACCTGGGCGTTATTCCATGCTGTTGAATCAGGAACCCACCAAGCGCGATGACCCCTCACACGCAACGGACAGCGCACGCTCGCGCGGAGGTAAAGGCGATCACGGCGGAACTACCTCAATTGAGCTAGACCCAGCGGCAGCGGAGCTCCAGGAACAAAGAGGGCCCAGGATACAGGCCGAGTTCCACAACCTAGGTGTCGCTGCATAGAGGAGGCGTGCTGGAACTACACATCACACACAAAGAGCTGAGGTACGCGCACGGCTGGCGTGCTGGGTCCGCCAAGATCGGCAATGATATGGTTGATATCTCACGGGCCCGCATAGAAGGCCCTGCACGCGAACATGGGCTGGGCAACACTGAGGGAGCGACCTTATGGTCGGGGTAAGCGCCATGCACACTTTTAGCTCAATTCACACACGCGGCGCGCAATTAGTGCTCCTGCAAGTGGACGATGTCCGGGCTCACGAAGCTACCGGCGGTGAGAGGCGGTGGCGTCGACCGCCCCGCGCGGTGGGCCGGATTTTCACTGAGCGCGCCCGGCCGGAGTAGCAGCCGGACGCTCCTCCACGCAAATGGCGTTGAGAGAGTCTCCAGCAGCCAGGCATACGGTGGCCGCGGCAAGCATCGCGGCGAGCGCGCTGATTGACAGGCTGCCCAGCCGCCAGCGAGCGGAAGTGGGTGTGGGATGCAGCCTTCCGCAGCACCGCTGCAGGAGGCCCGGTAGCTGTTGACAGGAGCAAACAGGACGAATTCGCAGGTAGCAATGAGGACTTCGCCATGTTGCATCGTTCCTCGGCCGGAATTGAAGGTTGGCGGCGCCGCTAGCCGGCAGTTGCCCTTGCTACGGCACGCGTGCGGGGCCAGTGCGCGAGAGACAGGGCACCTTCGGCAGGCAACGACGAGTCAAGCCCACGGACCGCCCTGGTGTTTCACCGTCCATGAATGCCGGAAGTGCAGTGCCCGCGCCACCCCGGTGCACGGCATAGGGCGTAGCGCTCAAACAACCGGAGGGAACCAGCCATGTCGGGTCGATATGCGGAGGTGTCGCATGCGGCGGCAGACGAGCCCGCGATCGATCGAGGCCTGTGCTCTCTGTGGCGGTCAAACGCTGATGCCGGGGAGCTAGAAGACGCGAGCCGAGGGAGAGAGTCGGAGGCGACGCGAGACCTCCGATCTGGCGGCCCTGAAACGCCTGAAGCCGTAATGCTCGTGGAGCACCGCAGGCAAACCGGAGGCAGCCGGATTGGGTCCTGGGCAAGGATGCCACAGACGTGGCGCCGCCATATTCTGGTTGCGTGCACCAGGGAGGCATAGCGCCAGCTGTCTACACGACACGAGCAGGAGGTGAGAAGAGGCCGTCGCGAGGAGTAAGGAGATCAGGGGGGTGCCTCGGCAAAGACCTTCGGTGTAGGCGCCCTTTGGAGCTTCTGATGACAAGTCGGGACTATATAGCCAGATGCCGGGACGCTTCAACAGCGCGGATATGCGCGGAGTCCGTGAAAAGCATGTGAGCATCGAGCTAAGTGTCAGTCCGAGCCCGCCTCTAGGGACAGAGCGTCCAACTGTTGCCGCACCTGAGGAGCAAAGATGCGACGCCGCAAGTGAGAGTGGAGAATCATGTTAGGCGCCTGAAGGTGAAGACTCCGCTGCCTAAAGACCTGAATGCGCTGATGCAGGCTCACAAGTCTATGGAAAGCCGTGCAGAGTACGCATCAGGGCCCAAGAGACCACGGACTGAAGTTGTCCATTAGACATGGGATAAACCGCGCACGGCGGTAGCCGATGCATACCCCGGCTGGTGGCTCGTCGCCTAGAGCACAGATAGAATGCTAGCGCTCTAGACGCTGGTACTTGGCGCTTGCGAGACCCGATAACGTCCACCACTCGAGAGTAGAACTGAATACTACCCTGGCGATCGAGCCGGCAACACACGCTACAGTCCAGTGTCACAGAGCAGTGCTTCGCGCGAACCGCGCGCACGCGCACCGCCTCACGTGTGGCGAGAGCACCTTCTACGTACCGCGACTTCCCCCCGTATCGACGGCGACTGACCCCACGCACGTTCAGAGTATCGAGTCTGTAGTCGCGGAGAGTCCGGAATACCGACGAGCGCGAGGCGGGCCTGTATTTAGCCACCACGCTGAGAGTCGGCCTGTCAAGAAGCTGCTACCTCCCTGCCACGAGCTCCATGACCAACCAGCTAAAACCTAGGCGGCAGTCACTACGCAATCCTCGCATGCACGAGAGGCGCGTGGTACGCCCCTCGAAGGGCTGACGCATCACAAATCCCCTCGCGACAGACACATAGCAGAGAGCCGAGGGTGAGCGATGAAGAGTTCGGGCGATCTGCACACTACAAACCGCTGCGGAGAGCCTGGACGTAGCGCGTAGACCGTAGAAATCCCTCGTCCCTGCGAGCGAACTCCGCGCCGCGCAGGCTGCGCGCCAGCGCCGAGTAGCTGCGCAACACGAGACTATAACGCGACACTCTGGCTCAGTGGGAGAGGACGGAATGAGGCCCTCCGGTACGGACACTTGATCCAAGATTCAGTGGTGTGCCCGAACGCTAAGCCCCTGCGTCGTAGCCAGCGCCGTATCAGCTGCAAACTATCGTCCCTAGGCCGGAAGCGCCAGAGGTGGCTTTGCTGTCACGAGTCATCCACACCTCTAATCTTCTGGTACTCACAAGGAGCTAGCAGAGTCTGCTGAAGACCCACCGCATCCCAGCCGGGCACTGCAGGACCTGGGTCGTGGCCTGTGATCGAGCCAGCACGCAGCCCCGCGCGCGCGCGTCTAATCTTGCACCAGAGGATTATAGTCCTCAGAGTGACAATGCCGAGAGCTTGCGCCCATGCCCGACTATCGAACCGCCAGCAACACTGCTGAGGGCCCGTCAGACACAGCACGCGGATGCCCGAATCCTTTAGCGGCTCGAGTACATGTACCGCTCGCACCTCTCACGATACCCGACAACTAAGCGACCACGCCGAACGTGGCGTGTTTCCTCTTACGTCGAAGGCTTCTGCGCGCTGAACTTCCGCGCCATTACTACCCAACCCCCGCAGCAATAACGGGTGATAGTCGCGGCTGCGCGGGTGTGAAAAACCAGTGCACGGCAATATCTCCGGTCGTGTTATCGCCAGGGGGAATTGCTGGAGCGCGCTCCGGCCGCGGCACCAAGGACCGGCCAGAGCGCTAGCAGTTAACAGGAGCGATCAGCCCATGTAGGAGGCCGAGCCCAGATTTCCAGAGAAATCACCAACCCATGTCGAGTTCTTCTCACCGGGGGGGCCTGGAGTGCAGCCTCTGGGACCCGACGAGGATCTGCTGGCAGCTTTCGGCAAGGCGCAGATCCAATGCCTCTGGGCTGCCCGGGGCGAGCCTGCCTTGATCCAGATCTGCCGTCCAGTGATAACTTGACCCAACGCTGTTGCAGCTGCTCAAGGCGCTGGAGAGCGCCGCGCCAGCCAGTCGTTGGCTGACGCTTTCCCCCACTGGGAATGGCCCCCACCCAGCTGCTGAGGTGGGCTCACTGTGGCGGCAAACGGCTTCTGCTTGCTCTCTGCAACCCCCTGAAATCAACCGGCCCGGCAAGCCTTCACGTGATAGGTTCTTAATGCATTAGCAGAGCTTCAGGGCGTTTGCAGCTGTCAATCGGCGAGTAATCAGCAACTCCGAAACCCACCCGCTTGGCGGCGAGAAGGTGGTGAGTGAATGAAGGTGACGACGCAAAGTTTTCCTGAAATCCTTGATCGTCCGTCTGCCTGCTTCATCAAGCATTTGTCCAGGGGAAAAGGATGGGGAGCTTTCTCCGCAGAAACCCTCCTCGGCAGCTGATCCAGAGTCTTCTGGCCTGGCTCTGCAGCCCCTCCCTGTGCCAATGGCATGGACGACTTATGCCCGCCTGCAAAGCCCGTCTTTGATGGCACGCTTGGATCATTGCGGTGGTGGCTGTGCTGTTGACGACCCTCTGTTTGGCAGCAGTTCTTGCCCATCAAGCCTGATGGTCGTTGCGCTTCGCTGCAATGCCCTATCTGAAGTTACTGCCCGTTCAGTGGCTCGAATCGGCTCCAATTCCCGAATGTGGCAAAGCCCAGTTGTTTGTTCCTGTGGTTCTGGTTCTGGCTGCAGCCCGTCTGCCAGCCCTGACATCGTTCCAGTACTGATTCGGCTTTCCTGCTTTAATAAGCCGGCGATATTGATTCAGGCCCCTTATTCCCCGCCCAGGGTTTTCTTCGATCCAGGCTGAGCTCACCGCGTCGTGCGCAGCAGCGGCACTCCGTACCCTCCGATGTTTCCGTGCTCCCTTCCTGCCACCGCCGAACTTGAGGTGGAAGCACCTCTACTGCAAATCCGGTGATTTCAGATTCACGGCCAGGTTTTCATACAGTTCTGGCTGGTCATTGCGGCAACTACTGCTGTGTGGGGGCAGGAACCCCGCAAGTTGGAATCGCGATACCCGCGCCACCTGCAGAACTCTGCTGGAATTCCTCTGGAAGTATCAGTCCGGACATCGCCCGCCGACTACATCGGCGAAAAAAGCCTACCGTATTTGTTCCATTCAGCGAACCCTCTTTTGTTCATGTTCGTGAGCAACTGGGGTGGTGCCCTTTGTTCCTGGAATTGATTCAGCTGCCGAGTGGTGAACCCGAGCGCCCACCGGCCGCAATCAAAACAACCACCATTGGCACAAGCTCTGCTGGTCCCGCTCCCTGGCGTTACTTCTACGCAGGCTTTGAAGCCGCACAGGCTTCCGTTACTTCGAGTACTACGTGACCCGACGCCGATCATGCTGCGTTCAAGATCGTCGAAGACTTCACCAATACCTCTTTTTCTTCTCTTTCCCTTCCGTTTTTGTCGGCAAACATTCTTGCCGACAACTGTGGGTGCCGTTCTTGCTTCCCTGGTTCCCTGATCGTCCCCTTGCCGGGATGTTCCTGGGTCTGTTCACCAGTGCCATTCAGCGCTGATCTTTCGCCACCCTCAGCCCGCTTACTACATCGGTGAGGCCGTCCCACGAGGAGGCCCACTGATCCGATCGGGCCGCTCGCCTGCTCGGCTCAAGGTCCGCCTCTGCTAAAACTCCTGCGCGCAGGTCCGGTTCGCTCCGGCCGCGTCCCTTCGTGAGAATGTCCACTGGCGGCCAGCCCTATCCCGCGCCATCCGCGCCCCAACATCCCTCACCACATGGAATTCCATCACTTCCGCTGCGTCTGTTGTGGCTGCTGGTCTGGCCGTTGCCTCGGCTCGATCGGACTGGCATCGGTCCAGGCACTTGCTTCCGCGGCGCTGTGAAGGCATTCCGTCAGCCCGAAGCCGAAAGAAAAGATCCGCGGCACCCTGCTTGCTGTCCCTAGGCTTCATAGGAATCACTCACCACTATGGCCTGGGGTGCCTTGTGCTTCTCTTCGCAACCCCTTCGCCGGCTGATCGCGGCCGTCTGCCCGCCCCAATCACCATCACCGCTTTCGCTAGGGATTTTTCTCCTCCTTCGAGCATTTTCGATTCCCCCAGCGGCTTTCCCATGACCAAGCTGCGCTGTCGCGCGCCCTCCGGCACACCCGAGGGAAGGTTTATTCGACTCGACGCCACCTTGCCTCTCATGGCGGTTCAGGGGTGGTGCTCACCCTCTTCCTCAAGTGCCTGTTCTTCAGGCACGTTTGCAGAACGGTGGAAAGAGCGGGAGAGCTACCTCAGCACCAGGTCGCTCCGAGGCAAGCAGAAGCTTGCTCAGGTTGACCGGGCTGGAAAACTGATCCAAGGCCAGCTCAAGGAGGCCCGCCAGAAGTTCAGTCCGATTGATCCTCGACGTTCCGAGCAGGAGATGGACAGGCTTTATCCGCAGTGCCCTGGCCTCTGCCCAAGCCGAGGCCAACGCCAGCAAGAGGAAACTGCCACGAAGGAGATCGATCGCGAGCGCAAGCTGCGCTGGAATCACTGAATCCCAAGGCGCTGATCAGCCTCGGAGAATCAGATCGTCAAACGTTTGCTGGCCGTGAAATGATCCTCTGCCCACTACCCTGTCGCTCATCTGGCGTTTGAAGGTGTTTTGGCCTGAACTTGATTTGTTCGAGTCGAACCATCATCAACCTGGCCATCGTCATTGCTGGCCTGGTCTGGTTTCCTGCCGAAGCTGTTGGGAAGCGTTCTTGAACGCCGTCGGCGCGCCATCCTCAACGCCCCTGGCAGGAAGCCGAGCAAACGACTTCCAGCAGGCCAATGCCGCTTTGATCGTCGCCCAGAAATCTGGCGAATGCCCAGACCAAAGCGGCAGCGCATCAAGGACTTGATGGGGTCGCCAGGGCTGATGCCATTCGCTGGAGAGCGAACCAGCGCACGGTTGAAGAGATGGCCGTCTCAAAGCAAGTCGCGGTGCTGATCTCGATTCCGAGGCGGCCCGTGTCAAGTGATCAGTTGCGTCGGGAAGCCGCTCGCCGCGGCGATCGAGCGCGCCCTTTCGATCCTGCCGGGCAACTCGATGAGCAATCCCAGGGCTGCTGGCGACCGGTCATCCGAAAACATCCGGACAAGCCTGATGCGCCTGCTCAATTCGATTGCCTCTCCCTACGCCGATGCTCTGCTCAGGTGGCTGAAGCAGCGGCAAGGAAAGCCGACCTGATTTGCTTCAGAAGGCCAAAGAGCTCTTGGTGGCCGGAGTCTTCTGCCGAACTGCGCGACAACCCATGACCTCCCCGGTGTTGGAACCGGACGTCAAGAAAAGATTCTCGTCAGCCTGTTCGCGAACAGGTCCACCCCATCCCTGTGAACCCTGTTCAAGCCTGATGGGCCGATCGCCAGGTCTCTCCTTTGCTCGATGCGTTTTGATTCGCTCTTGGAACTTTTCCGAGAACAAGCGGGGCATCACCCTGGCCAGCGGTCACTCTGCAACGCCGCTCAGCGAAGACCAGCAGCTTGCCTTGCGCCAGAAAGTGATCGCTGTCGTCCGGCACCGAAGTGTCGAATTCGATCTGAGCGTTGATCCGCAGCCCTGATCGCGGCTTTCGTTCGTCAGCCTCGGGCTCCCAGGTGTCGTATGCCAGCCTGGCCGGGCAAAGGTTCCGTCGCCTCGGCCTGTCCCTGGCCAAAGGCGGGCTAAGCCCAGCCGCCAGCCGCCAACTCTCTCCAATCCCTCCCTTCATCACCTGCCCAGAGCGGGACCTGAATCCAATGGGTTTCCAAATCCGTCTGACGAGATCAGCGCCACCATCCTCAAGCAGCAAGATCGAGGACTATGAAAACAAGTCGTTTCGGTCAGCAACGTCGCACGGTGTTGCAAGGTGGGTGATGGCATCTGCCCGGTCACGACTGCAAGAAGGCCATGGCCGGCGAAATTGCTCGAATTCGAATGGCAGCCGGGCATTGCCCTCAACCTTGAGGACGACAACGTCGGCGCGGTGCTGATGGGCGAAGGCCTGGGAATCCAGGAAGGCAGCAACCGTGGAAGGCCGTCAGGCCGCATTGCTGAGGTGCCTGTCGGTGAGGCCATGTCGGCCGCGTGACAACGCCGCCTGGGTCCTCCCCCTCGATGGCAAGGGCGAAATTCGCCACAGCGAAACCCCGGCTGATCGAATCGATGCCCCCCGCATCATTCAGCGCAAGTCGGGCATGACCGATGCAGACGGGCATCACGGCGATCGACGCGATGATCCCGATCGCGGGCAGCGGGAGCTGCTCATCGCGATCGCCAACCCGACCGGGCACGACCGGCCAATCGCCATCGACACGAATCCTCAACCAGAAGGGCGAAGACGTTGTCCTGCGTCTTACGTGCGATCGGTCAGAATCAGCCTCGTGGCCAACGTGGTGACGTGCTGCGTGAGCGCGGCGCCCTCGATTACACCGTGGTGTGGCCGCCAGCGCCTCGGAACCTGCCGCCTTCTCAATATCTGGCCCCCTACAACCGGCGCGGCGATTGCTGAATACTTTTTCATGTACAAGGGCAAGGCCACCTGGTGGCTACGACGCAACCGTCACAAGCAGCCCGGCCTACCGCCAGATGTCGGGCTGCTGCTGCGGCCGACCGCCCGGGCGTGAGGCGCTACCCGCGATGTTTTTCTACTGCACAGCCGCCTGCCTCGAAAGACCGCCAAGCTCTCCGATTGCCCAGGGCAAGGGCAGCATGACCGCCTGCCGATCATGCGAAACCCAGGGCCGGCGACGTGTAGGCCTACATCCCCACCAACTGGATTTCGATCACCGATGGGCGATCTTCTTCACCTCTGATCTTGTTCAACTCAGGCCTACGGCCAGCCATCAATGTGGGCATCTCGGTGAGCCGGGTCCCGGCGGCGCTGCCCAGACCAAGGCGAGCAGAAGAATCGCTGCAAACACCAAACTGAACTGGCTCAGTTTGAATGAACTGGCGGCCTTTCTCCCAGTTTCGCCTCCGACTCGCGCCAAACCCGCACAGCAACTGGGCCGTGGCAAGCGCCTGCGCAATTGGCTCAAGCAGCCGCAATTCAGCCCGCTTGATCCTGGCCGAGCAGGTGGCCTGTGGTCCCTAGCATGCCGGTGTCCAGGGCCCTGTATCGATGAGGTTTCCCGTTGAACTGTGCACCAGTTTCGTGCGTGAGCCTGCGGGAGTACCTCAAATCCAATGCTCGGCGTTCCATCGAACGATTCAGACCGAATAAGCAGATGAAACGACGCGTCTGAGGCGTTGGTTGCAGGCGGCCAATCAACGAAGTCAAATCCACCCTTCCTGGCCACCTGCCCTGAGGCATCTGAACCCATGGCGAACTGCAAAGCAATCCGCGACCGGTCAGTTCGGTCAAGAACACCGCCAAGATCACCCGAGGCTCATGCGTCTGGTGGGCCGGCAGCCCAGGCAGGCGGGCCCGGAACAGGTGCTGCGCCTCCCGGCCTTTTCGCGATCGCTTGGCCGCTTTGAAATCTCCGTCGCGGGCTTCGCTTCGAGGATTGTCAGCAACACGCCGCTGCTGGAACAGGAGCGGACCCCTCCGCCACACTCACCCGGTGTGGTGGAGTGCCGATCGAGGCTCTGTGGCGGCTATAACGCCAACATCATCAAGCGTCAACCGAACAGCGTTTCGCCGAGCTCAAGATCAGGGCTTCACGGTGAACTGGTCCTGATCGGCCGCAAGGCCAGACCGGCTTATTTCAGAACCGCTCCTACGCGATCCCTCCACCTTCAAACGGCTGGAGCAGGTGCGAACCGCCAGCAGAGGCCGGCAAAGATTGGTGATGAGATTCTGCCGAATTCTCTCGGGAGCACCGACAGAGTTTGAGATGATCTACACGAAAATTCGTCAACCTGGTAGCAGTGCTCCGGTCTCCAGACCCTGCTACCCCTCGATCTCCCAGGGTGTGGGCGGCCCAGGATACGAAATCTCCGGCTCACCAACCCGCGAAGGCCTGCTCCACCGTGAGCGTGGCGCCTCGTCTTGCCAATGAGGTGTTCCGGCCGCTTCAGAAGCGAAATTCCCTGTTCGAAGCAGGCCGAACCAGCTGCTCATGCGCTGCTGCCCTCTATCTCGATAACCAACTGCTGCGTTCGTTGCAGGAAGGCGGCCGCCAGTGACTGGCCAGCCGGATGACGCATGAACACACGCCAGCGACAACGCCAAGGAGCTCCGCCCAAGACCTCACCTGGAGTTACACACAAAGCCCGCCAGGCGGCATCACCCAGGAAATTCGGAAGTGGTGGGTTGGGTTCGGGGGATGGCTTGAGCTGGCGCTCCAGAGCTCCAGATTCAGCCGCTGTTTTCCACGCTCGCCCTCGGGCGGGTGCCCTGGGGCCCGACCCCGCTGACAACGGCCGGCGATGGATGCAGGAACGTGCATCGCCCTGCGCGGCAGCACCCTCAGCAACCCCGGATCCAGGTTGTGCCTGGACCGGCGGACTCTCAATGGTGTCTGGCAGCTGCACCGCTTACCTGTTTTGCCTGGTTTTTGCGCGAAACAAGTTGAAGCTAGGCCTGGCCTACCTCGAACCGCTCGGCTTCAGCTCGAGGAGATCGCCCTGTTCATCCAGCGCAGCTGGCCGGTGTAAAGCGAAGAGGGCATGGTGGTGGGCCGCCAGTCAACCACCCCAATGCCCACTCAGCGCCGTCGTTTTATCCTCAACGGCGACGGCTCGGCGGGGCGGTTCGCCTGCGCCCTGGTCGCCCCCACGCCAGCTGAACGAGCTCGTGCTGGGGCTGGGTTGTCGGCCATGGCTGGACCGATCGCGCAACGCATCCGCTCAGCGGCCTGGCTGATTTGGCCCCGAGGCTGGAATGCTGTTCTGTTCCCGGCCAAGCACGAAACCCAATGCCGTCACGCTCCAATCAAGATGCGGACGATTGTGCGCCTCTCGATCAGCTTCGACCGTGGTTCTGAGCGCCCGTGGGGAATCACGCAGGCCCACCGTCCGCTCCGCCTCTCGCTCCGAATACCTGGCCCCCCACCCCGACCACTGGCCCCCGTCTCCCCCCGCCTGGTTTCATGAGTGAAGAAGCTTCCCGTTGTTGCCCAGAGCTGAGCGGCACCATGCATACGTTCAGCTGCCGCGCCGACCCCCTGACCGTGCTGCGGGCAGCGACTGCCGGTGTGCCCCTGCCCCACTCCTGGTTGCTCGGGTGTCTGCACACCTGGCCGCAAGTTGAGCGAGGGCACGGTCGATCAGGCGAAGCGATGGGGTAATAGGCCGAGCTGCAGGCCGGGTTTACGCCCCTCCTTGTGGCGTCTCCTACCCCCATGAGCGACCCTCAATTGCTGGCCGGCCAGGAAAAGATGCTGAAATGAGTTGCAGTTCGGGCAGTTTCCAGTGATGGAGGCG
>Ga0163217_1044528_pt1 | contig 14961 bp, 21 predicted proteins | sample SynspAceP_FD_185933 | JGI IMG/M metagenome (GOLD analysis project Ga0163217, IMG submission 185933) | Saline lake microbial communities from Ace Lake in Antarctica - Synechococcus sp. Ace-P (PacBio error correction) | ecosystem: Environmental > Aquatic > Non-marine Saline and Alkaline > Saline ...
ATGCTGGGCGCAGGCCGGGTTATTCGGTTCGCTGCACGTGTCTTCAAGCCCAGGGCCTCTCACGTCGCCACAGCTCCAATTGGCCTCCGCAGCAGCGGGCCGTGATAAGGCGCCGGGCTGTCCATCAACCCGCCAACAACTAACCGGCCCACCGGCTCAGCGGGACTCCTCAGGTCGTCGCCGTGCCTGGCCAGGAGGTACGCACCTTCTCGTACACCGGTTCCTCTCGCCGTCAAGGATACGCCTTGATTCCGGCGTGAGCGTGTCTTCCAGCTGTCGAGGCAGCTCGCGGTGACTGGCCTGCTGGTTTGAAAAGCAGGTAGGGGTCGTCTCTTTGCCCGCTTTAAGCTCCCGCACCCTGGCCGGCGATCGGCGCGACATGCGCCACGATACGGAATAGCGCTCCTGCTGCTTTGGCGATCCGCGTCGACTCGCGGCCTCAACGCGCCAGCGTCCTCACGCTTGCTGTGGCGGTGGTGCGGGAATCAGTGCGCTGCCTCGCCACCCCGTAAGAATCTTGTGGAAACGCTGAGCAGTGTTTGATCGCCGCAGGATCGATCTGCCTCCTAGCTTGCGCACCAGCACAGCCCTGGCGCGGCTGTGGTGAGCGCATCGATCTACTCGTTTGGGCTCAGGATCTGACCTTCTCGCGTAGCTCCACCTGCCCAGGCGGAACAAGCGCCCAGGAAGGTGAGCGGTGGCCCAGGGGCTCCAGCCCGTAGGGCCGGCCTTCGAACACCTTCGATAAGATCGGCGGCGGAGTCGCCTCCCCTTTCCTTGTCTGGACCGCACCACCTCGGTTAACACCTCCTGCTCCGCTTTCCGAGAGCTGCAGCACGCTGCAGCAAGCAGTCGTCTGCTCCGCACACTTCCATCAAGGTGGCGTTCGTTGTAGATTCCTGCTTCACCATCAGCAGCTTGGGAAGGCCGAGCGAATCAAGCTCCTGATAGGCCTTGGAAAAACGGTTTCTGGGATTCGCCCTCCACCCACCTCCAGCCGCCTGCCGTCCCACCAACGGGCCGGCGCAATCCTCACCAGCCAGAAGCGGTTGAACTCACTGCGGCCGGGTTGCTGTTCTGCGCCCTCGCTGGGCAGGAAATTTCCTGAGCGCTTCGTCTTCACCGCCGGAGTTCTGCTTGAATGTAAATTTATCGGGTTTTCAGGTAAGGTGCGGATCAGATTCGGTGAGCGGCCCTGGCCGGCAGGATCACCATCAGATCAGCTCGACGCCTGTTCTGGGCCATCAAGGATCGCCTCATGCCTGCAGTTGGGGTGCTCCGGGATCACGTTCACCGCTAAACATCATCAAGGCTTTCCTCACACAGAGCCAGTCATCGATCTTCTGGGCGTAGGAATAATCTGGTTGTTGTCCTCGGAAGAGGATCTTGTTGGGCGCAGCACGTCGTTGAAGAGCGTGGGCCTGCAGCCGCTCGCGCAATCACTGGGAGTCTTCCACGTGGGGTCTTGATCTCCTGCTCCATCCATACCTTTTCCTTGTCGTGGGAACTCGTAGAGCTCACCGCTGGTTTTTCAGATAGCTCTGCCACTTCCAGATGCGCAGAGGACTCTTTACCCTGGCGCTCATGGCGCGGATTTCGAGATCCGGGCTATCGATCAACAATCTGCAATGTTGCGAGTGACGGCTTAACGGGAACACCACACTTGAGCAAGAACAGGGCCTTGAGATGCGCAGTTCAAACGACGCCACCCTGGCGTCCGCCAGCACCATCGTCTGCTGCTGTCTCCACGGATCACATCGCGGATGCCGTCGTAAGCTGATCGAAGCTGGCGAGTTGGCCGATGGCAAGATCATGATCGCCTTGGCCACCTCCCTGGAACACGGAGCACGGAGCGTTCACCTATCCGCCATGTTGCGGCGCCGAACACGTTGTGGACCGCGAGGCTCGCGCGCCTGCTGGAAACAGGCTTCAGTCTGATACGGTGAAAGGGGTAGAGCCAACAAGAAGCCCTTGGCAATCGGCCCATCCCCCCCCCCCCCCCCCTTTGCACCTGCCAGGGAGTTTCGCCGAGCGGAACAGGGTCTGGAGTTGCCTCTCCGCCCATAGATCTGATCAGCCTCATCTGCTCCACCGGATCCTTTTCCAGCACCGCCGCGAATCTACCTCCTGTACATCGCGCTGGCCATGGTGAGCTTGGTGCTGAAGCGCCCTGGATCTTGCGAGATTCATGCGGCCTGGCGCACCTTCTCATCGCCCAGGATTCCTCCAGTCGGCTTGGGGGTCACAATACGAGCACGGCCGCTTGTGGCTGGTCGCCAGGCTTTCCACACGGTCCTGCCAGGTTTTGAGCAGGCGGCTGCGGTCCTGACCGATAACTGGCCCGCCTCGTCCACAAAAGAAGTTGAAGCCGGCAAAGCCGGGAAGCTGCTGTCGAGTACTCCTGACGCGGTTAGCAAAGCTTCGATCGAGAGGCGGTTAAAACTCGGCTTGGCTCACCGATCACCTTCATCTGCCTCCTCGAGATGTGAGAACTGATCGCGTAGGCCCGAGCAAAAGAACTCTTGGTGACGGTGCAACAGCCTGCGCTCGTTCTCCAGTTGCGGCCATTGAGTCGAAGATGGTTCTTTGAAACACCTGAACGCCCGCGCTTGGTCGAGGTCGTGCTCGAAGCGAGCGATAATAGCCCTGGTCGCCGTAATATACCCTCAGTTCGTTCAGCACCTTCTGAACACTTTTCCAGGATCGGGGCGTGTGCTCGCCGCCAATTCCGTCTGTACTTCTGAACGATGTTGAACATCACGCTGCGCGCCGGCGTGGTGTCGCCCTTGCGCAGGTTGGCCGGATGATTCGTCTTCCACCTTCGGCATCAGGCATTCAGCCGGCGCTCGTTCTCTGGCCCATACGCGCCGCTCTGCTTGTCGAGCAGCCAGCGGAGGATCTTCAGCAGTGCGATTTGCCGCAGCCGAAGAAACCAGAAATCCATACCCCATTGCCGTGGGTTTGTCGAGGTAGCAGTCCACGAAAGGATCAACCCTTGAGCACATCGCGGTGATCACATACTCATCGAGCTCCACCTCGAGTTTTGCGCTCGTCGTCGGCGCTTGATACTCACCCATCGATCGACGGTCAACGGCTTGGCGAAGAGCTCGCGGATTGGTGGCGGCAATGTCATGAGAATCGGGTGTCGAAGTATGCGAGATTGGTGCGCGGTAGTGGGGTTTTCGATCTTGGTGTTGGGCGAAGTGCCCAACAGTCGCAGGTAGGAACCACCGTCACATCCCTGGTGGAATACTCACACGGGAGAAGATCACCACAGGTGCCCACCATCTTCCGGTTGCAGGCCGATGATGGTGTGTGCGCAGGAAGGGAAGATCCGCCTGGATCCCGGGATCAGGGTGAGGTTGTGGATTGCACCGATCACCTCCATCAGTTTTTCGTACAATGTCCTTTGTGGGATCCGAGGGCTTCTGCAAGTGTTCTCAAATACGTCACTTTTCGAATAATGGTCCGCCCGAGAAGTCCTCGAGAAATCCCTTTCTCCTCAAGGATCTGGATCACCGCTCAACAGTCCAATGAACACACGCATCCCTACCCCTGCTTGAGCCCGCTGGAGCAGAACTTTCACGATCGGCGCAGCTCGTCTTCTTCGAGGGGTCGTAGGTTTCTGGATGAAGATGGGATCTCCTTGGCCAACCCTTCATCGCCAGGAACTGGGCTAGACAGAACTTGCTTAGTCGCTGATCCAGGCCGGTGGTGTTTTGTGCTCTTCGCCTGGGCGCCAAGCACTTCGCCTTCGCCACAGCCCGCCCCGTGACTGCCGGGGGTGCCGACGAGGAAGCCCCAACCAGAAACCAGAGCGGGGTCCTCCGCTGAGACCAGCCGTTGAACTTCAAGGAGAGCAAGGGCGTTTGAACGTTCTCTAAAATTCTCCCTTCCTGCTTTAACCAACCAAGTCAATCCCTGCTTCGCGGAACATGTGCAGGAGAGTGAGCGGATCTTCGCCGCGAGACGAGGGCCACCTCGGCCGTCCGGTGGATGAGTTCTTGCCAGCTCATAGAACGCCACCATGGTCGGAGCGGCGCAGCACCGGAATCCATCCCGGCCTAGCTTCTCGGCCAGCACCTTCCTGCCACCACGTCAAAAGCCAGCTGAATTCCGCTTCAGAGATGCCAGCCAGGCCATAGCTGTGCGGTCTTCGCCCGACCTGCAGTGCCAGGAGCTCCAGCTTGGCTGGGGTGAGGGTCTGTTAGCCGTGTCCGCCAGTTCCGACTCCAGCCGTTGGTGCACTGCTGGCGTATCTGGTGAGGGCGTTGCTCGTTCAGGACAGCCGTCTTGGGTCCTTCTGCCCGTCGCCTGCTGCAGGTGGAACCTGACAATTATCGCACGCGAGTTCCCGGGCCTCAGGCCTTGCGGCGGTGAAGTCTCAGGCCAGTAACCGCATGCTCCGACGGCAGTCTTTCGCCAACGTCCACCCAACTTCTGCGGCCTTGATCCTGCACTGCAGGCAGCTATCCCATCCCCACAACAACCCAGCCCCCCCATGCTTTGAGCGCCCTACCAAAGCTATGGACGCCAAGGATTTTGGTCAGGTTTTCCTGCAATTCCATAACCTCTGCAGCCAAGCAGTCATCTTTAAGGCCTGCTGTGATGCGGACCATCTGTCCTTTGTGGGCCGCTCCAGCTGGGCAAGAAACAGATTGGCCTGAAAGAACGTGGTCTTGCCCTAGGGGTAGCCGTCGAAAAAGTGAAGCCTCAAGTGAAGGCGCTGTGCTTGCAGAGGGCCGGTGGCAATAGGTTCATTTTGCGCAGCCAATCCCGAGGCTGACGAGACATTTTTTGCTGGATGTTCCCCCTTCACTTGCGTGTGCTCACTCAGGCGCTCAGCTTCCGCCTCCCATGCGCCTCTGGATAGATCCAGATCCACTGCCTCCGGCCTCTCTCAACACTAAAGAGCACCGTCGGCTCAGCCTTGAAGCATCTTCGATCCAGTGCGCCAGATGAGGCGGCAATGGCTCTCGATTCGCTGTCCGAATCCCAACCGATCCCCCAGCAAGACACCGCGCCCAGCTCAGCGAAACCAGCTCCTCGCGTGCATAGCGACCTTCCTACGAACACCCGCCCAGATCCCGCTTTCAGGCGCGATCTCATGGCCGGTGGGAGTGGGATCTGTCATGGGCCCAGTGGAGCAAACGCGCGGGTGAGTGAAAGCTGCCGCGATGGGCAGCCTGATCCGATGATCGCTGGCACATAACAGGTGCGCGAATCACCCCCCAAAGCTGACCGGCACCGCGCCAGGGCCCCAGCACGGCCGGCGGCCTCCATGCGCTCGGCTCCGGCTTTGACTCAACGCCTTCGCGAGCTTGCGGGCTCGATAAGCCGGCGAGGCCTGGCCCTCGAGATTCGCGGCATTGAAAAGACGCTATCCGGCCGTAGCTGGCCCAGCTCTTCAAGGTGACTTTCCCACCGCATCGCCTTGCCTCCTCGCGGTTGTTGCAAGCTGGGCGTCAAATGTGAACCGCTTGCGCCCTTTGCCGGGCGGAAGATCCCGACCTCTTGGCCTCGGCAAAAGCCGCACCAGAACGGCCACGGCTCCGATCTCCCGAATGTGCAGGCCGAACGCGTGAGCAGATTCGAATTGGCGGCCGCGGTAAGCGATGCCCGAATGATCAAGTGACGTGTGGCCACCGCCAGTGCCATCCACCACGGGCCGGCGCCGCCAGGTGCGACGCCTTTCTCCATGAGGGAAATCGATGGTGCGTGCAGCCTTTCCCTGGGGATGGCCCCTCGGAACTTCTTGACTTTTGAACGGGGCCGGGTTGGTTGTGGCCATGGGTGCGAACGAGCGCAGGACAGCGATGCCTGCGGCGAGGCAAGGGCAGGCGAAGCCGCTTGCTACCCTTGCGCCGCCGAAGACCATTGCGGAAACCTGCGCGACTCACCCCCACTGGAGATTCGTTTTGGGCCTCCGGGCTGCTTGCCGAAAGACACCGCCCACGGCAGCGTGGCAAGCCTGAGCGGAGCCGGCCCTCCGTGCCCACTTCTGGTGCGTGACTAAGGGGCCGCAGGCCATCTACCAGCGTCTTCAGGCTGCGCTGCTATACTCGCTGGCTCGATCCGCTGCAAGTCCGATGGCGGCATCGATCCGCTCGACGCGAAACCATGGTACTGCCTCCATTGCCGCGCAGCTCCTCCTCCAGCAAGGCCAGCTTCCTCTTCTCCGTAGGGGTGATCGATCCAGAGCCGCTTGATCGGGCGGCCCATTGCTGCGCCGCAGCAGGCCCAGCAGGGTGGAGTGGCCAAGACTGCACGACAGCGAGGGGATGCCTGCCGGAGAATGGAATCGAGGGCGTAAGCCATGGGCCGGGCCGCCAAAGGCGGAGTGCGGACGCGCCCGTCCCGCCGGTGGCAAGGCGGTGGTGCGCAGCGCAACCGCTGCGTAGCCCTTGCCGCCCCGGCTGGACCATGAAGCAACCGCCAGCGACTTTCCTCAGCGTTCTGCCGTCTGCTCATGGCAATGGCTGATGCCTGGCGTTGTGGCTGAAGACTGGTGAACGAAAGCGAACTGCGGCATCTGTTGGCGAGAGTACCAGCTGTGCAGCCCGCCGCGCCGCGACCCGCGGAGCCCGGCCCCTGGCGGGTGGACGGCTTCAATGACGGCCCAGAAGGTTCAGATCAGCAGACAACCACGAGTCGCGGGGTGATTCCGCAAAGCTGGAGCTGGAGACCTACCTGCGCCGCAAACACGGCGCTGGAGCCTGGTCTGACTCGTAGGTTGTGATGCAGGGCCATGGCCCTCAGGCCAGCTCCGCCCTGAGGCTGGCCAGTGCTTGCGCTCCAGCCTGTAGGCTGTGTGTGTGCTCACCCCCCATGGTCTGCCGCCTGGCGAATTCGAGAGCCCCTTGGAGGACTGTGCAGCTGAAGCCACTGGGCATCGCACGCGGCCTGATTGGGCCGGAAGTTGATCCAGCATTGGCATTCGAGCTTGCCTGACTCTCGCTCGCTCTGCGGCTGTCCTCAGCAGGGATCAAATCCACAGGCAGAGGCCGTTTTGGGCTGCGGCGATCCAGCTTTCGTGCCGGAAAAGGCGGTGGTGCCTTTCTCATGCTCCGCGCCGTGACACCCGCACCAGGGCGACGCGATTCGGGAGAATGTGACGCAGTGCTCCGGTGATGGTGGCCCTCGAGATAAGGCTGGGTGTGCCTGCGGTGCTGAGCTCCGGCTGACAGCTGGGGTGGAGGGCCAAACCTGGGCGACCTCGGATCGCATCTTTCCTCGCTCGATCAGACCGGCGAATGCGAGAGAAAGCTGCCGCCGGTGGCCATCGGCGAGGGGTCAGGAACTCCAGGATCAGGGCAATCGCGCCGGAGAGGGTCCGGGCTCGGCCGTGTGCGAAAACGCGGCATCACCAGCCCGAAACGCAGGGAAGGGCAATGCTGAGCGGATGAGTGGCGGCCACCATGGGACCGCTTGATCACTGCGGGCTGCTTGCCCCGGATCGTTCCTGCCGTTTACGGCTGGCCCTCGGCTGACGCTGCTGCCGAATGGCGCACCACCGACAGGGCGAGGAATCAATTGAGGGCGGACTCAGTGCTGTATTGCAGCGTCCGCAGCAGAAACTACCGTGGGCAGCTCCTTGGCATCGAGGACACGCCCACAGCCCGCCAGCGCACAACCGTCCCAGCGAGAGAGAAATCGAGAACTCGCTGATGATCACCGAGCTGCGAGCAGGACACCAAGCAGAGGCCAGAGCGCGTAATCAGCGAGCTGGCACGAACAGATCGGATGTGTCGACCTATCGGACAGCGTCACGTACTGGGACCTGCTCGCTGGTGGTGAGATCTCGTGGCGTCGCTCAGTGTGGTCCGTCCATGTCTGCTCGCTGGGAATGAGCAGTTCACCGGCTTTCCGATCAAGTCCCAGATGGCGCATGCTTCTGCTGACGAACGTTCGCTGTGGGTTGTGCCGGGCCTGAAGTAGCCCTCCACCGGCTTCGGCTGAACGGTCCAGTAGCGGCAAGCAGCAAGCTGGATCCAGGCTGCGACGGTCTTCAAAGAACGCACGCTACCAGCCGATTCAAGTGAACCTTCTGCTGGATCGTGCAGGCCGGCGTACTCCTGGGCGAAGTAGATCTCCTTGCCACTCATGCTGTTGGGGATCCGATTCCCCTCGCTCAGTGCTTGCTTTCCTGGCGCGTCCGTAGGCGGTCGCGCAGGCCGTGTGACTGCATGGCCCGCGCCGCGCCGCTCTCCGCCTCGACTCCATGAGGTTGAGAGATCAGGTGAGCCTGTCTCGACGAATCAATGCAGCTGATGAAGCCGCCGCTTCTTTTCCGTAAGTGGCCAATGGCACCCAGGCTGGCCCGGTGACTTGCCCTGTGCAGAAGAAGGACAGCAGTGCTGCAGGTTGCTGAGGTCGGCCATGGTTCCTCAGCGCCTTGCAAACCAGGAACCAGCCCCGCCGCTGCCGCCGGCCTCCATCGGGATCCCCGTTCTTGGCGCTGTAAGTGCTTGTCCTTGCCGTTGAGGTTGCGCTGGTGTACCACCGCGGTGATGGTTGGCCTCAACCGTTGGGATCGTTGTGGAATCCAAGCCACCGCTTCGTAGCCGGTGAGCCACGGTCCCAGTGGCCGCATTGCCCGATGGCTGGACTGGGGCCCTTTGTGGCAGCCAGCCGGTGTGCGACGGCGGCCGCGTCGATCTCTTGATCAGATCGGCGGTGAACGCCCGTTGGTGAAAACAGTTTGGCCTCCACCCGAGCGAACGCAGGGCCTGAGAGCTGGCCGGCCCGGCCTTCGCCGTACTGGCGCGAAATGGACGTTGTAGGCGTTCATCGCTGCTGACCTTGCCCCAGTAGGCGTGCGAGCAGCGCAGCTCGAGGAGAAGCACTCGCGTAGCCGGTGCCGCTGGCATTAGTCGTCTGGGAGACAGTAGGGGCACCACCAACGGGTTTGCGAAGGCGGTGCCGGTCGTGTGCCGCGTCTGGCGTGACTCGCTGAACGCCGAGCCCATGGGCGCCTCTTTCAGCAGGATTCGGTCTGGCCCTGCTGCTGCTCGATCCCGCCCGATGCGCGTCGTGCAGATCGCCCAACGGCGTCCTGCTGGCTGCTGTTTGCTCTGAAGTACTGGAAAGCGGTCCATCAACCGCGCCACGGTCATATGGGGTGGCATTGCGTGTTGGGCGACGTGTCTCCTCCTCTTGCCAGCGGCCTAGCCGCCAGGGTTCAGCAGAAAAGGCGAGCACAAGCCCGCCCTGAATGCCTCGGCCCCCTGCCGCTAGAAGGCAGCTCCTGCACTACCCCCACGGGCAGCGGCCGGAGTGGGCGAGCTGGCGCCTCAAGAGGATTGCCCGCCAGCTCCGCGCACGCGGCATGGAGCGGCTGATCCTGGGCGATCCATTGCAGATCCTCCAGCGGCTGGGCTCAGGCACTGAAGCGGAGCGTGGAGCGGTGCGTGTGGCCATTGGTGGCGCAACGCGGACCCAGAACAAGCGGTGCGGGTCAAGGGCCGCTCAGCGTCCGTGCGGAGCGCCTGCGCCAGCCCCACAGCCGCGAGCGGCGCACCAAGCCGCCTTGCGCAGCCCTTGAGGCTCCCACCGACCATAGAACGGGGCTGTGCGTAGCCCACATCCAAGCGACGGCGCCGCCGTCACGTGTCCTCTGCTGACTTGCTTGCTGATCCCGCTTCCCTGCCGCCCGCCCAACACGGTGTTTGGCCGGGATTGAGCTCACCGCCGGCCTTGGGCCTAGCGCCCGCCGATGGCAGCCGTTGCTTTGCGGCGCTCTTTGAACCAGCCCAGGACCCGATGGCGCATTTCCAACCTTCCGGCTTCATCGCCGCTTCATAGCCCTCAGCTCTGGGGGCTGAAAGTCCTTCAACTTGAAGTTGAAAATCAGAGCGGGCTTTTGGCTCTGGGTGATCGGCCCTCCCCATCAAGCCCAGAGATCTTTGGTGGCATGCTCGGCCTTCTCCCTTCAGTGATGCCCGCGCAGGCCGCCGTATCTCATCGGGGCATGACGCTCACCGCCCTGCCGTGGATGATCGTGCTGCCTTTCGAGCTCCCACGGAAGCTTTCCAGCTCGTGGCGGCCGGCCACCGCGCCATGGGCCAACCAATCGAGCCCACGCGCCAGGCCGAGAGTGCCTCCAGCGCATTGCACCAAAGCCAGTGCGGACGCGGGGCGTGAGCGATCATTCGTGGGGATCTGGCCCGCCTTGATTGAAGCACTAGCGCTGTAGGCCACGAGCTGAGAGCGGCGCTGGATGAGCAGGATTTGCGGGCATGCAGTAAGGCCGGAGGGAACTTCGAGCGAAACCACGGCGAGGGCAAAGGGGCCCGCGACCGTCGCAGCGGCCTCGTCGACTTGCGCCGCCCTGCGCCGCCGTGGATCGTGACGACCCCGCCGCCGCCGCCTCGGCCCACAAGAGTCCCGTCAGCCCCCCCATATCCCATCAGCTTGCGGTGGTCTGTGCAATAGTTGTGACGTGCTGGGCCTGTACCCCCGGAGTGACCATGGCTCTCACCTTAATCGACGGCGAGAGCGATGAGACGAGGTGACCGCCTGGCGGTCACCAAGACCTGTCGTTTGAAGGTGACCTGCTTCGCCGCATGACTTGGACGCAACCTTGCTGTTGGTGCCTTGCAATCCGCCAAAGAGGTGCAAGCTGCCTCGCGTTGGCTTCCGGCTGTCAATGAGGGGCTACCAGCAGGATACGGCGCCGTCGAGACGATTCGGGAGTTCCATGCACCTCTTTCGGTGGCCATCTCGAACGTGGATCGCTCGATTCGTTGACCTCAATGGCCCCGAGTCCCGCGCAACAGATCCGAGCAGAAGTGCGCTCGATGCCTCACCTGGGGCGCGATCATCAGGCGATTCCACCTTTGATCCACGTGCCTTCAAACGGGCCTGAGCAAGCGTCCTCCCCCCTGCTCTCCCAGACCATCGATACGAGGCGCTCGGTGAAGCTCACCAAAGCCTTCGAAATCGCGGTGGATATCGTGAACGCCAAAACGGTGGGAGAAGTGCTTGATCACCAGCAAGGCTGTCTGCCCGCCAGAATCAGCACGCCAGCCGCCAGGTGCTCAGCGCTGATCTTCTACCAGGTGGTGATGGCCCCGCACTGGTTTGGAGAGACGTCGAAATCCTCGTGGTGATGAGGACGCCAGCGGCAACCAGGTGCTGGGCTTCGATGAAAGCCGGCGCACACCAGCTTTCTACTGCTGGGCGCCCTTGGCGATGAGCCTGATGACCGGACTGCAAGGGACCCGTTCGAGGGCGCTACGGCTTCGGTGCGGGACTCGCGAAGTGCAGGACGCCCCGTGTTCCGCAACCCGGGTGGATTGGTACGTCGGTTTTTGCGGTGGTGCAACGCCGGTGCCATTGCTCGCCTGTACGACATCAGCCCTGGTCCGTGACCTGACTGCTGAACCTGCTCATTGAACCCCCAGCTTTTTTCTCGCCCTTTCCAGACAAAAGAGGACACGACCATGGCCTGCAATGGCCCATCAAACCTGATTGATGCCGGTTATCCACTTGGGTGGGCTGGATTTCACCTACAGCCGCCACCGATCCGTTTGAAGCGGGTGCGCGTGAAGTGCATGAGGTGGTGAAGATCAGCACCCGCCCCGCTCGATGCAGCGGGTCACTTTCACCTTTCTTGCTTCGCACCCGGCCGCTGCTGCTGCGTTGACATTTTTGCTGGAGCTGCGCCTGAACGAGGACGCACGATCGGCACCATTGTCACGGCAGCGTCGGTGCGGTGCCGGCTGCCGGCGCCAGGTGGAAGCACGATCAGCGCGGTGCCCTGTGGTGGGCCCCCTGCTGATGCGGCGAAACGTGTAAGGAGCACGCCTTCGTTTTATGCCCGCTGCAACTGCTGACTCCGAGCACCCCTGGCTGGCGCCTACGCCGGTCTCACCCACGCCTGAGTGCTGCTATGGCCAAAAAGGAAACCGTTTCCTGCAGGCGAGGAAGGTGCCATCGTCGGTGATGCCGGGGGTGTCGGGTTTCGCCATGGCCCACCGCAGCGAGCGATGTGATCGCCCGGCCTGAACTGCTGGCGGCCCCCTCTGATGACCTGGACCACCTGAAATCATCCGACCAGGATGGAGCCGTTGATCGACGGTGCGCAATCCGATCTCGGCAAGTGCGCCGTATCTGGAAGACGCCGGAGGAATGCTGCGCACTCCGCAAGGAAGGCGAAGGCCGGACCGTTTCGTGCATCCCTGCCATCTGGAGGGCTGGCGTGCTCTGAAGTTGCAAGGCCGTGCCCTGCCGATCTCGACGATGGCGAGGATGGCGGCACTGAACACCCTGATCCCCCGATCCGACCGATCCCACCCGATCCACCGAATCCTGTCCTGCGGTGATTTGCCATCAGCTCAACCTGAAGCCCCCCTGCAGGCGAAAAGAAAACCTGTGAAGGTTTCGGTGACGGGCAAGTGGCGTTGAGGCTTCTGGCGATGTGCTGTCATGGGCGCATCTCAATCTGCTAAGCCCTCGAATTACACCTACGGCAGCGATGCATGATATGCAGCCTCAATCCTCGCTTGCAAGACGATCAAGGAGCCCATGCAGCTGCCCGGTGATTCTTGTCAACAGCGTGGGCCAGGTTGAGCCGGTGATGCTTTCTGTCGGCCCGAAGACTGCTGAAGATTCACAGTGTGCCTGATCCCCCAGCCCCAGCCTGAGCCCGATCTGTTTGATCATCGACTCGCGCGATGACCACGCCGATATTCACGAGCACGCTTTCTCTGCCTTTGATCTGTCCTGGATCAGTCGATGACCAAGGCGGAGATGGGTTCTTGAGCCCAGCGCCTGTAGCTGGAGGATCCGCCACGCCCCTGAATCCGGACTTCGCTGATGGCCCGGCGTGGTTCCTGGCGGATTTTACTGGCTGCATGCGCCCGCGACCTACCGGCCCGCCGTTGATCGCGGCGGGCTTTTTTATGTTGTCCCTGGCACAAGGTGGTACTTCCCCTTGCGCTGGCCTCTGCCAATGCCCTACCCGCTGCCCACCGCGACGAGGAGACGACGGCCGTCTCCGGTTTGCTGCCGCCCTGGGCTGCCCCTGGCGGTGAGGAATGGGTGCTGCCCCAGGGCGCGTGGGGCCGCTGGCTGGAATCGGCTTATTCGCCTGGGCTGTGCCGGCAGCGATGCTGAGTTGTGGTGGATTGCCCTCGGCCGCGGCGCTGGAACGAGATCTGAGCACCGCGGCGATCGAGCTGAGCGTGGATCCCCGTGGCGTGCCGATGCAGGACCTGCCAGTGGATTGGGTGATGGACACGGCCGAGCTGGTGCCAATGGAACCCCCGGGATCGGCGGCCTGAATTCCCCGAAGCTGCCGCCACGTCTAACGCGAGCGCATGATTTCTGCTCGTCACGGTACGATGGGCTGTATGTGGCGTCCTGCAGTGGCGCTGCTGGGCTGCCCGTCTGCACCGCCGCTTGGTGATCGGGCCTGATGCCAAGCACGGGCCGGGCGGTGGTGGAGGCGCCTGGCGGGCGCCCAGGCCTGGTGCGGGGATGCCTCTACGGCCCGGCCGTAACAACGGCCCAGTGCCACGGAAAAAAAAAAAAAAAAAAAAAAAAGCTGTGGCGGCTAGGCTGCTTCCCGAGGCGGGCTGGGCTTGCTGCCGACCCTGTGGCTTGCAACCCGCCCTGACGTGATGTACGGCCAGGCGGAAGCAGCAAGCCGGGGCACCCGCTGGTACTCGCTTGATGGCCATACCGACGCCAGCAGTGAATGGGAGTGATCCCAGCCCGCCACCGGCGCTGGGCTGATTTCTACCTGGACCGTGTGACGGGCCTGTGTCGAGCTGGTGGCTTGAGCGATGAGCTGGAATCCCACGGTGAATTCGATCCAGGGCCCAGCAGGGCCTGCCGGGGCCTGCGGGGCTGCTGGGCCACCCGGGCCAAGTGGTGGCTCGGCAGCGAGCCCGTTGAAGGGCCGGATTTCAACGATCAACCAGCGAGCCATCGGCCTCCTGCCGATGTGTCCTCCTGCGCCTACAGCGCCAAGCTCTCCGGCCGGATGCTGCTCAACCAGTTGGGGCCTTCGGGGCTTGCGCACGGTGCTGCACCCCGGCGCTCTTCGAAACAATCTCTGGCTGGTTCACCTGAACCAGACGACCCTGCTCTCCCCGCGATCGAGGTGCTGTGACCTCCGTGGGCACCATCCGGCCACCACCGGCGTCGACCAGCGCCTACGGGGATGTCGAGCTTCGCCACAGCGGCGACGGCGAATGTAGACGGCTGGAACGGTGGCCCGTGACACGATCTGGACGCGCGGCAACGTTCTGGCCGCGCTGGCTTTTTTTCTATGCAGCGCGCTTGGCTTTCCTGATGCCCAGTTACGACAGCGCGTCCCGCGTCGGCACCCGCCTGTTCTGTGGCCCTGACTCAATCAGGTGATGTCGCTTCTGTTTGCTTCTGAAATCCCGTCTGGGCACTACCATTGCCGGCTTCTTTCGCCCGCCATTTCAGAACTTGGTGCTCAAGAGGCAAACTTCGCAGTTCGCCAGCAAAGAACAACCCTGTTTGCAACTGCAGGACACGGGACCTTGAGTTTCTGCTCGCAAACGTGCCATATGATTTCAGGGTGTTTGCACCACCCCACACCACGGAGTGTTTCGGTCGATAGCCGATCTCACCACAGGTCAGATAGCCGAAGGCTCCAGACCTTTGAAACCTGCCTGCTGCACATTTACATGCGTGGCTGGCTTCCAGCGCAGACGGATCAATGCAGTAGCCCCGGAACATTCGGATGCAGCGGTTTGTATTGCGAGAGCGACGCTGAGTGCTGAGCGTCCTGGCAAAGGAGGCAGACCGCTTCTCGCTTGATGGCCTGGACGAACACCGGCTCGATCGCGGCCCGCAGGCGTGCGTTAACCGGAGTGCTGTGCGCTGGCAGCCCGGCGGGGTTGGACCTGCCGGCCGCATGGCCGTGCCGGGCGTGCTGGCGGGACCCGGGCGCCGCGGACTGGCCAGCGGGCCGCGGGCCCT
>Ga0163217_1074001_pt1 | contig 14960 bp, 9 predicted proteins | sample SynspAceP_FD_185933 | JGI IMG/M metagenome (GOLD analysis project Ga0163217, IMG submission 185933) | Saline lake microbial communities from Ace Lake in Antarctica - Synechococcus sp. Ace-P (PacBio error correction) | ecosystem: Environmental > Aquatic > Non-marine Saline and Alkaline > Saline ...
AAAAGGAGAGAATGGTTCACCAGTGTGATTACATTTAAACACTTTTTTGTTTTTAAGCACTTATTGGGGACCAATATGCCCAGCCAAAACCTCCAAACCACAACAATCCAATTCCATTTTTTCTGGGGGGGTTTTTCCCATTTTAAAAAGGGAGGAACAACTGGGTACCAGAATTAAAAAAGGATGAAATGGCCCCAAACAAAAAGTTAACAATCATTGTTTTTTCTTTCCAACCAATTTTTTTTTTTTTTTTTTTTTTTTCCTGAATTACCATCAAATGGTTTTGAAATCCCGATAGTGTTCATAGCAGAATCAATAAAAAAAGTTTAACACCCTCTTTAAATTTGATACTTTCGACAAAGCGCTTTATTCGCCTGGGATTTGTTCAATTTTGGATGGGGCCCAAAACAAAACCATATTCGTTTCATATTTTTAAATTTAACGGACAAATTTTCATGAAAAATTGATCTAATCTATTAGGGGAAAATTCAATCTGATAAAAATTTAAAACCTTCTTTTCTGAATTCATCTTTCCTTACATTGAAACGGTCCAAATGAGATTGTTGGTAGTTCAAAGAAACTTCTAATTCAAATATAGGACGGGCAGCCAACAAATGGTCAAAGATATCGGCCATGATTATATTCAATAGTTTTCCAAGCGCTTGGTCATCTACTAAAGGCATAGATTTCCATTGGCTAATACCCTGGCCAGTAGGTGGTAATTTGCCTGGTATTAATGTCATCTGCCTGGTTAATGGGCAAGAATGGGTTTCCTTTACGGTAAGTTTCCCCCTATTTTCTAAAAAACACCTAAATTCGTGGAGTTTCTTCATTTCAATGGGCTATTTGTTTGTCATCATCATGTTCCTGTTATACGTATCTATATTTGTAATTTTCTTGTCTCCAGTATTTTGGAATTAGCTGTATTCCTTTTAAGGCTTCAATATTTTCTGTGGTTCAAGGAAATTTTTATACTTTTTCTGTTTTATAAGTAAGCGCACGTTTTTGATCCGTCGACCGCCGGACTGCCTCCCATACCTCTGCCCAGTTTTTGAACGAGTCCCTGAAATAGTGGAATAAGTGGGGATAGAGGTTATGGCATATCAAAAATTTTTGGGGACCCTTCACCGTAGCAAAGGGAAATTTCGGTAACATTACCATCGGCCCCAAATTTTTCAAAAGTATCCACTCCCCATTACGGACCATGTATTTATACTTACTGGAGCTGGCTACGAGGCCCCATGCAGGTATCTTTGAATATCAATAGATTAGGGCGGAAGCGGCCGCTAGGGCAGTACAGAACTGTCCAATATGGTGGTATCCGGTAATTACTGCAAAAAGAGTAAGAAGCCCTCCGATCCATTGCGAAAATCATAAATAACCTGAATGTAGCTATCAGGGGTTTGTTCCTTCATATGGGGCAGGGTTTTTCAGATAACCTTATGCTGAGTAGAAAGACTCTTATAAAAGATAGCCACTAATATTAACCGCAAGGATTTCCAATGCCTTTAATACAAGGCCTTCTGTTGTTCAAAATCTAGAAAGGCAAGGGACGTAGTTCCGTATAGCAATAACAAGGGAATTTATGGTGCTAATCGTATCGTGGGACTTTATTAACGACTAAGAAATATCAAAATTCGGTGGAAGACCGTCTAGCCAAACCTTACCGAAGTAACCCCGCAAGTACTTATCCAGATGAATAATCCAACAAAACTGCAACCAAAATATTTCCATGAAAAGTATTAGGGCATTAAAATAAGATGGCCGTTTTGGCATCCATCCGGAATTGTAATAGTATTCGTACAATATTCGCATAAAACTATTGTTCAAATGACTCATCTATTTTTAGTATTATGGCAAAAGTAGAATTGAGGTTAGTTTGTAACAGTAGATTAACCAAAAAGTGTAACGTCATTGTCTAAATCACATTCTTGATGACTTCTGTCACTATAAAATTGGTACAAGGGCTATGTAATAAAAGTATAAGCATCATACCCAACTTTTTGCATTCATTGCTCGGCACATCTTCTAATTGAAGTTGTAAGTCAGGTAATTGAAGGTGTACTAGCAAAATCAATATTGCAAATTGTTAAAAAAGCATATATTGACTAAGGAAATGAGAGTTTATAAAAACCAACCATTAAAGAACCATTATGAATTAACAAATGATTCTTGACATCGCCATAACTATTGGAGTTGTGGCGTATCTAGTCAAAATGCATTTTCGCTAAACTCAGAAATGCGGTAGTGATAGTACCTCCAAAACGGAAAATAGATTGGAATTTGGCTTTGGATTGGAACTAAGTTTTGTTGGGGGGCACCAATATTAGCTAGGCTCCCATTAATATATGCTCGTAAGCAAATAAAGTGAGTCTTGTTTGGTGGAATCCAAGGGAGTTATTCCGCTAATTAAGGATTTTACAGAAACACACACCATTTTTGGGCCAATGTAATACCCAGTATAGGCCTATTAAACAATTGACTACTTTATTTGGAATTTGCAGAATTAAACCGTGTCCACCATAACAGAAACCGACACTGGAAAAATCACTGATAATTATTGGGATCACCTTGTTTGTGGCTTAGGTGGGATATTAATGAAAATCATCTGTAAAGGAGCAAAATATAATCTACTTTATAAGAAAGACTGAACGCTGTTGTATCCAGCCCTAAATACTAACCGTTTTGTAAAATTACTTTTAAATGGCTCATTACACTCTATGTTAATCGAAACTTAAGATAAAGTAATATTTGGTTTTGACTATGAGGTATACTAAATTATCTTAAAGGCACTAGCAACTTTAATTCCATTATGAATTAGATGTAGAATAATTTCAACCGCAAACAAGAATGAATTAACTTAATTGTACTCGATATTATACATTTATATAAGATTATTGTTTATTCTAAGGAAAAATTAGTACATAAATTGGAAAATTCTACTTGTTTAATAATATGATCCTCCTATATTTTTTGTACGTGTATAATTTAAAATACTTCGTTCTGAAAAATTAGGAATTCTTTTATCCAAGACTTGGCAGTGGTTCTCATATACTCCGACAGCGTACCATTGCTACGAAGGAAAATGTATAACAAGGAATGCTAATGCGCATTCTATTCCACGGATATGAAAGTGATCGGACATGTATTTGAACATTAATAGGTTTCTGCCATAGATAATAAGGGCAGAGCATTCATAGTACTTCCCTGTTCAGGGCTTCAATACCCTTAAGGGGATGCATACCCGGTCTTTTTCTAAATCTAAAAAGTGTGCTTACTTGGACCAGGTTTATTGTTGCAATTCCGATTTTATTTGGAAAATCGCGGTAACCGTAATTATATATAGCGATGCGCTTTGGGAAGAACGTGTGACGGAATAAATTCCTGATTTTGAGATTGCGGACGAACTTATAATAAAGGGGAATGAGTCGGCCGGAGCTATTCTCCGTTAATTGATTTTTGTACCTTTTAATCGAGGTGGACCTTTTTAAATGGATTGGACAATTGGTAACAGGCCGATCTGCCTTTACAGGAAAGCTCGTCAACTCTTGAGTCCCACTAATGGAAATGAATTAGGCATGGCTTTACTGATAAGTGGCCAATTACATTTAAATTTTCTAGTAAAAAATTTATAGATAACAGGAATGTGAAGACGCTTCCAGCGAAATTGGAGGCAGACAAAACTGTAAATATTCTCTGTAATCAGAAAAATAGCCTTTTTTATGGGCTCAACTGATTCTAAAAATTAGAGGAAATAGAAAGTAAGTCTACATAAGTTAACCCCTCAAACAAATTTTAATGTTTTTGGAGGGGTTTATTATTTTAATAGCAAGCTCTTTCATTGGATGGACCAACTACTTCTCAATCGATATTTGGTTAATTTTTCCTATAAAAACAGCGAAACCTTCCATTTTAAAAACAAACGAAATCTTTTAATTACAATTGCTCATATAAAGGTTCTGGACACAAGGTTTCAAGTTAAATATCTAGTAGACCTCCCAAAATGTAATAAAAATTTAGGAACGCCACGTTTAATAGTCCCATTTTCTAAAAGGATGAAATAATTCTCATATTAGCATCCTTTATATATCAGGAGTTTGCATCACAATACTAACGAATAATAATTATGATGAGATTCAATTTGAGCATAGAATCGTAACAGGGGTTTTTATTTTGTGTTTTTTACTTTTTTAGCAACAGCCTTACGGCTCAAAAGTACTATGTATTAAATGGGCGATCGTCCTATTTAGTCAACTAGTATTCAAGTTTTACACGATTGGGAAATAAATGCAGAAAACCGTTCGGAGTCCTTATATTTAAAAAATACTGAGACCGGGGAATTGGGAACAGCTAAGTCTAGAGGTAGATTTTGAAAGCTTAAAAGCGGAAAGTCTTCTATGGACAAAAACACCTACAAGGCATTATAAGACCAAGACACATAAAAATTGTTTCCAACTGGTAGAAGTTAAAGAAGTAAAACCAACGGTAACGGGAAATTCAAGTAAATGCTCGGAGACCTGAAATTTTCCGGCGTAAAAAAAGCATTCCCTGGATTTTGGAAATGACATTGACATGGCAATAAGGTAACCCTTACGGGGAGTAGAAATAAAAAATGACCGATTACAAAAAGTTGACCCGCCCAACAGCATTACTGGAACTATAACCACAGGTGACGACATCACTAAAAATTTAATACAGTCCTTAACTAAATAGAATTATATCAATTAAATACTACGAAATGGACATCATTTCTTAAACATGTAAGTTGTGCAACTATAGTAAGAACAGGAATAGGTTCTAAATGCCACAGGACCGTAAACTGGATAATTTCAAAGACACCCGAAAAAGTGGATCATGTATTTGAAGCACCAAAGATATCAGTTTTCTGTTTCGATGGGGTGAAAGTAAGAATAGAGGGTTATCCACCCTGCCAATATCAGGCGTAGATCATAGCAATTCAGGGCGTAGTCTTAAGGATTCGGTTATAATTTTAATTTGGCTAACGCTAACTTAGAATCTGATGTTGCTTTTTGGTAAAATGATGGGATAAGAATGCACTTGAGGAACATATTTGTCCTCAAGACCACATCCTGAAACTTATGTTAAGGGAGGGTACTTCAAATAGACAAGCTGGATTTTAATCCGTGAAGGATTTATGGAAATGTTATGCAGTATGTAACTATTAGAATGGGCAATATGGAGAATAAACTATGGGACGCTCATTTTTAGGAAGAACAGATAATGCACAGGCCATGTACAATCCTTTTTGTAAGGTAACTTGAATCATGGATGCCTTTAACCAAGAGGTAGGAGGGGATATATTTCCGTAAAAATGGATTTATATATGTAGGTATTGCAAAATGGTAATTAAATCAGGCGGTCCAACAAACCGGACGGATCAACTGGTGGTGCTCTTCTTGGCAAAATTGGGATACGACAAACAGCCAATGACGATGTTAAATATCGGGATCATGGGGTCTGTTTATACCACAGGTTATGTTGACCAATTCATATTTGTACAGGTGGCAGACCTGTGCTGGATCGTAGGTACTATTTTTGTTTAGGAAGATGAACTGCTTCCACAGCGGTAATTTCAGGTCAGGAAGGTCTATCCTAACATGAGGAACAAGTACAGCCGTTATGATCAATCCATTTGTAAATATAGGGATTGGAGTTTTTCGGAACTTTTGAGCATACAAGTGGGAAAAGCCGATATTGAACTTCCAACGACAGGCAACTCAATACGCCGGGGAATTTGATCTACAGATTGGGAAAGATGAAAATTTATTTGGAGGTCCGGTATAGATAATGGTAATGCGGAGGAAAGACTGGGGATGACATTGATATCTCAAGATTCAATTGGGATTGGCAGGATGGTTTTATGACAGAAAAATATCCTCGCCAAAGTAGAATTGTTAACCAACAGTATGATGATTCCAACAACAAGTAAATCTTAAATGACGGGCATTTAAAGGAATTGATGCTAGAAGCGGTAATTAGTTTCTAAGTATTCTAGGTCTATCCTAAGACTTAAAATGATATTAATAGGTTTGCCCGGGCACAGAGTGTACTATGCTCGGGGCAACTTTAAAAAGCAAATGAACAACTCCTAAATACAGATAATAAAAAAGTATTGGCTTTACTACAGATTTTTATTACTTTGGCTTTAATTTCAAGGACTCCCTGTTTAACAATCGGTAGTTACTATTGCCTGAAAGTAGCTGAACGATTTCGGGACTACACTACTAAATCCTTTAGTGTGTGCCTTTTGACAATTGATGAATAAAGGAATCTATTCCTGTTCTTAGAGAAATTGGTGGAAATATATTTTTTTAAAAAGGCTGCTTTGTATTGAACAACTATGGGTTTTTTGAAACGTGTGGTAGTAGAGGAATAATCAGGGATTTCAACGAACTTTTACCATCTGGGAATTACCCGCAGATATTGGTTAACACTACAAGGAAATTGATGGGAAATACTACAAGATTCTCATTAAACGCGGAGTAAATTAAGATTGCGGGAAAAAACCAATACTTACAAAATTCCAAGTATCCATCGGACGAAAATAACCTACATGTGTTTCAGCGTGCATTAAAAATAAGTTTGGGCCGACTTAAACCAAAGCCAACAAACGCTTTAGGCCTTATTGTGGCCTGACTCCATTACTATTTTAATTTTGATTTGGTATTAACAAATTGAACTAGAATACTTTATCTACTAATCGCCCAAGAAAAAAATGTATAGATAAGTTCCATGTTCCCAATGGAGTCACTTTTTTATTCCCATTCTCAGATATGTATTTACAACTTTTATAACGATTGTTGAGGACTGCAAAAGTTAACCCTCAAAAGTCTACATAAAGTTAACCCTCAAAACAAAAAGTTTATGTTTTGAGGTTTATGTAATTATTATCAAATTGGTTGGAATGGAACAAATACCTTCGTGCCGTCGGGTAACTGAATATATTATTCATTTGTTAATCCACCACGTTGCCGAACTTTGATATTGGTCTTATCCTAAAATTGGTCACTAAAAGTGAGCATGGTGGACCGTAATTTTTTTTAGTCTTATTTATTAATCGCCATATCCACTCATTATAAGTATCCTTTTGCATGGTGCCAAACCACCTCTAAAAGTCTGGCTTGGCTTTTTGGCCATTTTCACTATTCCTGTTGGTGTATGTTTTTTATATCTCTTCTGGGAAGACACCGCAAGAAAGAATAAGCTGTTGAAATTAAAAAGACAGGCGTTCTAAACTTGCCAGAACCTTTTATGCAACATACTGCCATCTATGAGCGGGAAGTACCGTAAACTAATGACCCTTGGTTTACCGTAATTCACATTTTCTCCCACGGAATACATTGAACTTGGATTGTTAAAGATGAAAAACAACCTTCGAATCTATTTTTTCGAAAGGCTTTGGAAATGCCAATACCGTATACATCTTCCAATATTATATTTCTTTGAGGAGGAGAACTTTAACAATGGTCTACTCTCTTTGAAACCGGGTTCTTAAAAAAAAAAAATTTTTGCCCCCCTGCCCAAAACAAAGGGGTAGAGGTAGAATGATTTATGATGGTGTGGGTAGCTTTCCTTGAGAAGGCCCTTATTTAAGAAATTGATGGCGGTTGGGGTAGCGGTTTATCTTTCTCCCTTTTAAGTTTCGGGCGTTTTTTTCTCCTTAAATTATGAAACCATCGCACGATCATAGTAGTAGCTGTGCATAGTGGCGTTTTACAGAGGATAATTATCGGACAAATATACCTGAAGAGGAAGATGTAGAATTGGGCAATTGGCCGACATGCATTTGAGGCTCGAAGGTACGGCCAGCAAGTTCATTTGGATTTTGTTATTTGTGCAATGGACTGGTATGGTTTGCCAAAAGACCATAACTCATTACTACCCTGGATTACATTTGATACGATGGCACAATGTTGGGAAAACTGGTCCAGATTGTATCCGGGTCCGATGTGATTTTCATACCTTGAACAGACTTATTTTAACAAGTTAATAAATAAGCGAAAGATTACCTTTTTTAATTACGAATCCTTATGTATTCCGACATGCATTTGCAGGCCTTACAGACTGCTGCCATTGGGAGGTGTGGATATACGATTGATGGTTCTGAGAATGCGATAACAAAATGTAAGCTGGGTGGTACGGTCTTTTTTGAGCTTTGCTTAAATCGGGTATAAAGATTTTTATTTTCTGAACGGAATTTTACACAGTAAGATTATGGTAGCGGATGATGCATTACTACTATAGGTACAGCCAATTTGGATGATAGGAGCTTTGAAGCAGAACTATGAAGTGAATGGCCATTGTTATCGATGAGCCATTTAGCGAAATTGTTGAAGGAACCGATTTTCTTAAAAGACGCTAACTTAGTTAAGTGCTGCCACCTATGAAGAATACTCAAAGGACCTGGGAGAAAAACTAAAGGGAGGTTTTGGTACGTTTTAGTCCTTTGTTAATGAACTGATACTCAAGACTAATTCTTTTTACAATACTTTGCTGCTTCCCAACTATTAAGATTCTCAGAAGTAACCTCGGCTATATTGGTCAAAGCTTCTTGTTTATGAAACCTTGATGCGGTGTAAGTAATACATTGGGTAAAATGACAATAATGTTTTTAATTGTTCATCTTGATCCCTTGTAACGAATTGTCCTAAAGAAGGTCCCCTTTTTTCTTTCAATATACTCCGTACGTATCCCCCCGATTTTAATTGTTCTCTAACAGCGATGATTAATTTTCCCTTGTTTCTACAGAGCCTTCCGTGCGTGTTGATCAGAAATAACCTCTGCTTTCATGAGATCCGTTTTTGTTTATCCATCATTAAATGATTTTCTTGGGTAAGCGGAATATGAAGGCTATAATATCGATTTTTCGCATAAGTTTCTCCATGAAGTGGTAAGGTAAGATCGTATAATTGAACCAGTCTGTATCCGGTTTATATCGTTGCCAAATTTCAACACGCCAAAACCATGCTTATCTTGGCAATAATACTGGCCAATTCTGCCTGTTCGATGAATACCTACGGTCTTTCCGTTTAAATTGAAATACCCATAAAATGTTTTGCAGAAATTTATAGGAATGTACCTGCTATCGGCCCTATTACTCTTTCGATTAAGTGGCTGTTAATAGTGCTACGGCATGTTCGGCAATGAAGTGGGGGGGAATCATCAGGCCATTGGCAACCTAATCCGTAATTTTTTTGCCGTTTAGATGCACGTTGTTAATGCCGGCCAAACGCAAATTAATATAACGCACACCCAAATCCCAATATTTTTCTAGAGTAAGTGAACGAGGCTCATCTCCTGAGAATATGGAAAATTGCTTATGACCAACTGCTTTGGATTGGCAGTTTCAGAGTCTAGGGCATCTGCGGTATAGGATACCTTGTGAGCATCCTTATTGGCGCTAATTAAAAAAGGATTTCAAAATTTTTTAGCACTATAGACAGTAATTTTCATTTTTTTCTTCTTTCATGGAAATTAAATCTGGTCTTCATGGCCCAATACAACCAAGCTTTTAATGTAATCTTTATCGTTTTTTTGCTGTTTTTGGGATCTGCGATAATCTATACTACCTCTCCAGAAAAACAATCATTGGGAATCTCTCCTTGCCTCTCGCAGATGCAATATAAAGTGCGTTTCAGCGTGGTAGACGGTAAATTTATCATAGTATCCCTGATCATAATAAATGTTTGGTTTTGTTAGATAATCATCATGAATCTGCCTTGGTAATTATTTCCATCTGGAAAGGATTTTTAAAAAACTTCTGCCTGCCTCCGACCGGTCATTTTTAGTAACAAAAGTATGGCTCACCAACTCTTTGTCAGTAAAACTTGTTCACATCGTCAAGTTCTTTTTTCCGTTTTTTCTTGAAATCGGTAAAGGAGAAAGTCAAAAACATCAGACTAATACGCCCCCGGGGCCAAATTAGGCTTCAACATTCCTTGCAACTCATTCTGTAAGGTTTGTTCTCGAAATCTACCCTGGCTTCAGGGTTTTGGGCCATGCCTCAATCAACTTATCTGGATGGAAAAGTACAATATCGGGGTTTTTCCAATTTTCTACAAACTTGTAGAGGTGCAGCCTGTTTAGAAGTATTGCGAGTAAAATAAATGCTTTTTTCATAATGTACATTTTTATGGAATAATAGAGTATTATTTCCAGGAGAACCAGGTAATAATTAATTAATACGCTTTTAATTATTCATTAATATTGGAATGGTGGTGAGATAACCATGTGGTGAAGAAAAAATATGACGTTGGTCAGTTAGATCATTATTACCGCTTCGAGGCTGCGCGTTTTTAAGATGCTCCGGCATAAATTGGAAAAGATTTCTGATTTAAGATTTTGAAAATGTTCGGAGGCACTCGTCCCACTTCGGCTTGCAATTTTATCACTCTTTTGTTACGTCTGAACCAAGGAGTAGGGGTGGTACGGTCGCCAATCGCCTCCAAATCGTTTTCGTGGATGAGATTATATGCGTTTTATCTCTTGACGTTCTTATATTCAGGCTCTCAATGCGGGTCCCATAGTTTTGAATCCGTTCAACAGGTTAGGGGTGTGGGTCTTAAAGCACTGATTGTAATAACCGGGTTTATAAATAAAATTCCCTCTTCCATAAACTGAAGGTGTGTTTCCCCCTTGGCTCGGATTTCTCCAATGTAATTGGGCCAATTGTTTCCTCGTTATCCCATTATTACTTTTAATTTTTTATTACGCTGGGCTTTTGAGTAAAGTTAGCTACTAATGAAAAAAGTAAGGCATGGAGATTTGTCATCTCCTTTTATATCATTAATTTTCTTTGTCTTCGTTTTAATTTTGCAGGTGTAACCCTCCATCCAAAATCCTTAATTTTAACCTAAAGCATCAATGAAGTAGGTCGCCTGATAAGGAATCACAGTTTGCAGGAATATTTTCTATGTCCTTCAACAATGCATTAATTCGCTTTTGATCGGCGTGGGCCGATGACTTTCCACATGATGGATTTTTTGGCTTGACGGGATAGTAATTTTGCGGAAAACTTAAGTTTCATGGGCACATTCCAATTGTTGCGGCCACGGTTTTCTTTCCTGCCTGAAAACCCACAACAAGACCCGATGTTGAGATACATCGACAACTGTTTTTAATAGGTGAGTACCCTATCCGCCTGTAACCATCCCCACTCCGGCAATAACAATTTAGGTCTGGGTCATCAACTGGTCTTCCAAGTGTCGGGCATAGGAATGTTTATGATGTTTGAAATGGGTTGCACCTGGCATGGTACTTCGTTCATTTGGTAGCTTATGCCAATTAGGAAATTGTTCCAAAAACAGGATCAAACATTATTGCCCATAGGCTATCAATAAAAATGGGGAATATTGGAATTTGTTTTTTTGTAGCAGTCTGCCAAAGTAAGTACATTAGATTGCAGCCGCTCCACGGCAAGGCGGGATGATGAGATTTCCTCTTTTCTTGAACAGTGTTTTAGGGATGAAAGGTTACTTAGTAAACTTTTCCAACATCTTCCTAAGGATGTATTTATTACCATAGGGTGCTTTCCATAATAGATATCGGCCCATTTTGGGGCGTTCCGGCACCCTCTAATAGATTAGTCCTTAAGTCTACCAATATCACCAGAAAAAACGAATATTTCCGAAGATTTCAACTCTATAAAGCAAGCACCAATAATATGGCCGTTAAACTGGTATTCTGAAGCGAATGTTCCGATAGGGAAACTCCATTGGTCCTTGTCCTGTGGATTTAAAACAAATGCAACGTACGCCTCCGCTTCTTTTATGTGTAAAATGCAATGCGGGCTTATGCTGCTATAGTCCTCTTTATTGGCTTTTCAGGCTTCTTCTTCATGAATCTTGGCACTGTCCAATAAAATAACTTGTACCTCCCAAGGTAGGTGCAGTTCCCTAATTCTTTTCCCTCTAAACCCTTCTTTTACCATCTTGGTAAAATCCGGTATGGTCCAGATGACCATGGGTCAATAGTCCAAATCTATTTTCTTACATCTAAGATAAGGCAATCCAGTTTTTTGTTGCCGAAAAGCTCTTTACCCTTGGGAACATTCCACATATCGATCCATATATTCAAATCCGGTGTTTCCAAAATAGATTGGAGCCAGTTTACGGTCCGGAAGCCCTAAAGAAATGTATTTTGATAGTATTCATAATCTAGTGATTACAGAGTTGGTTTAATTTCATCCAGAATTTTTTTCGCTTTTCTGGATTGGGAGAATTCCTAAATGATTCACCCATATAGAATTAAATCCCTTACCCAAATTGTCCTGCATAGGCACATATCCCTACTACTCAACAGAAACGTTTTTCCCCCTAATTAGTAAGTAGGCGCGGGGGGGGGGAGACCGCGTATTGGGGACATATAGCCTAATCGATCATGCGGCGTCCTTTAAGTCCGCCTTTAGGGAGGCTTCCCAACTTAAAAGATACAAGCCCGCGCATCTGCATATGGCCAATGGCGTCTCCAAGTAAAACGGGTATTTGGTTACTACCCAACCACCAATTATCAAGTTTCCTTTTTTCATTTTTCTTGGTGGCCCATGCGCTTTTTACATCATTATATCTGGAGTGACTATAGAGGGGGAATTTTAACTTTGCAATTTGCGAACCTCTTCTGATGGGAATTTTTACATTCGAGACAGTGGCTGGTTCCACATTTTTTCAGCAATTACCGTCAATTTCAATGGGTAACGCAGAATGCCGTTCATTATTTCAATCTAACACGTGTCGTGTAACCCGAATATTCCAAGATGGCTGCACAAACGTTCAACAGGAACCCTGGTAGGTCCCATTCGTAACAGGCTTTTTTTTAAAAGTTTGTATTTTGAGGCAAAAATGGATTTGTTCTTTTTCCAAAAGGGGCATAGGCCCTTTGTATATTCTTAGTGGAGATGCCTTCTAAAGTCCTCTTTTACCCTGGCAAACATTTTGTTCTACTCATTAGTTCGGCACCGGCTTCGTTTAAGGGAATTTCGAAGTTTCATTAGGGAAATTAGGCTCGTTCTCCAGAGGCGATTTAGAATTTCAATGTCGCAATTTTCTTTCCCCATATATCATCTGTTTTACGGATGAAATAGCCGCATGTTCCTGGTATTTTTAGAAGCTGTAGGGTGCGGGTGAGGCATCAGACACCTGGGAGGCCTTTTTCCGGGGCCAACTCCGATTACTCTTACCTTATTCTGTCTGGCAGATAAGCATAAATCTAGCAACTAAATTGCATACAAAATACCATCTCCCATGCTTTTTGTACCTCGTCCTTTTAATTTATATTCTGTTGATATACCCTTAAACTTTATGGCTTTATAAGGCACCTTATATGTCTCGTCACCTTTGTTTTTGGGATGGATGGCTACTGGCCAAGGTAGGGGACCTACTGTTTGGGATACAATTTCTCATTTATAAATCACGCTTCCCTTGGATTCGGGCACAGAATACGTGCTAATCGGGGACCCACTTCCCACTCCCTAATTGGCAAAAGCGAATATTATTTGCGTAGGGCAATCCTATCATTGGAAGAAAGAGGCCGTCAGGGTTCTAATCAAGAATCCAGGTATCTTGTGAACCAGAGGGCAACATCCGGAATCATAGTAATACGCTAAAAACAAACTTCTTGCAATGGGGGTTCAGAAGGCCTATTCGATTGCACCAACCGAATCACAAAGGGAAAAAATAGTAATCCATGAGATATAATCGCGTTCACTCTGGGCCCTTAAAAACAAAGGCGTTACCGATTTTAACGATCACTGCCCGAAAAACTTGGATCACTGACTCCGACCCCATTCCACTCTATTCATGTGGGTAGCTCATACAATGATGCTATCGTATATCAATTACATCTCCTTTAATTCCGTTGATTTCAATGACGGTCTTAGCCAGGTTTATAGAACCCCGCGACAAAAACAATATAAAACGATCACCTGGCAACTAACATCTGGTATATCACATATTCCCTGTAAGGCGAAAGTTATTACCTGATGTAATTAAACAAACCAATAGGGAATATAAATGGGTAGTCCTTAAAAGGTTCTCAACTTAAAGATGTCCATTAAAACTAGTATGATGCTACTAAAAAGGATGTATACAATAATTCCAACTCCTTTCTATCGAGAGAAACACGACGATAGGTTATCCTAACAGAGCAGACATTTTTCTATTCTTTTTTTAGACATCGCGAGAAAAATGCCCTATTTTAATATAGCACAATGGCCAGTATGCGTCATAAAAAAGGCTGCAAACTGTAATAAAGACTGGCGTCGCTAAATGAAGTCCAGTAGTACTCGCTCATGAGTAAACTGAATCATTTTAATTAAGAGCAACGCCAGAAACAAAGATGTGTTTTGGCGGTCTTTGAATTAACTGATAACCACTATTTATATTGGGGCAAAAAAAAGGTCTCCTAACCAAGGCTTTGGCCTGGTTTTTCTGTCATGGCTCTTGGTCTGCTTTGGTGACTGCTTTACTAATTCTAATCCTTATCCCAGCGCCTAGCTCTCTATTACCATGGTGTTCCAAACTAATTCTTCTTTCTCACAACTAGAAAATATGATAACATTTTTATTGGACTATCAATCACCCCTGCGGCCAAAAAAGCGCGATGATGGATCATACCGTCAGAGGTACCTATAAGGATAATGCAGCAAAGTTTTGGATTCGAAATTACGTGTTTTAAAGATTGTGCTTTTTTACCCTACTTCCTTTCCTCACAAAAATAGGTGCGTTAATTCCCCTCTGGAGAATACGAGGCTAACCGCTGGGTAATACCCACAGGATTTTGTACCCTAGGCCTAGGATATATACTTCGGCGAAAATTCTCCCCCTTGCGATTAAAAACTCGACTTCCAGAAAAAATGGCTCTCCAAGTTTCTTCCATTATTATCTCATAACGGACGATTGGGCCTTTTTTTCTTCTCCCTTTTTCTATCTAAAACCAAACATTTC
>Ga0163217_1103122_pt1 | contig 14959 bp, 17 predicted proteins | sample SynspAceP_FD_185933 | JGI IMG/M metagenome (GOLD analysis project Ga0163217, IMG submission 185933) | Saline lake microbial communities from Ace Lake in Antarctica - Synechococcus sp. Ace-P (PacBio error correction) | ecosystem: Environmental > Aquatic > Non-marine Saline and Alkaline > Saline ...
CAGAGGAAAAAGGATAAAATTTTTCGCTGTAAAAAAGCGGGCCTTTGGCGGGGGGGAAAAACCCGTTTTTTTAAACCGGGCGAAACCTTCCCCGGAATTCCGGCCCCTCGTTTTCCGTCCCGGTTCCAAATTTTGAAAATCGAGATTGCCTTGTTTTTTGGATGCCCAACCCCTAACGTCCCTGCACGCTTCGCGAGCCCCTGTCCCCCGAATCGCTAACTAAACCGATTTTGTTTTGATTCGGTAAAGCGTTGGCGGTCGCCGGTATGGCATCAACCCCAGATCACCGCAAAACCGAACTCGAATCGCATTCCCGGAAACACCTGAACGTCGGTTCGCCGAAAGCCCGGTTCATCGAGGATTACATCGAACGACGAAAGTCGCCTGATTGATGCGGGGCCTGAACAAGTCAATGTCCCGCGGTGTGGGGTTGGGAGAAAAACTGGCCCGAGAGGTACGGCGTTTGGTTGCCGGAGGCCCGCAAGTGAGGTGTTGCTCAATTTCACCCGTCGTTTGCTCAGCCTCGCCGGGGCGATCCGACGCCCTACCCGCCGTTTGGGTAAACGCCGGGGTCGAAGTTCGAAACGTTTTCCGTTTTCTCTCCTGGTATGAAGGTCGGAAAGTCATAGTTGTATTGTTGATATTGTGGTCCGGCGAAGTCACCCGTGCGATTGTGGCCGGTGTGCGAACAGCTTCCAGCGGGTTTAGGGTGTTGAGATCCGATGTTCCAACCTCGATCTCGATTACGGGAAGAGCACTGGGCCAAAACAGCTCGACGATCTCGGGTTGCAGCGGACCGGCCGGTGACCGATTCCGCAAACAAGGCAACAACCGATTCCGTGCGACCTGCGAATACGTGCCCGGGCGTGGAACTTGAACAAGAAAAACGCTCGATTGCGCGCCGCCAGAGAGAGGGAGAGGAGTACCCAAACGCCTCGTCGGTCCGTATCAACTCGGCGGAATCGTTTGTTCAGTGGCAGGACCGACACAAGACGAAGTGGAAGTGGGGCGTCGAAAGCCATGCGGGCAGACGGCGGAACATGCCGAATCCGTGGGCGTGCGACGGTGGTGGAAGCATTGAACCGGATTCGAATGTTATGTCCTCAACCACTCCGCCGACTCGACCCGTTTTCGTCGCGAAGTCGACCATCCGGCCTGCGGATAATGTCATCACGTTTCCCAGAATATCGGGAAAAGAGTGTCCACGAAAAAGGCCGTTTCCAATGCCGGCGGCGACAAGTGGTTTCATATCCACATTGCGGAACGATCCGCAGCACGCCCGGCACCGGCGGGATATTGGCAAGAGAATTTCGATGCGATCGCGAGCAGCGGGTTTATGAAACGGTTGGCTCGTGATCGAAGCGTTCGGGTTGGCAGCTGCCCGAGATGCTGCGGCGACGAAAAATTTGCCGCGGATGTTTCAACCGATGAAATCACGACTCGCCCCGCGATGGGGGTTGGCGTTCATGAAAATCCTGAAATCCGAAACACAAAACGCGTTTGAACCACTCGCGTTTGGAACATCAACGCTGCGTTGAGTTTGAAAAAGCCATCGAATGGCCTCGGTCACGCCAACTCCTTGCTAACTGAAAGTCGTGACATGACCCTCGTGGTGGCCGGTCAGGGCATCCAGGTTAGGTAGGACTATCCCTCAATAGGATGGGCTTCGGAATAACGTCCAGAAACCCGCACCGATGAAACGAATGATTGATCCTCTTGTCACGAGAACGTCGACCGGTTCAAGTGTCTGCTCGAACTCGCGATTTTTGTTAGGGCCGGAGGATGAGTTGTTCCCCTATCGCCAAGGTTGTTGTTCCGCAGCCCGAAAGACGATTCGAGCGGGCCAAGTCCATCGATCACAAAAAATTGAACCTGCACTGGTCAGGCCGGAACTCCGTCGCGATGATCAAACCGCGATGGGTTGGATTGATGCGACGAAAGTTAACGCGATTGCCAAGTAAGCTGAGGTATATCCTAGCGGCTGGCTCGTCGGATACCGACGAGCGGAATCCGGGGTAGCGTTGGAGGTTAAAGTATCGCGATGAGCGTGTTGGCCGCCGCAACCAATCAGTAACACTCGTCCGACGATAGTAATTGCCTTGCATCGGTTCGAGCATGACTTCCCAAATCGAGGACGGACGCCGTTGCCCGTGGCAGCAATCCGAGTTTTTGAGTGTTTCGATGGTTCGCTGTTGACGGTAGAGTTTTGGTGCATCGCTTGGGATTGCACCTCAGAACTCTCGCGCTGCTGAAGCCCGGAATTAGCTTCGTTTTCGAGCCAAATGTTCCAACCCGGTTCGAGCAGCGAACAGTTCTTCTTCGGCGAACAAGAGAAAACGGGACACCGATTTCGTCACCAGCTTCGTCGCCAGTTTCATCAAGATCTCTATTGAGCGTAGGTTTGTGAGAGACGAGTTTTGGCCCCATCGTCCAGTCTGATCGCCGTCGGTCCCATTGAAGCTCCTCTGCTTCGAGTTCGAAGATTTTTCAAAAAGAAGTATTTGTGCTTGCAGACGAATCGAGGGGCCGGAGAACGATGTTGCCGATTGACACATACAAATTTTGCCATTCCTTAAAAATCGTCAAGAGGTTTATTGGACGAGGTTTCGATGAGTGAGGGGGACTACTCCGCGACCTTTCAGACCATCGGTGAGCGGTCCACGTCTTGCATTTGATCGACGGATTGGGGCGGTAGGACGTCTTTGGCCTCGCGTGTTTTAACGTAGTCCTGGGTCGGCTGGAAGAGTTGCGGCGAGTTCGGCGCACAAGTTGACCGGTTGGGTTTTTTTCAAAACCCAGAGTATTTATCTCATCAAAGGCGATCGCTCGGCTTCGTCCGGTAGTGCCCGTTGGCGTGGACCTCTCTCGCCCTGAGCGGAGAGAGAGCGAGGCGATCGAACGGCATACGCCGATCGGGGACGAGCAGCGGAACGTGTCATGAGAGAAACCGAGCAAGGCCGACGGAATGAGGTGAAATGAACCCGTCAAGATTCCACTCAATGAGAAGCACGGTCGTGAAATCCGTCTACAGGCCGCTAAGCACATCCCCAGCGTCTCGAGAGACGCTGCGAACGTGAATCCCACCTGATTTCGTGTGATGAGTCGTTGTACAAACGAGCGTGGGAATCCAGCGCTCGTCGAGGTCGGACCACCAAGGGTCGATTATTTCGCCTGCGATTTCAGTTCGTTGAACCGGTTCGCATCTCGACGAGTTTTCTCGCGGTGGTTCGGAATCGGCAGGGAGAGATTACGCGGTATCGTTGCCAGTCAAAGAGTTGCTCGTGGTCGAATTCGGGCCAGTAAAATACTTCCAATCCTTGGAGAGAGTGCTTCGAATAAACGGAATGGAAATTCTTGTTGCGGATCGTCGGGTGCTTCAGAACTCGTCACGGGTCAGTTCACTCATCGGCATCCGCCTCGGTATCGCCGTTCAAGTAACACGGGGCTCATGTCGCGGCTTTGCATCGTGGTGGGACGTCGGCGCCCGACGGCCGGTGAGATCGTACCAGGGCCGAGGTCAAATGCTAAGGGTGAAGTCGTCGTCGTTTTGCCGCGCAGGTTCCGCCGACAATTCGTGGATCGCAAAACGATGAGGGGAACACGAATGCTCTCTTGGGTGTGGATAACACTTGTCCGGCGAGTTCCCATGTTCGCGTGGTAGTAACCGGTTGTCGTGTGAAGATGCGAAGCGGTGTTGTCGAGCACACCTTAGGGTGACTTCCGATTGCTCCAAAATGCGTCCGCACTGTTCGCGTCGACTTCGGTCAGAGATACGAATAATAATTCTTATATTATGTGAGTTTTATGGCGTATCGAAACGCCAAGTGCCCAAACGGTTGCGTCTTCCGTTTCTTTTCATTGCCGACAGAAATCGGCACGGTTCGAACCGATTCTTGGGTCGCGTTGGCGGCAACGGGATCTCCGAACCGTCGTTTGTACAAACGACATGCTTTGGCGGCTGGCGGCAAAAACTGACATCGGGGTGACTGTCCTCCCGCGGTGAAGGTGGCGAACGCCCGGTCAGATACAGAAACGGTGTTGTTCGTTGGGCCCCGCGGTTTTTCAGGGATATGGAGGAGTGATTCTCGTTTTTTGCGATGAGATTAGGAGGGTCCTTGTAGCCAGTGGTCTGCCATAACGACGTGCCGAAATCGATAATTCTCAGCGGGATTTCCCGTTGTAGCCATTTTTTGGGGCCACGTGAACCGAACGAAGTTCCATTTTCCACGCAGGATACCGGGGTAGGTTAACGCCACGAGGTTTTTTTGAAAGGTGGAATCCGAAACAACCGTGCCGCGAACATGGTTTTGCCCGGTGAACAAACACGCGGACTGATGCCGCAAGATAGATCGTCCGTGACGCAGTTTTTCGGTAAGCGCATCCGAGCGCGAGGCCGAGCCGGTCGGAGTTTCGGCGTTTGCACCGATCGGATTGCCGCGCGAACCCGAGGCGTGTCGTAACGCCAAAATCGTCGGCATAAAGCACGAGCACGTCAGCGGGCGTTTCCGCTGGCGGCGTCATCGGCCTGCGTGTTAGGGCTGGATAACGACATGTGTGCCAACGCCAGGCAAACGGAGCCAGTGAATTGATCGAGCGAAATATCGAAGGTTGCATCAAAAGGACATAAACCGAGTGGGGGAGTGGGGAAAAAATCGGACTCATACGAAAAAACTATTAAGTAGCCGACGTGCCGCCGGGGAATATCGCGACGGGAATCGTCGCTGAGAAGCCACAAATTGCCTCGCGAATCAGGGGTATCCTGTGGGTTGGGGCTGGACCACTGAACTGGCCAGCACGCCCTCCACCACGCGCTCCCTATCCTTCCCCGCACGCCCATGAACACTGAACGTTTATCTCCGCTTTTGTTCACCGTCGGTTTCATTGGGCCCGTGAATTTTGCCAGCACCCCTATGGGGAAACCGGCCGTCGTCACCGAATCGTTTGGACATCTCGTCACCCGCCACTGAGGGTGTTGAATTCGTATCCGCCGCTCCAATGAACCGAACGTGTCGATCCGGTCGCGGCAGGTTCGATGATCGCGGGCGGATGTGGGTTCGTCGAAATGCGTGATTATCCGACGGGGCCGATCGATGGAGAATCGTTCAACGGGCAAGATCGCGATTTTGAGTGACGAGGACGGCCGATCATGTGTTTTTGAAAAATACGTGTCAACCCTTCGCCGACGGCTCTTGGTCTTTCCTACCAGGATTGCAGCCGCTGGCACGACGGCGTGATCGTGACGCTGGAAGCCGGACGGAATCGAGTTCAAAGTGGCCGATTCGTGATGACGAATGGACGCTGCGACCATCGTGAAATAGTTTGGTTCGATAGGTTCGAAAACGGAACAACGAACAATTGCGAAGCGAACCATCCACGCTCGGACCGGATGGGCGAGTGTGAATTGTCGCCACGGGTTTTGCGCGGCGGGACGATCCGCCTCAGGCGTAACGAGCGTGCGATCAACGCTGACAAGCCGGTTTTGATTTGCGAGGCCAAGGATTTGCGTTCGATCCAACGGCGGCGGATTCCTTTCGGCGTCGTTGCTGCAACAGTCAATTCGGAATGTCAGTCGATGACTTCGGCAACCACGTCGGTGCAAGTAACCGTGAACCCGGCGATCGAGACAAGCTGTTTTCCACTTTGCGGAAAGGCAGACCGATCGTTGGTGCGACGCCGCCGACACGTTGCACGACATCGGTCGCCCGGCGGCGGAATCCGTGTTCCGAGGATGTGGATTGAAACGTGGACGACCAGCCAACACGCACGCCCGGCCAAATCAGCGCCGCGTGCGGTGTCACCTGTGGGGAATGGGCCGACGCGATTGCCGACGATCATGGCGTGTGATTCTCGTCGTCCTGTGAACCCGACGTCGTAATGCGGTTCAACGTCAACGTGTTCGCCGCAATGGTGCTTGACGTGTTTCTCTCACGCATTGATGATCCATTACGAAATCATCGCCAGCAAAGATGCGTGGTTCCGGGGCCGTCGATAACGACGAATTCGGTCCTGACGGGGCGTTGTAAGTGTTGTCGATATGTGCAGCGCCGTGATCGAGCATACCCGCTTGGGCGCCGGAGGAATTGAAAGAGCGACCGGATGAGCCGATTTGGTAGCGATCCGCGGACGGATTTGGCGGGCGCTCGCCCGCAAAACGACATTCCCTCGACGGCCCGCCACAAGTGGAACGGTCCCACCACATCGCACGATTGGGTGAAACAACTCGATCACTCAAACTCGGTTTCAACGCGAATTTCGCGACCGCTCCATTTTTAATGCGGGCAGACCGCCGAATGCCGTGGCTGCGGCAATCCCATGCAACGTCGCGAACTTCGGGCCGCAACGGAATCGAGCGATGCGGGGGACGCCCGCACTCAGTTTGTGGTTATTGCAAATTCCATCGTTGAACGGTGGCGGACATTCGGCGATCCGCCACGCATCGCATCACCGGAAGTTCGCCGTTTAAGCAATTCGGCTTGCTACGCGACGGCGACGTGTTCTCGGGACATCGATCCCCGAATCTTCAAGCGAACTCGCTCGGCAGTGGATCAGCCTGACGCCGACGATGGGTGCGGTTTGATGCCGTTGGGGTTGGTTGTCACTGACTCGGAATTCGGTTGCAGCGACGAGACCGAAGAGTTCCGTATCCAACGCCGCATCCCGAGATCGCCATCCATGATCCGGTCGACGACGATGACGCTGGGTGTGGCAAACGCAGGCTGACCGATCGGTTCGCCTCGTCCTGGGTGTCGCGTTGGTCGCGAGATTTTTTGAAAAAAAAACGCTCACCCCCAAACCGACCATTCGCAATCGAGGTCAACTGATCCGGTTGCTCGCCCGCCGAATTGGCTTTTGTTTCCCCGATGCCGATGCCAGACGTTTGGTAAACAGGTTTCCGGTTTCAGTTGAGGACGAATTCCTGCGGTCGGCGTTCGCCGCCGGTTTGGTGCGAAGGTTTCCGCGCTGCCAAATCGGCAAACCGGGACATACGCGAACCGACGCCGAAACCCAGCGAACTCCGATGGCAGTTTGCTCGACGGCAAGCCAAAGGATCAAGCGGGAGTCGTGATCGCCGTATCGAACACTTGATATCCAAGTCCGTTTTGAATGGGTTTGGAAGGTTCTCGCGCGCTGGATTTGCCGCGCAAAAAGGCCCCTTGAGAAACACATCGTTCCACACAACCCTGACAACCGAAGACGTTGCGAGTCGCGTGCGTTGGTCAACGCTGTTGCCGTGAGTGACAATGCGACGATCGAGTGGTTGAGTGAAAATATCGCATCCCGCCCGCCCTCGTTTCGCGCCGACGCGAATGACCAAAGAGCATCGTTCAGAAAAAAACGCGTCGACGCTATTGGATTGGATCGAGTCCGGAACGATTGCCGATTGCCGTTGCTGTCGATCGGACAAAGCGAGCCGTCTTTCGCCGGAGTTCCCAATGCGTTGGCCTTGCCGGACGTGCTAAAGAAACTTTTCTCGGCGCACGGCGAAGATTCGCCAATCCGTGAATCACGGAGTACGCGGCATCCACGCCAACGGCGTCCGCGACTTGACCGCCGGTCGTGCGTTGTTTCACACCAGCACTGTGCGGACGTGTCCACGGGATCGCCCGATCAGCGGAACCGCCGTCGGTCCGAATTTTCGGACTCGCGAACGAAAAGACACCGGTCCGCAACTGCTCACCGGCGATCCTGGACGCCGAACGCGGCGATGCGACTGCGGGGTTTCTTGCCTACCAAGGCGCTTGACGTTGGATCGGCAAGTCCTGAGACCGAGCATTGATTGAAAACAACGAGGACACAAATCACAATTTGCAGCTCGCCGGTGGCGACGCAGTGATGATCGATCGCGATGAAATTAGAGTTGTGTTCAAACGACGGGTGTTCCTCGCTGATGCCGATGGAATGGAAGCGTTCGATCGTCACCGGAGCAAATGAGTGATTTGCTCGGATACCTCACAAGGATGGCGATACCTGAGTGAAACGAACACACGGCTCGATCTGTCAACAACGGCACATCGATGGAACCGGAGTCATGTTGTTTCCCAATGCTGATTCATTCACTCACTCTTTCAAAACTGAATCCATTTCAATGCACTGCCAGATCAACCAACGCTATCCGCCTCCCGTTTTCCTTGCTCGTCCGCTGTTTTGCTCGCATTGCTTCGTTGGCCCGACGAAAACCAGCGTAAACCGAAACTTGATTTTGAATTCTCGCCGACGAATCTTGGGTACGGCGACGTCGGGTTCCCTCGGTTCCGCAGCGTGTAGGTGCTCACTCCGCATCTCGATCGGCTCGCGTTGGAAAGGATTGTCGATGGCTCGGATGCGAGCGAATTTGCACGGTGTGTTCGCCGACGCGGGCGGCGTTGTTGAACGGGGTTTTAACGCCGACCCGGGCGGGTGTGCCGGGTGTGATTCCGGACCCACGGCGGACAAAACTCATGGGGGTTCTTGGATCCCGATCGTTGACGCCTGGCCGATCGTCTTGGGAAAGGCCTCGGTATGGACCTCGGAATCGTGGCAAGTGGCACCTCGGTCTGACGTCGCCGAACCTGCCAAATCCAACCGCGGCTTCCGATCATTTCCACGGGTTCCCTCGGCCGAACAATGATGGATGACCTACGTGACTCACCTGCGTCACGGTCAAAACTACATAGCGTTTGAACGAGCAAAACGATCAAACCGCAGGAAACACGCACGGATTTGTTCACCGATTGGGCGATCGATTTTTGTTTTCGCGATGCGAGCGAGTTCGGAGGACGATCCTCTTCTTTTCTCTACTTGGGCCTAACAAACGCACCGCACTTTCCGATTCAACCGCCAGCAGAGTATCTCGCTGAGGGTCAACCGATCGATTGCCTCCCGAACATCGATGACAAACGCGCAAAAAACGTCGCCTTTGTCGAAACACTTGGATACGAGCATCGGACGGTTCCTCACCGCCGATTCGGATGGAGATCGGGATCGGCGGGAATACGATCGTTGCTTCCACTCGGCACACGGTGGTTCGCTGATCGCAAGTTCGCAGAACAACGATCCCTGGTCGGCGAGCTAAACCAGGACATTTCTGACGGCGGGTTTGCGAGTGCCGTGCGTGTGGCGACTTTCCTGGTGTGAATCGAACGGGCAGTCGCAGTGATGAGTCCGGCGCTGACGTTCTCGATCAGATCGGGGCGACGATGTTGCGATAATGCAGCGGTCGGCTCGGGTGGACGGGGAGACGCGGTCATCTCGACGGGTTGTTTCGCGGGGGAGGCGATGCCAAGGGCATCGACCGCTGTATTTTGGTCCGCCGCGAAGGTGGCCGGTCGTACGGTGGGCCTGGCGTACCACGCCGTCATCGCTGGCAAATGGAAGCTAGATCGCGGAAGCGAATTCCGTTGTCTCGCCGTGTGAAATGTTGTTCGATCTTGAGTCGGGACCCGAGTGGAACAGAACAATCGTTGCCAACTGGTAATCCGGGCGTGGTGGCGAGATTGAAAAAAGCAATTTGTCGTTTGCATGTTCACGCGCGGTGGCGTGCGGTGGCAATGAGCGAGGCAAACGTTCCCCGACCGCGTTGGTTTTGTAGCCTGACTCGTTTCGAGTCGGGCTAGTACCTAGCCTCGACTCTCTATCGAGTATTGTTTTGCCCGTTTGAATGCCCGACTCGAGAAGTCAGCTACGGACGAACCCGTCAGGTTCCGGTGGGAACGTCGAGAGGAATCAACGCAACGCGTCTCGCAGAAATCTCAGCGGATTGCACGCGCCGCGCGGGAGGTGGCCCGTCGGAGAAATTTTGAATACGAAACAGGACCGTGCCCGCTGCGGCGAGAAATTGGTGCTGTCCGCTGGCCCTCGAATGGCCGGCAAAGTAAAAATCATTCGCCGATCTTCATCGAATATCTCGTAGTGCTCGCTCGTACCCGAACGATCCCGGCCATCGCCGCAACAACCGCTGCGGATCAACGACGCGGTGTAGTGGCGGGTGCCTTTAAGAATTTCGAGTGTCGGGTTCATCCCGAGCGAGTGCTTTTTGATACAATGCCGTGGGACCAAAATTTCGAACGCTCTCGGCATGAAAACGTGTCGCTGTCAATGCGTCCCGCTTTCAATCTCACCGGCGAACCATTCCGTCGAACAGCACGCAAGTACTCGCCAACCGTTCGGCGTCGCTTTCAATGTTCATCGCCGACCAATTGCGGTACTCGTCACGGAACGAAAGAATCGCGACGGCTCGATTTCCGATCAAGGGGCGGAGTCGGCGGTGACGAACGTCTCGTATCGTTCCGACGTTGGTGCGTGCGATCTCGCCGAGGCACGGCGGAGCAATCCTTTCGACAACGAAACTGCGCCCGCTCTCCGATGGTGTCGGGGTCAAATGACCGTTGTAAACCGAGAAACGTTTGAGCTAACTCGACGAGGGCGAGTGCCCGATGGCTGCGAGGTTCGTTATTTTGATTGGTAACTCATCGGCGAACAGGAAACACGGTTTTCGCCGTTACTCGAACGGTTCTCTCGCGTGACGTCTTGCCGGGCGAAACCATTTCCCCGTAACGTTTGGCGAGCGGTTTTCGGGATCGAACGGTCGGGGTGAAAAACCGACGATCCGGTTCATCCATCGACGCAATGACGGGGAACCGCAATGGCGGCGTTAAAAACGGCGGGTGCGAGACCGATCATTTTGGGTTCGTAACGTAGTTCGCGATCAATCGCGTTCCGTCGTGGGACACCGTTTGGCATCGTAGTAATGCGCCAAAAACTCGGCTTTCAATTTTGCCCCACGTCGACCGTGCGAGGGGCATTCCGATTTGCAGCCTTTGCAAGGATAAAACACAGTTCCCATGACGTCGAGGATTTCGCCACTGTCGAACGGGTGGAATTTGTTGGGCGAGTCGGCTTGGTCCGATGCGGTCCAGGATTTTGCCTGAGGGTGTTGGCGCGGCGCGGGTGGTATCTTTTTTTGTTTCCGCGTCGCCATGTAACTCGGGCACATCACGCGCCCGGTGAGTTGGGTTTGCGAACAATCGCCGGACCCGTTGCACATTTCCGCGCCCGCAAGATGCCTTGATCAGCCGAGAAAAATCGAAGAACGTTTGGATGCCCATCGCCGGAGGAATTGACCGGGCGTGTAACGCAGCGACTCGTTCATGCGCGGCGTGTCGACGATTTTGTTCGGATTGAAGACGCCCGTTGGGATCCCAAACCTGTTTGAATTCGCGGAGAGTTCTAATTTCGCCTCGCCGATCTTTTGTTTTCAGAAACTCCCACGCAACCGGTTCCGTCGCCGTGTTTCGCCCGAGAGCGAACCCACGATACTTTTTAAACGAGCGTTGCGATTCTCAATTACAACATCGCGAAACAGTTCCTTGCCTTCTTCGGTTTTTCAAGTTGATTGATCGGACGCAGGTGAATTTCGGCCCGATCCGGCGTGAGCGTAATGCAACAACATTCCAAACCAAAACGGAGAATGCAGTAACTCGTTTGACTTCGGCCGATGTATCGCGGGCAGGTCTTGGAACGTCGACGGCGGTGTCCTCGATCACCGGCACGGTTTTTTTTCATGCGCCGGGGAATGTTGCCGGTAACCCGGACCGCTTTGGCGAGATCCCATCACACCGTTCGCCTTCGTCAACCGAAACAGAACGGGATTAGTGATACCCGAGTCCGGCGGATTGCATCTCGGCGATAATCTGAGCCGTCACCTCGCGGAACTGTCGTCATCGGTTTCGCCTCGGACTTCGGTGACTCAGGATCGCGGCGGGGTCGCCTTCGAAGAAGACCGGTTGTGGCGATGCTCGATGCTCCGCTGCGTGCATTTTAGAATCACGTCTCGATCAAGCTTCGCACGCGGTCGATGTCGTGCCGGACACTGACAACGTCCGCCTTCGAAGGCTTTGGCTAACGCTTTTCGAAAATGCGCGCACAGTAATCCCGCGCACGCGCGGCGGAATGGCTAGAATACTGAGTTTGATATCGTTGCGAAAAAACAACGTGATTCCGCTTGCCGGCGAACGAGTTTTGCAAAAGTTGAACGTTCGGCGTTCAATCAGCACGTCCGATCGCGTAGCCGGATGTTTGCGACGGTCGGACGTCCGGCTTCGGGAATTCTCAGAGTAATTTCTTTCCCGACCGCAGGATCGCGGGTCGTTCGCGGGCGTGTTGATACAAGCGCGTCTCGAGGCTATCGGCGGCCTGCATTTTTTCGGTCAGTTGTCCGCTCGTTCAGTTCGCCGAAGGTGACGAAGGATCCGTCGGAGAGGTATCCACTGATTTCGATGAGGTGATCGCGGGGTACTGCGATTTAATGCTGTTGCTGCCGCAGGAAATTCGTTGCCGCCATTCCATCCGATCAATGGGCTCGGTTTTGGGTCGAGGTTTCGGGCGCGAAACCAAGAATCCGGACGATTTCAAATGGGTTGAGTTCGTTTGCGGATCACCCCTGGTTGGACCCGCACCCGGCCTTCGTCGGTTGTGACTTCGAGGATGTTGGTAGAGTGCCGCCGAGACATCGACCACGATCCGCTGCGAACGACTTGGCCGGCGGAGCGACGTGCCGGCGGTGCGTGGGATCAATCCGATGTCCGTTGTCATTGGCGAATCGGATCAGGTGTTGCAGTCCACTTTCGTTCGGGGGATCGCAACGGCGGCCGGCATTTGTTGGTAAGGCCGAGGTCGTCGGTCGAATAAATGCGGCGAAGGAGGTCGCGGTGGTGCAGTTCTCCGTCGAGAGATGACGCAAGTTCATTCCAATCGTAAAAGCGGGCATAAAGTGTGTGTTTGGTTGGAGGGATTTTTTGTACCCACGACGCTCCGCGTCGTGAACGACTCACTCGCTCCTTTTTTGTGGCCACGCAACGCTCCGTCGTCGTGAACGACTCACTCGCTCTTTTTTTGTGCCACGCGCTCCGTCGTCGTGAATACAACTCACTACGCTCTTTTTTGTGCGCACGACACGCTCCGCGTCGTGAACGACTCACATCGCTCGACGCGGAGGTCCGAAAACTCTGACTCACTCTGGATCGGAATCACTTCGAGCTGTCGGTGAAATTCTCGCACGAACGCGTTTCTCACCGAAACTCGCCACGGGCGATCGAAGCTTCGGTTGATCAAGGGGAATTCGAAATTCCCGGTAGACCAAACAGCTGTCTTCGCTACCAATATTGCCGTCGAACTCATGCCGCCTGATTAGCAGGTCGCTGGCCGTCGTGTCCCGCCAACCCCCTTTTTTTTTCCCCCCCCCCCCCCCCCCTGGGGGGGGCCCAACCAAACGCCATCGGCGGCAACAAGTCCATCTTTTTGCGATCGCGGACCGATGTGATTTTCCACTTCAATGACGAGTTCCTGTGGCGGGTCGATGGCGGAGATCATCCGAATCTTTGGCACGGATCAGTGTTCCGTTTTGAAAATAGTAGGACGGTCGGCTTCCAAAGCCTCGGGTTAGATCGGTTCGTATTGAATGTGGCGAGGCGGGGCGCTGAGTAACTCAATGTCGGCGAATTGGCAATAGGCAAAAGATCATGCGATCGAATCAAACCGGCTAGGCTCTCGTGAAGTTTCCCGGGCGTCAGAATTCCAGCGTTCCTTGGTCGTAAGTCATTCGCGGGTTCGGTGCCGGCAGCGTTTCTTGCGGTTGAGTTTTGATCGTAGGTGTTCCACGAAACACCGCGCAGGAAGTACCCGGGTTTCGGTGCGGATCTTGGTTGGGCGGGAAATCGGCGTTTCGAGAGGGGATGTTGATCATGGGATATTGTAGCAGGAGGGCGAACGCCTGTCGCGAGAATTTTGTACCCACGACGCTCCGCGGTCGCGGATTGACTCGCTCTCAAGTCTCAGACGCGGAGCGTCGAGTTAACTCCTGGATCGAGTTTCCGCTCGGACGACGGGGTCATTTTTCGCTGAAGGGATAGACGCGTGAGTTCTTGGATCGCGTTTTCGAAATCGCGATGAATCCGGATGGCGTTTGATGATTTTGCGAATCGCCCAAACTGCGGACGCTTCGCACGATCGATTTCGTCATCTCGAAGGGCAACGAACGAGTGATTCCGAAGCGAATCGACATCGCCGATGTTACCGAGCACGATGGCGGCGTTACGGAGTAGTCCGCGGCGAGGCGGTTCGCCACATGGTGAACGACGAAAACCGTTCGCGAAATTGTTCTTCATCCGAGTCCGGAATTAACTCGCCGAAGTTCGATGACGACCGGCGCGTGAATCGGGCGACAACAACCCATTCGTTTTTTCAATTCGAGGTCACTGCCATTTTCCTTCAGAGCCAATTGCTTCTGAGCCATGCGGCCTCCCGAGCCATTGCCGCGCGAGTCGGTTTTCTGGTTTCCACCACGGACACACGCTCTTGGCAACGTCCGCACCCGAACAACCAATCTCCCACACGTCTCCGCAATGAGAACCGGAATCATTTCGGCGGCTTTCGATTGTCAGATAACTAATGGCAGCGAGACGCGTCGAGACGTTTCGGGAAAACAAACGCGTCCGTCGGGCAGGCATCCAAACAACCCGTGGCAGGTGCCACAGTGATCGGAGAGGGTGAAGGCGAAATTCGCGGCAGTTCGATAATCGAACGAGCACGCAGGCGAGGAAAAAATAACTGCCCAAATGAATGATTGAGTAACAACGTGTTCTCTTGCCACGCCATCCGAGTCCGGCGAGGGTGGCGACTCGCGTTCCATCAAGGGCGCCGTGTCGACCGACGCCACGCGGCCGGCGCGTCCGGGCGGGCCGCCGTGATCAGGCGGCGATGCGTTTGAGTTTCGGAGGATCACATGTGGTAATCGGTCCCTGGCCAGGTTGTAACGAGCCACGCGTCGGTCCTCGGTGGGCTCCCTCGGTTGCTTGCGGAAAGGCGTGTTGTCCGACCTCTCCTGCGGGTTGGGGTGCGAGCGTAGGGAAACGCGAAAGCAACGGACGACGGTCCGTGCCCAGGCAGAACGCCCCTCAGGGTGCCGGTAGGCGTCGATCGATTG
>Ga0163217_1107549_pt1 | contig 14956 bp, 11 predicted proteins | sample SynspAceP_FD_185933 | JGI IMG/M metagenome (GOLD analysis project Ga0163217, IMG submission 185933) | Saline lake microbial communities from Ace Lake in Antarctica - Synechococcus sp. Ace-P (PacBio error correction) | ecosystem: Environmental > Aquatic > Non-marine Saline and Alkaline > Saline ...
AGGAAAAAGCAAAAAAAGAAAAGGGGGGAAAGAAAGGCGGGAAAAAAAAAAAGAATTTTTTAAAATTTTTTTAAAAAAAAAGAAGAAAATCTTTTTTCCAGCCGGCCCACTTTTCTAGTCACTGAAAATCCGTCAGCGAACTTGCCTGAAGCCGTCATAAAAAAGCAAAAAGTGGTTTAAGATGTGGAGGGGCAAGCCGTTGAAGCCAGATTTCACACAGCCCCCCAAGATGAAAAAGAATCACCGCAAGTTTTTTTTCCCCCCCCTTAGAATTAAAGGAAAGCAAATTGGTAATCCTCGGCAGAGTCGAATTCCCGCGGGACAGTTTGTATTTAAAGTCCGTGCAGTTGAAATGGTGGCTAGCGCTTTATTTTGTGTGGGGAACCACGTAAGAAACGGAAGTGGAAAAGAAGACACGATTAGCCCGGATAATAACCCGATTGCTTTGCAACGAACTAAATTAAGCCTTCCAACAGAGGTCCTTAACTCATTGGGTGCTTCATTTTCCACTTATTCAGCTTGCTTCTGGCAATAAACGTCTATGTAAACTTAGATGATCTTGAGCTTGAGAAATTAAGGAGGTTTTTAGGAGTATTATCATAAGAGCATCAGACTATAAACGCAATACCTACCTCGGGAATAGAAAGCTCCAACCCTGGAGAGCAAGACTGTGGATGCCGGCCGGGATAGGCTACTTTGAAGCGAGAATCATCTTTAAAATGAAGTAATCGTCCTAACCATTTCTTTTGCTGAACAAAACGATGTTGAGCTGGACTGATAAACTCGAAGTCACCAAGCTTTGTTAGAAGTCTGGCAGCCAAAGTATTTGAAGAACATGCTGCGAATCCTAGGATCAGGAAAATTGATGGACAAATGCAGAAATTGGCAGATCAATTGGGATGGATGGAAATGAAGGATATTTTTGAAAATATATTTAACTTATCACCAATCACGAATGGGGCGTCTGAGAGGTATAGGCCGGTTATCTCTCCAACGAATCAAAAAAATTGGGAACATTGATGCGACTCTAGCATAGCACTGCACAAGAAATCATCATTTCGATGGGCTCTTGTCAGGAGAATGAGAAACTTTCCAGGTATTGGTCAGTCAAAAGTGAATCATATAAAATTTGATAATAATAATGAACATCTGGCCTCTAAAACCCGCTTACAGCTCCCATAAAGTAAGCAGTTGATCCAATGGAGAACTGTTTCGGATGTACATGGCAAGGAGCTGATAGCGAAGTTGGTGAAATACGTAGGAGTGTAGAGGATTTTGGACATTAAAGTAATAAAACTCATGAGCAAAAACATGCCAATTCACTTCGTCGCTTTCGATCGGAGAAGGGAGTAGGGCCGCATTTGGACGCGTCTCTCTGCGTGTCTTTTCGCGGTCCGATGCAGGTAATACAACCGGCGTGAAATAAATTAAATCATTTATAGTTATCCAATATAAAAGAGAACTTGAAAGTCTAGTAGATGCGATCTGGTTGAGGAGGAAAAGGAGATAACGTCACTCACGAAGCTAAACTGTAAGGGAACAACGAGTTAACTCTCTGAAGCAAAGAGGAATTAAAGCAGAGAATCTGCTTTCAGATGTAAACTAAGTTAATAGAACCCAAATTCAATCAAGGTAACGGAATTTATCGGTTTGAATCGAATTTCTTAAAAAGCTGAGGGCCGCCATTGCAATTAATGCATGGGCAGCTTGAGTAGTCGGTGCAGTCCAGAAAAGTATAGCGCTGAATGGAGAAAATCAAGGCAGCTAGAAAGAAAATGATGGCGCTGCTTTTAGAAACATCAAACACCGCAATTTACTCCGGTTGAGATGCTCATAGTAACACAAGTAGCTAGACCCTCTTACACTAGGGTTTAATTGCCAGAGTTCCCTGAAATGGAGCATGATTTTGGAAACTATTTGCTGAAGGCGAAGTAGTTGAGCGATGCGTTTCAATTTTTACTAACCAGACGGGTCAAGCGCGCGATTTTGGTAATTTCCGAATATTACAGACTGCCGTTGCGGAGCATGTACATTGATTGGGACTAGACGGGCTGTGAAGCTGGTGAATGACCGGTTTTTGTGTGTTGAAGTATTCTTAAAATGCTCTGCAATCCTGGAGTCTAAAGCGGTCACAGTGTCAGTATTGCAGCAATCAAACCCGACTGGTAACTAGACTTCGGTTAAAAGGTACAGTAAATCTCTACAGAATTGCTGGCCCTGCTCAAGTTGACCAGTAATAAATAAGCATCGAATCTCAATTGTATAAGCTCAAAGCTGCAGCGAGGTGGCGTGGAATTTGACGGCTGCAAATTTTGTTCTTAATTTGGTCAATTGATTCTGATCAATGTATTTCTTTTGTTTCAGACCACAGCCAGAATAAACAGGAAAGATTTCCAAAAAAAATCTTATTGAGGCAATCAAAAAGGAGATGATGTAGTGAACCATGACGGAGGAATGCATGGTAAATTGTAATAGTAGACTTCAGATAGCAGGTAATGCTTGAACTTGAATCGAGGATTGAAGGTAAAAGTTGAAAGTCTTGCGATTTCTCTTCGATTTCTCGAAGAACAACCCTCAACCGACAATAAGATTGAATTTTTGGCCGGATAGCAATATATCGCTCTAAACAGGGATTGTTCCTAAAAACTGTTGTAATTCTCATAAAGTGTAGTTCGCTTTTGCATGCCGCGGCTACCATTTTTGGATTTAAACGCCCTGAAATAAGGACGATTAGTACACACTGTGGGTTTGATGTATCCCAGTTGAGCTGCGAGCTATGATAATGAGAGAGGTATCTGTGAAAAAGACTCAGAGTCAACATCAGCATTGAAATCAGAGGGAATGGCTTGGCGTATTTGGCTTCGCTAATATTTTAAACTTCAACTACACTTCCCTTTCCTCGTTGCATTAAAATCCAAGCCGACGTATAAAATTTTGTATACCGAACAGACGATTTGAGAAGAGATCTTGGAAGGAGTAGGTTAAGTCCAACACGAGTCCTTCCCATCTTGGACGATTCATTGAAATTGTAAAATGAGTGTTCCAAACCTAAACTAATCTCCGCAATGAGCTGAACAGCTCAGTTTACTCTTTAGCTAAAAATTAAACCCGATTACTGCTCCTTCTGCAATTCAACCCAGCAGAGATTACCTTAACTGGTCCCAGCTTCCCATTTTAGCGGCAGTTAAAAAGTGAGTCCAAGTTGAAATTAAGATGAGTATACAAAAAATCCAAGTCTAAGTATTTTTCCACAAGAGCTTTGTAGTAAAACTTCCGCAAGAGAACTTCGAAGCTTTGGTTTTCAAGCAAAGTAGAACGGGCTTACCTGTCACCATTGATCGTCGCTAGCTTTTTTGGAGGAAATAAACGCTTAAAAATAGCAAAACTAACTTCCTAAATCTAGCTCTCACTATCGAATGAAAGAAGTGTCTATTGTGAATGGAATACTTAATTGATTGAGCGAGCCTAGAAGATCTGCAAAGAAATGGAATTTTGGAGCTCTGCTGAAATTATTTCCAAGCAATAGCGGATAGTACAATTGAAGTTAGGGTGGTACGTCCTATGCCAAATTTCTTAGACCAATCCGCATTTCTCACCCAATCAATAGTAAGAGCTTCGCTATGGGGAAATAAGCCCGTTCAAAGTTGGGATTTACTGTAGGTATTCAGGTTCCGGAAAATCCACGTGCTAAGGATTTTTCTATTCCTGGGTAATTGCTATTTTATTATGCGGATGAAATCGACGCCAAGCGCTGAATGACTGAAGAGTCCTGGTTGAAAGAAAAAATTATTGCTGCTTTTTGGTAAAGATAGCTATTTTGGAAGTCCGGATCAACTGTAACGCGTTGCTTTTTGTAGCTAAAACAGTTTTCTTTCAGACCCCAAAAGAAAATCCATACGATAATGGATTTGTCATGCGGGCCCCCCCCCCCCTGCGGTGGGAGGATTTTGCAATTATGGGTAACGTCACAAATCTAGTCGTTACGTCTTAGAGAGAGGTCTGCTCTTGATTTTTGGGATGACTTGGTGGGTCAAGATCGTTTGGAATTATGTGCATCAACGTCAGCGCAACCACTCCGTACGAGTAGTTAGAGTGAATGATGCGTGATCCAGACTGCGGAAATGAGCTTTCAAATCATCAATATATCCAGTGATCCAGCTTCCGACGCAAGAAAAAAATGAAGTTTGTCATGGATTTTGTGATTACAAATTGGCTAATAACTCTTGATTCCTCAAGTGTTAAGATTCAATGAAGAAACTTGTTGGTTAGCTAATAAGTTTTTGGTTCAGAACTAACTTTTAGATTCAACAGTATTTCCATGTCTCGTCGCAATCTTCACTCAAAGTCAAACAATCATAGTAGTGAAATCCCGGGCCAATACAAGTTCTTTCAGCTATCGCCGTGTTTCCTTGCACCGAATACTACTATTCATTTTATACTGTGGTGCAAATTGGGATTTCGGGGTTCCCCTTTTGAAGTCGCAGTAGCCCCACTTCAAAGGAAGTATGGTAAAATGTCTTTCCTCTATAGCCGATCAACCTCGCTTCAGATATAATGCACAGATCAAGCTTTTCACGATTTCCGCTTCCATGCATTCCGGTCTAAAATAAAGCTTGCAACTACTTGCTGATTTCCTTCTCGATCAGAGGAATGCTTGAGGATATACTGTTAAAGTGTAAAAAAAACTGAGAAAAAGAGATAAAGTGAGGAAGATACTTGAGGGGTTAGGAAGAAATTTCATACATCTACTTTTTAAATTAAATTAAGCGATGGTGAAGCGATACTGAAAACGAATAACTTCCATTTTCGAATTCCCGAAGAGTTTTTCGATTCCTTTTGAAATACTTTAGGGAGAAATAGTAATTTTCACTTGAAATCAGGATCAAGCTATCTTTGCGAACTTCGGGTACTGGCGTCAAGTGTGACACCTTCGCTACATCGTCATGCCCCTGCGCGAGGGAGGTTCACTCCGGCATTGGGCAGATGCTGACTGACGATGTTTAAATATTGCTGAAATTCCGGGGGAGCGGGACAGCGGGAGAAAGCGTTGATCTCAGAATTTTCTAGCGGAGAGATTAGCAAGATAGTCTGGTCTTCCGAGCGTGCCGGGAACTCGTCCTGTGCCAATTTGGGCCGCAGCTTTTGGGCCAGATTCTCCGAGGGTGATCGAAAGAGATTCAGGATCTGCTCAAAGGATTGTCAGGGCAGCTTCAATCATGTGGCCCTGCACTTTCGTCTCAGGTGCGATTACTGTACGACCGGTAGCTATGCCGGATAGATCCATTGCTTCGCTTGCTAAATAGGTGTGGCTTGATCTAACTAATCACCAATTGGATAGAATTTTGAGAATACCAATATGCCTGATCTGGAATCGAGAACTGTGGCTAATTGATCACGGCGCCGCTTGTTTTGTATTCCCAGCTGCTTGGACCAACGGAACAAGAAATGCAGTAGGGTCTCTTTCGATTGATCGCAAATCATGTGTTACTGCCTCAGCTAGTCTCTAGATAAGTAAATGAAGAATTCAAATCCGTATTGACTGAGGAGGATTTTTGAGAACCTCGGTTGGCGGAAGTGCTCCAGAAGAATTGGCTTTTAGCAGGAGAGATTCTGATGACAATAACGAGGAATTGCGTCAAGTCTACTCCAGAGTTTTTTGACACTTCGCCTTTCCTTATTCGCGATCAATTCACCAAAGAAGTCTCAGGGATGCAAGACTTACACTTGATCTCGAGTATGCCATCCATCCGGGTAGTACCTCGGTTCGAGCGCGATAGCTTCATCAATGTGGCGTGATTAGGTGATAGTCCAAAATCTGGATTACTTAGGTATGCAAAAAATCTATTTGGAATGAGACAAAACTTTTGATCTTGGATCCACTTTCCTGATCGTTTGGAGATATCCGATTGAAGATCCTCCTATCTTTGAAAAATGAATGTTTGTGGGAAACCCAGCGGTGGAAAAATCTGCCGAGTTGGAAATCTGCGAGATTCACGATTCCGATGGGCTTACGCAGTGTCGGAGTTCGATCATTTCCAGACCTCAACACCTCACATGGGATTTCATGCTGCGCTATGACAGAAAAATGTAGAGCAGCTGTTTTGCAAGAAAATGTTATTGTATAGAAAGGCATGGAGAGATAGATCCACAGCCTTTTGACTCCATATTGTTATTAGCTCACCATTTAATACCTCTCACAAACCGAGGTATGAAGTGAAGCACTTGTTGGGATCAAGCATTCCATCGGTAGTTGTTGATTATTTTCCAAGATTGAAGCCACAGAGTTCTCGCGGGCGTGCACAACCCTCCCATTCAAGAGCTGTGGCAATTGGGTTTTTAATTTGTCCCCTTTGAAGCGCAGTTCAGTCGTATTGGATTGATACGTTTCAAAAATTCGAACACCGAACTCCCTCCACCAACGCTTTTGGCGGGCCGCGGAGTAGATCTTCCATATCAATAAGCTCAATGAGAAGTAAGCCATAGTCGCCTCGCAAATCGGCAGTACAACGAGTTGGAAGTTTCCCACTTTTGCGAAGCCCTTTGGCACATAAAGGCTCATCGACTCAACGTCCTGTATTCGATCCGATGGGTGGTGGATTTGAACGATATCCTCTACTTATCGAATTTGATGCCCAAACGATTCAATGCCGCGAACATGTGCTCCCCCAGCTAGCCTGCTTCTCTTTCTGATAGCAAGGTGTATATCCTGACAATTGTTTAATCGGTAGGTCTGACTCCAGAAAGGTTAACATCGCGATTACCAAATTGGTAATCGAACCTCTCAGTTGGGGATCAAGAGTGAGGAGATTTGTTCCCGGCATTCGCAAAATACATTTGACCCTCCTTATCTGGAAGTTGGCCAGTCCATATCCCGTGATTCCTTCTTGACAAATATGGAGGGGGCTGTATTTCTATGTAATCTGTGCTGCAATTGCTTCATCTAGAGAAAATAACTTGTAATATTAGTGGTCGCTGTAGGCTATTAGCCATTTCCTTTTAGACGAATCCCTGCTGCCAGTAATCCTTAGACACTAGATCAAAAGTCAATGATGGTCATTAGCTTTTTTAATCGAGTTTTCCGCATGAGGCAAGTTACCCTCAAAGAGTGTGGAGTATCTGACCATTTTCCAGAACGACTTCATATCCTACCTGCAGATCTTCCCTGCAGGCACACTCCGTGATGTGGATATTCGGGATACGTATTAAAAGCTTTAATGAGTTCCTCTTCCACAGTTCGTGTATCTGGTCTTCCAAATCTTTGATCGCGCTTAAGCTCACTGTTTTTTCTCGAATCTTCACAGCTTCATCATGCACGGCCTTCTTCATCAAAAAGACCGATTTGCTTAGAAATAAAAGTATTGGATTCCCGCTTGGATTTGATTCCTCGTTGAGCTTGAGTTGGATTTTCTCGAAGATCGTCGAGGGAGGTTGCCTGTTTCAAGATAGACTCTGCATCTGGAAACGTTTTCTCTTTGTAATCCCGATAAGAACCTCGTAAAATTTTCTTATGATAATGATTTAAACTAAAGCATGAGTTGAGCTACAGAAATGAAAGAACTCAAAGATAAGCATGTTATCGTGACAATGACGGACTTAATCACGCTAGAAAAGGGCCCTTCCAGTTCCTTCCCATGCTGCCTTCGTGTCAATTTAACTTTGACTTTAATATCTCTCCTGCGAAAGATTAACATAGTCCTTACCAGGAGCCATTTTTTTCAGTGGCTGTATGTGAATTCATCACTTCAGAGAACTTAAGTCCGTCAAAGCTCCCAATATCCATCACCAATCACAAGAAAATCTATTAATACACTTCGCTCCCCTTATACCTCTTGCTCGTGATCTTGAAAAATCTAGTGCTTAAATTAAGTTTGGCTTGAATATGGAAAAGGCCTTCGTTTTGCTTACTCGCGCTGACAAGACCTATTAGATCCACATTTATAGACGTAAATGGCTCGAGATGGTGTACTAGGGGATGACCTAACCTTGAACATCACGATCTACATAATGGCCGCTGAATTCTTCATTGCCAGACCTTCCTGATCTAACTAGGTGAAGCAACAACTCGATAGCTTCCTTGTGCCAAAATGGCGGCTGGCAAAATAGGAGAATAAATCCGTACTGGGATCGCTTAACCGGTTTAGGATGTTTGACAGTTTAAATTCTTGGTGGCTGACAACTTCAAATGGAGTAATTTTAATATTGAACTCAACAGGCACTTACCCGGTTTGTATAAACCTGATTTGCCCAAAATGTGGTAATTATAACGCTAAGATAAGCATCAGGAAATGCAGAGGAATCCCGCATATTGAAAAACTTACCTGTTCGGAAGGTTAATATTCGTCTCGGCAGAATCTAGCGTCCCCCGTCCACTATTTCTTCATTAATTCCTCTCTGTGTTTGATCTTGCACAAGAGCAAAAAATGGAAGCTAGCAAAGTTCAAAAGGAGGAATTTGTCTCATAGTAATGGTTATGATGACAAGATATTTAAATTTAAGGAGTAAATTTGAGTTTCAAAATTGTTTAAAGCTACAACCCATATGGACAACTTATTCGTGAATGAAATTAAGTTAGATTTTAGCAGATTTAACGACAGGTTTTGTCAGAATCCAAAAGAAAACTTTTGTCAATAGTTGGCAGAAAGCATATCAAAATATCGGGTTTGTCGCGGAATCAAAAACCCTTATCATGGCCTTTGTCGAAAGGCCTTCAGGAGTGAGATTTATACGTTCGATTGAAGGATTTTTTTCGCGCAACTTTTCCAGGATGAAGTGTAAATCGCATTAGCGAAAAACCATGAGATCGGATTTCAGACGCGCTATAGAGACCGGCAAAGGTAAAGAGCATGACCAAGATGGTCCGAAAAACCCGGAGAATTGGGAAGGATTTTTATCATGTGGGTGGGAGCCTAGTAACTATTGCCTGACATACTGACGGATCCCATCAAAGCAGAATATTCCAGAAACTATTTGGGCACGGAAGTCCGGAATTTTCAATATGAAAATGCCCATGTAAGCCTATCGAACTTTTGGAAATTGCTGGTAAGGGCATGTTGAAGCTATGCCGCCACCTGGATTTGGAAGAAAATTTATTTTGAGGGGAAGTCCGCTTTCATGGAAATTCATTTTTAGACAGATCCCTATTTTCCTTCGAGAACCCCGATGAGGTTTCCTGCAGATGCAGTAAGAGCCGCTGAGCAATGGCGCACATCAATTCAATTCACACTTCTCTTTGGGTGCACAGCGGCTGACGGCCTTCAGGTGCCCGTAGGATGGTAATGGATTCCAATTACTATGCCAGTTGCCGTGATCAGCTGGTAGTCCGTAGGCGATAATGCTTGAGTCGGGTACTAATAAAAAATTAAAATCAACAATTCATCGGGTAGTTCCAATCCTCCAGGAAAAAAATTGAAATCCAGCAGGTATTCTCCCATTTTTCATGCTGCCAAGTCCGAGAATGGATCTGACTTTTGCTTAGAAAGTGCGTATGCCAATGAATCTCACAAAAAAAATTCCAAGATATTCTGGCGCAGGAAGAATTTTTTGGAGGAGCCGGTCTCGTGAACTTGGATTAAAAAGAATAAGCCATGTTTCGGTCAAACAAGTGCGTAATTTATCTTTTCTGAAGGATACACTTGACACTTTTCATTGACTGCATTGAGTGGATCCTCCAGCATGTCCTTGCCATGCTTTTGGGCGAATGTCCAATGAGGACAGCGAGCATCATACGTCGGAGAGGAGGCTTTGGAGTGAATGCCCTTTGCATACATGCTTCCGGCCCCGTCCTCTTACTCAATTGTTTCTGCATTGGTATCGGGTAGGAGGTCCCAATTTAAAGCCTATCTGCACTCGGTATTTTGGATTTTGCCTGCTAACTCATATGATTTGGCAGCAATCTTAATTATGTTTTTAGAGAAAATCTCAGGAGCGTAAATTTTGCTCGATTCATTCGCCAGCGATGCCCATCGGTATCATTTTTGCAGCTGCAAAAAGACGATCGGGAAAATGATCCAAACTAACGGAGGCAATGGAATTGGTACTCCATCCTCTACCTTCATTTCATTCTTTTTATAGCTCGCCTAAATATATTTCCCTTTGCTTTTGCTCGCGGAGGACTGACGCACTTTCGATAAATACAAAGCAACCCAAATTGGAAAAAGATGCCACCATCAAAATCCAATGGGGCCCAAATTTACTTGTGGGCAGGAACTTGCCCTGCTGCGATCCTCGGTGGCACTTACCAATCTCAGTCATTTATTCTTTCGAAAACTCTATCGGAAACGGACAGCTTGATCTTTGGTGGTGTCAATAGTAGTGCGTTATCCTGTACACAGAGTGGTGAGATTTCAAACATTTATTTATGCTCTGAAGAATTCTTTACTGGCTATGCATTTCACTCGGGAATTCAGGCCGCCGTTCTCGATTTCATCATTTGTGGTGGCCTTGCCGGCGTGGAGATGGCATAGCAGGGCTTTTTATGGGAGGATTATCCGCCTGCAGCAGGTATTTTTCTACTGGGATTTTTTCTGATATTTTTTGTCATTCGCTTTTTGGCATTAAAAAAATACCTGCCCAGATCAGAGCAGTCATTGGAGGGATAAACGCAGTCTCTTTGGCGGATGCGATGCTCTGCTGCCTATTTAACTTTTGAGCCACTGAGGCTAATTGGGAATCAATATCTTTTTCATCTTAGACCTACATGCTTCTACAGTTCACTAAAATTATCTTCTTCCTGCAATCATCGCTGGCATTATTCTTGCCATTATCTATAATCAGATTTGGGATCTAATTCGGTATTGAATTAGTCCGATAAGGAACAGATTAGCATTACACTTTTTGAATTTTAAAATGATTCCCCTAATCTTTCTTCTACTGCAGACCCTACGAATTCCACATTAATAACCGCTATCCTACCGTTTGAAAACTCAGTGACAGAAACCTGGAAGGCACTTCCTGGAATGGAGGGGATTCGAACGAATGTTGTACCTGTAGTGGATTCCGGAAAATCATTATGGATTGTAAATGGTGATTTGATTTTTCGACTTGAATACGCTTTGATATACCGTTTTCCGGGGATTTCGGTACTCGAAAATGCTGCCTGGGGTTTTTTTGCCTGATCACATTCCTCGAGGTCCTGCGGAGGGAGTTCAGAGCACATTCAAATGTGTAGCTGTATTGGATGATCACAATACTTAGGGTGTGGTTTCAGCAGTGGATAGAATTCATATTTCAGCATTCGCAGATAGTTTATCTATCGCAGAGTCGCAGGGAGTGTATTGGATTCTTTTCTATGAATAATGAATGAATATAGTCTGGCCTGAATATCTCGAAAGATAATCGAAAGTGAGAACACAAAATTCTTAGTTCAATTATCTCAATCTGACCCATTAGATCAGGTTCAACAAATCAAAGCTGACCTTAAAAAATCACAAACAGAGTTACGATATACAAAGCAACCTTAGAGCGATTTTGGCTTTAAAGTTTTGGTCAATCACCAAGAAGAGCATGAGGTTCAGCACTGCAAGAGGACCGAATTCGGCAAACCTACTGCTAGATTTTTAGATTTTGAAGTATGAAAAGTCGCCCTACAGGCTTGGCTTTTCGAAAATCCGAGTATTTTTTTAAAAGTTAAAATCTCTTGTTCTCAGTCCTAGCACAATCAAATTTGAAATTTTGTTACCAATCATTTGAAAAACAACTTTTTTAGCTTTTCCATGTAAGATCTAAAATCGAAATTTAGGGTTTTAGAAATGAAAGCAGAAATGGCTCAAAATGGATTTAATGATATCCATTGGTGAGAGCAACTTTAATTGGATACTGTCCTCGCCAAGTGGGCCGCCTGAAACTCCCATTCCTTGGTTTGAATACAGGTATATTGTTTTTAGCCACTGTAAGCCACTGATACTATTGAGGAAGCCATCATTTTCTTTGCCGAGGAAATTTTTTCAATTGGAGTCTCGAACTTTGATCAGTCTAGGAATCAATCAAATCCCTTTTGGAAGGATAATTTTGCTTTGAATGGTTGTTAAATTCACAAAAGAGATACTTCTTCGATGATCACCGTTCACACCTCATTTGATGTGGAAAATACCTTCAAATAGCTAGTTGGCGCCGATGACTAATTATAGCCACTCCAACTGGCTCTACAGGATATTCTTTAAGCTGCGGGGGACCCTTGATCTCACCAGAGGCAAAAAATTTGGTAATTACTGCCGGTAAGTCCACATATAATCTTAAATGTCTAGACCGATCATAGTTTCGGATGCAAGTGAATAAAGTTTTACCATAAGGAAGGCCGCTCCGAAAGTTTCCTGAATCTTCCATCGATTCGCGAAATCCACGGTCCATTCCTAGAGGTTCAAATAGTGGGTAAGAAAAAGAAAGTTTCGAAGCGAACTGATGCAAGCCTTCGAATTACAACCTTCTTTGAATCGCCTTAGAGAAAGAACTAATTGGGCGCTTTGATATGAAAATTGAAAATTTCAGTTTCCCAAAAAATATATCTCAATTTTAGCTTAACCAATTATTAACCAACTCCGCCAAAATTACTCAAAGAATGCGTTTTTAACGTTTGGTATCTCATAACTTGCATCGATCTTGAAAAAGGTCCATTCAATGATTTCTAATATTTACTGCTTTCAGCTTTTATTTATCGGGTGACAGGATCTTTCGCTCAAAAGTATGAATTAAGGAGGAGCGAATAGGCTTCGCTGCTTATTCCGGTGAATCATTCGAAAATTGACCCGGCCAGTTTAGGACCCCTAAGGTCACGTTGTTTGGCAAGAAAGAAATTTTTGACAATGTTTTGGGAGCTGTCGGTTGGCATTATCGGCCATGTTAATCAGGCTGAGCTGATAGCATTAAACACCAATTGATGATGGCACGAATTCCCGGGTGCAGATTCAGTAGGTGGTGTGATCGAAGGGTCTGCAGTTATTGGGATTTATTTCATTGATTATTTGAGAAATGGTTTCTGATCCAGATTTTCCCCCCTTATGCTTTTCTTTGGAATTGGATATAGCGTATTCCTTTATGAAGGAAACACTAACGGCGTTAATCGCCTCCTCTCAATATAAACCTGAGTTCGTGGTTTATTCCTTTCCGGAGGTGGAGTAATATCGCCTCGATGATCGTTGGACTTTTAGCTGCAGAAACTAGGTTAGACCCACATTCACAGATTAACTAGATAAGCATAAGATAGCAAAGAGCCTTCAATTCCTAAATTCTCGGAGATACCGGCAACCCAAATATCCTTAATGGAACTTAGTGAACTTTGGTATCCTGTACGACAGAGCGACTGGTATACTTTCTAGGGGTAATAATACATTACACAGTTGCCTCACCAAGTGCACGCTTATTAAATATTATCTAACTCAGGTTAGATAATTGGAAAAAGATAGGCATTCTTGTACCTCAAAAAAATTAAGCATTCGGAACGAAGGAAATGAGGATATACAGGACCGAAAAGAATTACCCCGACATATTGCCACATTATCATGGATGGCAATGGCCGCTGGGCCAAGAAGAAGAAGGTGCCATGGAAGGATTTTTGGAACACCGTAACATGCCATACAGGCGGTGAAAAGATGCAATAGAGGGTGCCTGAAAATCTGGGAAGTTGAAACTGTAACATTATTTTCATTCTCTACAAGACATTGGTCGCGCCCAAGATAAATCATGGTCTCATGGAAATGTTGTAAAGAACCATGTACTGATGAGGTTCCAATGATGATAAAAATAGATATCCGCCTTCAATCCATCGTGAATCATAGTCTACCAACTTCGGCTTTCACAATTGAATTGAAGCCAAGAACGACTTCTGCTAACAAAGGATTAAAAGTCCGTACTTGGCCCTTAGTTACAGGGACATGGGAAACACCAAGCGGCAACGCATTGTCAAAAAGTCTCGGAAGGAAAATTAATCCCGAGATATCACCGCACAGGTGGTCAGCCGATCATGCTGAACACTGCGGTTTCCTGATGGCCCTGAACTCATGCTCAGGACTAGTGGTGAGTTAGACTGAGTAATTCTCCTTTTGGCAGCTGCCCTATACCAGAGATTGTATGTTATCCCTGTGATTGTGGGCCAATTTAGAAAGAGCACTTCCATGAAGCCCATCACCTGGACTACCTAATCAAGGAGCGGAGATTTGGGATTGACGTAGCAGTTAAATTTAAAGTTTTTGATGAAAAGAATCTCTAACTTTTTTTATTTTTGTCTTGGTTGGGCGAGCAGCTTCATGGCACAGGATTCCGGTTGGGCGAACAGTCGCTATGCTTGAGCAAGCCAATAGATATTTGAGCTGTAATCTGCCCAGCCGAAACCTAACCGGATCGCGGAGATCAAAGCTGTTAATGCTGTCCACCTTGATGGAAATGCAATTGAATTTCACTATCAGGATGAAAGTCGATGATCAAATTGGAGTACTGGAGATGCTATTTCTGCGCTCAAAAGCTTTGGGACAAGGACTACGGTATGCTGAAATCTTAGTTACTTAAATATGGAAGGTCGGAACGACATTTACGTTGCTTAGGACCATTAACTCGGGGAGTCGTCTTAGATTCCCGAGTTGGAGCTTTTCAGGATAGAGCAAACCCAAGAATATGTGAATTGGAAAGATAAGCATATCAAGGGTCGAAAGTAGTTCGAGATTGACGGTAGTGAAATAAACGCAAACGAAATTGAAAAAATACTGATTTGGACGATAAGGCTATCTTCAATGCTGAGCGTAAAATCAGTATCAAACGACAAAGTGACACTTGACGTGGACTAACCTGCAACTCAGTAAAGCTTCGGCTTTGGATGTATTCAAGACTTCACAGTGAGTTGATAAACGTGAGATTGGGATTTTTACGGAATGAAGAATAACTGAATGTGACGCTAGAGCTTGAGGGGCAAAATTAAAGGATAACACGGCAAAGCTGTGCGGCGTTGTACGAACGATCATGAGCTATTATG
>Ga0163217_1010027_pt1 | contig 14955 bp, 12 predicted proteins | sample SynspAceP_FD_185933 | JGI IMG/M metagenome (GOLD analysis project Ga0163217, IMG submission 185933) | Saline lake microbial communities from Ace Lake in Antarctica - Synechococcus sp. Ace-P (PacBio error correction) | ecosystem: Environmental > Aquatic > Non-marine Saline and Alkaline > Saline ...
CCCAAAAGGGAGAGGAAAAGGAAAAATGGGGCCAACAAAAGGGGCTTCAAACAAACCGGGATCGGGAAAGGCCCAAGTCCCATCGGCCAAACACGGCGGAAACGAGAGAAAATCAATGGGGCGCTTCAAATCCCCCCAGGAAAACAAGCAACAACGGTTTTCTCCGGCTGCCCACGATCCAGATCCAACGCATCTTCCGTCCCCCCCGGCCGCCTATCGGCCTCACCGCCAAAATCTTACCGCCCACGCTTAGGGTTCCGACGCATTCGGGGTCCCCCTAATGGACGACTATGCATTTCCGATTGGCTCTCCCTGATTCGATTGCCGCCGCAAACTTCGCAATCAAGCACAAAACAACTTGGCAAAATGAACCCCCGCAGTACTCCTTTTCCTTCGCAACGAATTTTTACGCGACATCAGGCCCTCGACATTCAATCGCAATCCCAAACAAGAAAAAGGAACACCACATCTAGATAATGGGGAAAATCGTTGAAGTCACATCATGTTGACTGCGCAGTGGTTTTGGCTTTAAATCTTTACGTCGAATTGGGGCAAACTTTTCACTCCGATTCACAACAAATTGACGATCCAACGTGTTGTCAGCGACGCAGCAGCTCTACCGCCATAGCGGACAGGGCGACGCTTATATCCGATCTGCGCCGCAATGCCTGCGCTACTGCCAGCCGCGGCCACACACGGTTCTCGGAACATGTCTCGCCAGCGGTCACGCAGATCAATCCGTCAGTTTGCGATAGCCATAAAGAACCTTGCCCGCTGTCCGCCCAGGCCCTGGCTGGATGAGTTCGATTTGACGCGCATCCTCAAGCGCAGCGCACTAAGCGGTTCTTTAAGCGCATGCATCAGAAAAAACCGCTAAAATGAACCATCAGCATTCGAACACATTGATCGCAACTGAAAACTCTGCGCGGTGAGCCCCTCGATAAGCGCCGTCCTCACTTTAGACTCTCGCGCGCAGTACGTCGGTGGTGGGTCCAACCGGTCAGCGGCAACGGCTCGTTTAAAGGTATCAGCCGGCGTCTGAAAGCCAAGGCGTTTTCGCGGCCTGGAGTTAAGGCGCAATGCGACTGATCAATGTTCTGCTGCGTGTAGACGGATAGGTCCTGTCCCTTTCGGGAAAGTATTGGGAAGCAGGCCATTGGTGTTCTCGTTGCCTGCCACGTTGCCAAGGGCCTTTTGGGGGTTCACAAAGTAGACGCTGACATCCGTCGCGACTGTAAACTTTCGATGGTAGGGCCATCTCCGTTCCCGATCCAAGTCAATGAAGCCCCTCAGCCCGTGCGGCAGGAGATGCACTTGCCGGATCAGAGCACCCACAACGCTGTCGCTTTGTCTTGCGTTGAGCTTCACCAGTAATAACAAACCGCGAACTGCGCTCGACTAATGTTGCGTGTGGGTGGTTCTTTTGAACGCTCATAAGATCGCCCCTCCCAGTGCCCGGGGATGGGGGGCCCGCGATCTTCAATCTCCGCCGGTCTGTCGCGGATCGAACGGCATCAATGATTTGCCCTCGGCGTCTGCCCGGCTGTTGTTTGATGTGCGCCCCCGACGGCAATGATCCTACGGCTTGCGCAGATGTGCAGCAGCTCCTTTTTAAGGACGCCACGCGCTTGAATGAACAAGCTTTTTGTAGATTCGTCTCGTGCGATATGTTCAATTGAAGGGTCTCTGGGAACTGTGGCCTCAGCCATCCTGCGATCTGTTGTGGCGACCATTGGTTCGTTAGCTTTCCCGGCAACGCAGTTTTGCACAGGGCCGGGTTGAAGGCCAATTGGCATGGCTTGGGGCGGCGAGCCGCGATCCAGTGCCTGTTCATCGGCACGGGTGGCGCGGTATGGCTTGCCCGCCCACCGTTGCCCTCCAACTTCACGGCTGATCGTCGAAACGTCACGTCGAGCTCGACCAAGGCTTGTTGAAAGACTGCCCCGCCCACAAGACCTGCGCGATATCTCTTCTCGTTCATCCTAACTGAGCGACCCGGCTTGCGTGACCGTGGCACCGGCGCAAACACCACCCTTTGGCCGCACAACACCAAATACCGAAGCTGCATGCTTGCCCAGAGCTCGAGCGATGTTACTGGCGTTTTCGCCAGCTTTTCAACGCTGCCAAGTTCAGTCTTTCTGCTCATGTGGACAAGCCATGTGGCGACCGGGTTCGTGCCATCGTAGTCTTTCAGAATAACATCTTAATTAAATCAAAGATGTTTGCGCTGACCGGTTGGAACCTCCCACCGTGCCTTTTTTAAGATTTGTGGGCGTTCCTCGGTTGACGCGCGCAGCTTCTTCGCTTTCAACCGCCGGATCGCCAGCGCCTGATCCGACCTCTGACTGACACGAGGGCGACTTCGCAAACTGCGAACTTCTACGTGTACCAGCGAACTTTGTCCTATTCGAGCCGTTCTGGCACCTCGCTGCGCGCGTAACCACGTTCAACACCTGCGCTACAGCGTCCTGTTTTGACCTCATCTTGTAAAATCGAATGCCCTTGCTCATATCCGTCCTCTCGTGGTTTCCAAAATTATCAAGCAAAGCGTCTAGACAAATCTAGGGGACCTCAGCGATACGAATTCGTTCAGGCGCGTTCCTTCCACATTGAAGAGCGGCTTCTCCTCAGGGTTTTTACGATCCGCCTCTGTGGTAATGCCGGGAAATCCAAATAATGCCCAGACCCGCTTCATCGATCGTAAATGAACATCGGCTTGTAGCATATGAAAGTAAACGGATATATCCTTTCGTTGTGGGTGGCGGTGCCTGCCGACAACACAAGATATAGGGGCCATCTCTATACGTTCGCACCGGGAAACATTGCAAGTTCAAACCCTGGTCGTCTATAGAACGTTTAAAGAGTGCGCTAACGCCAAATAAAGGGCGTTTCCTAGAAGATCAAGACAGCCGTAAACATCGGGCGAGCAAGGTGACCGAAAGGTGAGCGAATACGTTCCACATAGCACGCGCATTCGCGAAAATGCAGAAGCAGTTTCGGTCTTGCGCTGCAGGATCATATGGAAAAGGTCTTTGCGCCCATGCGACAAAGGACCTGCGCCATTTTTTTTTTTCCGCGTCAAGGAGGCGCTTGATTGCTCAGATATCTTCGGCTAGTTTTCTGCGCAGCTGCCATTTTGACGGTCGCGGCGCCTGACGTTGATACTCTGCGGGCGGAACGGCGGGCATTATTCAGCGCAAGATTTGCTCGCGTCCGCAAACGCTAGAGGCCGGGGCCAAAAGCCCGGCACTATATTTAAAGGCCGTCGCCGGGTGAAAGTTCAAGTTCTGTCATTTTTGAATTCAAGGTGCTCTGGTAAAACCACAAGCGATACACACTGCCCAACGTTTTGGCGTAAAAGGCTACGCGTCTTGTGCGTCGACATCGACCCGCAGGCGTCCCTACGACCGCTTTTTTGGCTTCCGGCCAGAGGTTCGATTTCCCTCCGAAACAGGACTGTTTACGACCGCAATTCCGCTATGATACCCCCTGCCCTTTCGCAGCATCAACCCTCCAACCGACCGTTTTTTCACCGGAATCGACCTCGCTTCCAGCGGGTCTGTTGCTGCAGAATTCGAGCATGAAACACCCCGCGCTTCTGATGGCGCAATGCACAGCCGTCCCTTTTTGCAAGGCTCGCGACCGTCCTTCAGGACGTAGAAGGCCGATTATGAGTCATCGTCCTTTTGATGCCCGCGCAACTGGGCTATCTGACCCTCTCCGGCGCTTTGCGCTCAACTGGGCCTGCTGATTACGATCGTGCAAATATGGCTTCGACGTGGCGTCGATGTCTCAGTTCTGCAAATAAGCGCCGTTTGCTCGATGTCGTCTCTAAATGCAGGGGCAAAGATGGGAATTCGACTTCTGCGGTTCCTGGATTTATCGCATAGAAGAGAGAGAGAGACCAGTGGTCGCTTTCCCTGCGCCCCAGATTTTCGGAGACGAGGTCATGGTTTCAACCATGCTGAAATCACGGCATTTTCCGACGCAGGCCTGACGCATCAAGACCGGTCTACGAGTTGGCGCACCCCAATTTCACCGCAACACGTACGACCGTGCGGTCGATTCACTTAATATGGTGAATGATGAAGATCGAAGTGCTCATTCAGAAAGCATGGGGTAGATATATGGCACGCAAAGGCATCCTGATGGGCGGAACCTCTGCCCGCCCGAAGCGCAACCGACACAGCGACGCGCCCCGCAGGGGGCAGTTGGTGGCTTGCAATCATCGCTTACGGAAATTGCGGGAAAGTGCGGTTTGCAGGACATTGATCCGAACTTGATTCGAATGACGCTGGCTTTGAAGATCGCTGACATTGCACGATGCAGCCCAGCTTGGAATTACAGGAAAGCCTTGCAACCTATGGTTCAGCCAAGTGCCGTCCTATTGCGTCTCATGCGACAAGCCGGCCGCTACGAAGATTGTTTTCGGCCGTCGCCGCCTGCGGCGATCAACGCGCTTGGCCCTGACGCGTTTAAGGCGATTGGTCCGGCAACTGGACGATTCACGCGCTGGTGCTCGCGAGTGGGCAAGAAACACGGCGCGTAAAGACTGCAGCTTCATTGAAAAGGCCAAGTTTCGCAGCCCAGATGCAGGCAGCCGACTATGACCGCAGACAATCACAGCGCGGCTGTTCGATGGATTTTGCCTTGGTGGCCGTATGCTGAAGGTTGGCAACCGCATTCGGATGCCATTCTGCGCGATATCGGGTCGGCGCCAAGCATCGGCGGGCGGCTGGATGGCGGCTGGTTGCATGTTGACGACCCGGGCCAAGTCCCGCGCCAATCACGACCACGCGGCGGTCCGATTTACTGGACTGGATTCAGGATGCGACCTTTGAAGAGGTTCTTTTTTCGCCGGACCGAGCTAAAGCAGAACATGTCACACCCAGACCGCTGCCCCGCTAAGCGTCACGGATGCGACGGCAACCGCGATTGCGCAACTGCGCAAGGGGACCAAAGGATTAACCATCACCATTCCCTGCGACAGGCTTTCGATGCCTGCTGGCGTCCCATGCAGAGGCACACTGCTGACCAGAGCCACGATCGCTGACAGTGATCGTACGGAAGGCGAATCGCAACTGGAAATGGAGGCACGAGACCCGACCTAAAAAAAGAAAAGCCACCAGGTGCAAAACCCGGAAGGCCATTTCTCAACTCTCGCAATATCGAGATAGCCAGCACTCTCCGCATCTTGTCAACTCTGCCCGCCGGGCGGGGCCAGCTTTTTTTATTGTCTATCGTGAATGTAATATGACTTTATTCTGCACCCGTTACGGGGCGGAGGGATGCGGCAGCCAATGCTTACCGCACAAGTGTCGACAAATGGGACTTTGTCCGCTTCAACGCACGCGGCAGAAAAACTTCGGCTGTCACATGCACGCTTGGAGTTTTAAAGGCGCTGATGACCTTTCACCCGGGCCGCGAGATTTTCGCCCGAACCGCACCAAGCTATCGTTTTTCCCGCGACCGGACGGCTGTCTGACCGGCTTAACCCGGTTGCCGAAAGCAACGCTGGCGCCGTCAACGCTTGCACAGCTTGTCCAAATTCTTGGTGTTGTAGACCGGCGCGCAGCGCGAACAACAAACGGTTTGCCCGTAAAGTGGGGCAGCGTATCGCGCCTTGCTTTGGGATTTGAACTTATCACCGACTGGCACGGGCTGGCCCAGCAAATCATGGATGCTGCATGGGAGCGGAGACTCAGATGCAAGAAATCGCTGTCTACGCCAATCGCTCATCGCATACGACAAAGTTCGTCATTGACGAAAACCGGTACAATGAACGACGGAAATCGGCCCGTCTTTTGGTTGCGTCCGCAAGGCGAGTTTTTTGGCTGATTTACAGAAGCTTTGAACGCTTTGACCGTGCAACTGACGCCTATGTCAGCACCCGTCGAAACTGACGAAATGAGCGCAACGGCAGCCAAAGTGAAGCGGCACATACAAGTAGACTTAGATTCTAACTCTGACTCTGAAGGCGTAAAATCAAAGTCCTTTCGCTGGTATGACGTTAAGAGCTTGCAAAGAATATAGGTTGCTACTTCACAGAGCCGTAAATACTTGGGACGATCTGCATCAATCGTCTGCGGATTGCGGGTCATGGAATAGGGATCGAACCCAGCCGGGTGTTTGATTTCAGCTCACGCCGGCTTGGTCGGGACGCCAGCAAACATCGCTTTGTGCTTTTGCATCTTGGAACGCCTTGCCAGAGAATCGCATCCGCAGGCGCATACCTAAGACGATTGACACAAACGGACGGCACAGGGTGGCCTGGACGTCAGGCCCAATGGTTGTCAGCAATTAGCACAACGACTGTTTTTTTCAGATTGTCAGCTGACAAATCTGAGTTTGTTGTTAAACTCAGACTCACGAGAAACATCAGGTCCATCGCATGAAACTTCGCTCAGCCTGACAACTTTTCGGCCAAGGCCGGAATTCTATCGACCGCGGTCACAGTCACCTGCCACCTTACCTCAAGCCTTGATGCACTGCTGGCACACCTACCCAGATTCCATCGCTCGCCGGTGTCAGCCCATGACGCATTAGACAGCGAATCCGCAAACCCGGAACTACCAACAACCTCATGGCCTGCCCGCGGCAAGATCCCTCCAGCCTAATGTGGAGCTCTTTCGCGATGGTGAGGGAGCAACAACGAGCACTTGAAGAAGCGCGTTTCACCGAACCGCACCGATTATCGGGATGAAGTAAAACTACCAAGGAGGCGCGGGCCTACCGACGTCGCGTACCCGGACGAGGTATGCGTCCTAATCGATCGTCGAACTCCAAGACAGGCGGCGCAAGGGAACCGGGTAATCGATGACTATCTGGTGATGCACATTGCTGATAAGCCACACCAGCATCTCCAGGCCCCGACGCGTGGCGACCAATGGTAAAATCGGTCCATGGTGGTTCTCCTTCACATCTGCTGGCTGCGCTCTTGGTTTTCACACGCCATCGTAAGGGACCCTAAGGCACGGCTATTTTGAGTTCCTGCTGCGTTATTTTGAGGCCTGCGCAGGTCGAACCATAACCTCTTATCAGCAGCGATATCCCGTCGGGTGTTTATGAGGCTGAGTTCACGCAGTCGCGAAGTGTTTGGATTCGGCGAACGACAACGAGTCCCGATTGGCATACATCGATCCAAGCAAACCGCAGTGGAATGGGCTACAGCGCGTCGTTCACGGCAAGCTTGCGCGACGAAATGCCGCACGCCGCGCAAAATCTTCGATCTAGCCGCTGGCCCTTTGGGCGCCGACGCTACAACAAACGTCAGACCGCACTCATCATTAGGCACAGACTTCGCAGAACGCTTTAGCTAATTGATGGCTTCGCGCACGGCGCGCTTGCCACACCTACGTCGACGAATATCAAACCAAGGACCCTGCTTTATGAGCGCAAGGACTACCGAGGGGGGGGGCAATCAGAGCCCGCTGCTTTCGTCAGGTTCACAGCGGAAACCGATGCCCTACGGCGCTGATACCGCCGCGTCATCATCCTGCGGAGGGCATGGCAGCTGTTTCTGGATATAGCGCTGATCATCGAGTCAGCGCTTCGATGCCAACCAGCGCGCAGCTATGACCAGAGAACAAGGCAGCCGGTCCGGCCTCGGGCAGATACTGCGAATGCCTGCGGCCAGCACGGTCTGTTTAATCAGGGCGCGCCACGTGTTTTGTGGAAGGCGTGGCATCAGGGCGCGTTTTGTTGTCTCGGCTGGTCCGGCGAAACAAGTGGCGCCAAAGTCAATTTTCGCAAAATGCATCCATTGGGTGAAGCCTGCAACAGGGCAAAGGTGGTGGCTCCGAGACGATCCGCGCCAATCTAACCTCACGCCATCCGGTTTTTGCGCGCAGAAACACACGCGCCGTGTCTGCGATCTCGATCCAGCCACCACTCTCCAACGTGTTCGTCTTTGCCATGGTCGAGGCTGACATTTCAGAACGTCCCACCGCCAGCATAGCCGTCAAGCAGGGATTGCCCGATCTCGCAGCCGCGCAGTATCAAACCAAGGGTTGCGACCATGGCCGATGATATCTTCCGCTAGGGCGGCTTCTTTCTGACCGGCGCCGCGCGTGCTTGCGCCGGATTCCAGCCAGCACAGTCGCGATGTGGCGATCTTGCGGATTCAAGCGCAAAGCCGCGCTGTTTGGTAATGCCAAGCGATGCCGGGAACAGGCCGGCGCTCAATGGTGCTGACGGACAACGCGCGTGCGGAGCGGGCAAGGGGCTTGCTTCGGGCGCTGCACAGTTGCGATATAAAAGACCAATTCAGCTTCGGACTTGGGGCAATGCATTTGCCCCCGTCTACGACACCACCTAGTCAAGTGTGGCCCAGTCTTTCGCATAAGCGGTATTGGGTGTTGTCCAGCCGTGGCTTTGGCGGGCATAGTCCGGGCCGGTTCTCCACACAAGGCCGGGTCGAGGGCCCCGACCCAGCCAGCCTACGGGCCATCGCAACTCTGGTGCGCGCAGGCTTGGCCTCCCTGAGACGCATCTCTCTCCGCCTCACGCATCGCGGGAAGGGGCCGTGAAATGCTTTGAGAGCGGTTTTTTGGCTGTTTGGGGGGTCCGTTTTTGTTTCATAATGGACTCCTAAGTCCATTGAATTGCGGTTGGGTATTAATAGTTCTTTTCATTATCGGATTATAGTTTCATTATCGACATGAGCACTTTCTGTGGTTTTGGCCATGGTGGAATCGATCAGACATCAAGCCGTAGATGATGCGGTTGGGACACGGCGGTTGCGCGGGAGACGGTGATCCGCCCGCCTGGCGGCAATGGCCCACCCCTGATGCCGAATTCCTCGTCGCCTGTCGGCAAGCTTGGGCTCAAACGATCCCGTCTCTTACGAGCTCATCAAGCATACAAGGCGCGGAACCGTCACCAGTTTCCCTCTAACAGCCGCGCCGGGACCAAACGGGCGCCGGGACTGCCGAAGTGCTCGCGGCTGAGATTGGCAGAGGCAATTGAGGACTTCTTCAAATCCCGCCAGAAACCGCCATCAATGCGTTGCACCGGAAGTTGCGCAGGCGTTTGCGTTCAACAGGGCTTTGCGGGTCCCATGGCTTGGACCTCCGTCGGTCGACCGAGTAGCAATGATGAATCCACTGCTGAATTGGGTAACCCGCTCGTGCGGGGCCCAGGCCTGTCGCAGCCGCTAATGCCTGTTCCCCGGAACTTATTGGGATAGAGCGGGCTTTCGAGGTGGTCCAGATCGACCACACGCTGGTTCGATGTCATCCGTCGTGGATCGGGCGCATCGCCAGCCTTTGCCAGGGCCTTGGTGACGCTGGCACATCGATGTTACGCAGCCGCATGGTGGCGGGCTTTTTGCTTAACGCTGGAACCGCCATCCGCCCTATCTGTTTTCTTTGACCATCCAGCACCTGTTGCAGCCGAAACTGGATTGGCTGGACGGTTTAAGGTATTGATGCAGCTGGCAGCGGCAGGGTTACCCGGACATTCATGTCGATAACGCCAAGGAATTTTCGATCCAAAGCAATGAAAGGGGCCGCGCAGGAAGCATGGGATTTCTTCCTGCAATATGACCGATCGGATCACCACTTACGGCGGTCCATATCGAGCAGAAGCTGATAGGGAACGATGATGGGGGCGGTGGCATGCTATTGGCCGCACCAGGACGATAGCACCTTTAGCAAGCATCAAAGACGCCGGATGCTATGATAGGACGAATCGCGATGATCGAAGAGTTAGGAACAGTGGTTTGCCGCTGGAAACTCCACTCCCGCTCCCTATCAATGCCCAGCGGCATCGTCCCTTCCGCATTCGCCGATCATCGCTTTGGCCACGCCACGGCCTATCGCAGCCGGCGCCGCACCCAGCCACATACAATCGACGATCGCACATATGACCGAAGGGTTTCGGATAGATTCCTACCTTCTGTTTGAAACGCATGTGCGCGCGACGGCATCCATTTGTTCGGGCTAAGACTCACTCCCCCGGGACGATGTCCCTGAGTATTTGGGCTGGCAGGGCAGGGGCGACAATTGCGGGTGTCCCCTACGATCCGCGTGACCTATCGACGGTGTTCGTGCGGGGACGGATGGTCGCGTACCACCCCCCGGGGCGTGCGGTTTGCCGATCTCTCCGTCACCCTCGATCACGCTGGCGGAGCCTCGACGTGCACAGACCGTTTTGCGCGAGCGGGGGCGGTCACTTGGAGGACGAAGAGTTCATTTCGCGGTGATCGAAGAGCAAAGGGCCCTTGTAGATACAGCTTCCAGCAAGAGCGGGAAGCCAGACGATTTGCGAAGCGGCGAGATCGGTCGCGCTGACCAGTGTCTGGAGTCCTCTGCGATCGAGAAAAACGAACCCTGGACATGCAGAAATCTGGTGACACCCTCGATGTTGGCCTACGTTTCGAGGTGGAGGAATGGTCGTGACCGGGGTAGGGCGTTTCGCCAGCATACTCCATCCGATTATGATGGTTTCGCGGCGCTGCGGACGAAGAGCGTATTGCATCGGATCCGAGCTGACCGCTGGACTTTGGCTCGATCAGGCTGGATTTGGCGGCTTGCACGCTTGGAAAACTTGCTGACTTATCCAGCCGCGACCGGATGCCGCTGCTGCTTGATCTATGGCGATACTGGCATGGGTAGACCAAGATCGTTTCGCAAGTTTGACGCAATTATCCGCCCAAAAGTTCTGTCAGGTCACTGGTTTGGATCTTGCGCCCTGTGGTGGTGGCGCAGGTGCCTCGAGCCGATCGAGCGGGATCTTTACCCGCGAACTATTTGGCCAGCATGGGCGCGCCACCGCTTGCCTGCCAATGATTTGCGGATCCCGCTGGTCTGCGCAGGGATGATCTTGCCCCGTCAGCGCTGTTGAAGATGCCAACTGGCGGAGCGGTTTTCGAGGCCTTTCATCTGAAGCTTGGAAGAATCGATGGGTCTTTCCGGGCTTATTGAAAAGCCTCGGCCACATGTTTACCGTGGCCGCGAACCATCCAATCCTGACCAGCGCCGCGACAGAGCGCGATTCATACACTGACCCTCTGGTGTGACGGCTGCGCGAATTTTTCGCTTTGAGTCGAGACGGCGGCGGAGACGGTGTTCTTTCTGCAGGGAAGGCTTGAAGCAGAAGTTTTTGGTGACGACTTGGTCCCTGTTTCCGTTGGTGTTACGATGAACACCAGACTGGTCGCCGCCAGCCCCGGAAAAATGCAGTCCCGGGTCGCCCGGCAAATGAACGGCGGGTGATCCGGCCTTCCCGGTGGCAACCTCGTCCTTTCGTGACGAATTGCTCTCCGTCTTGGATGGCGCGTGTTGCCAACGCGCTTTGGTTGGCAGGTGCGGATATGACGGCGTATTGGCAGGGCCGGGGGCGATAACCCTAATCGGCGCGGGCACCAGATTGATAACACAGCGCCTGAACTTGGAATTGCCTGAAGATATGGGCGCGGGCTCGCAGGATCGATCCTGCGCCGCCTGACGCCTGTCATTGAATATTTAGGCTCCAACCGGCCGTGCGATTGTGATTTCGAGTGGGGGAGGGGGCGGCGGTACTCCGCTCACGTCTCTGGCCCTGCTTTGATGCGGATGTCGCGGCGCGGGCGGGACGCCTATATTCGGGCTAATTGAGTTGGTCGACACGGGTTGTGTGCCGGGTTTTGATTTTGCTCGTCGGATTGCCCAGTTTTCTTTTCATCTGGTGCTGATCTTTGAACACTTAATCTATGAAAAGTCCTCATATTTTATTACTGGCCGTGGATCACGCCCGTTTTCGCACTGGTCATCCGACGCGGAAATCAACAGCAATGCAGTCATGCAGGTTCGTGAAGTGGATATACTGCCAAGTTCAGGGGATCAGCTAGAATTATCACTTCACTAATCGTGGAATCGCGACTTCGGAGCAGCGAACACCCCGGTTTGGGAGTCTCCAGTTTGTAGCGCGACAATCTTGCTGAGGCAGGCGCGAACAATCAGGATGATAATCCTTGGCCGCGACGGGTTTGAGATTGGCCTGATCAGTTTGTCGCGGCTAGTGATTTTGTAGTTGTTGACTTGTAGCGGAGCGTCCAATCAACGCTGCTGCTGTCGCGTTTCCGTCTGTTTTTCGGTTGTCCAGGCTGATCCTGCGGTCTTTTGTGCCGGCCTTCTTCGATAGCTTTCGCCATTCATCTCGAAGATCGGGTGGGCGTGGTGGACCAGTCGGTCCGACGTGGCGCGGCCAATGTCATAGCCGGGGTCCGGGGAAGATCGTATTTCACGCCCGAAGGGCTGGTTCGCGGTAATCAGCATGGACCGCCGTGTCGTATCGGGCGCTGATCCAGCTCCGACAGCACGCTGGTCTCCGCTGATCCTTGGTCACGTGAGGCGATGTCCATCGAAGGATCCAGCAGGTCAAATTTTGTCGAGTTTGGGCAAGAGCGCTTTCCAGCGCGAGACTCTCCGGCCGCGCGCTGTTCGCCGTTTCTGCGAACAGATCGTCGTCGCGGGTGGAAGAGCACGCGGTAAGGCCTTCCGCAGGAAGTGCCAGCCCAATGGCGGAGCTGAGATGGCTTTTGCCAACCCCCGGCGGCCCCGAACAGCAGGATGTTTGTCACCCTTTCGACCTCCACGCTCGTCACCTGCGCGGTATGGCGTTGAACATGCGCCTTGGACCAGCAAATGGGACGGCCGGTGGAACGGTCAAAGGGTGTCGAGTGTTTTGGCCGGGAAGCAGGCGTGCCTGGGCGATGTGGCGTTTCGCTACGGCGCCGGTCGCGTTTCTGGCCAGTTCGTGCTCCACAGAGCACTGAGCAGATGGGCAGCGCGGCCATCCTTCTTTATCAGGCCTGTTTTCGGCAAAGCGCGGCCAGAGGGCCTTGATTGCGGGCAGACGTATTCATTCAGTGCAAGGGGTGAGACGGCGGCGTCGATATGCTCGATGTATCGCCGCCACCTGCGGTGTCATCGGGTATTGGCTCAGAAGCTGATGTAGGCCGACAGATCAGCCAATTGGCACTTTCGACCCGGCAGCCCTGTTCAACCGAGGGTGCGAAGAAGGACCTGCAGGCTTCGATGTCGGCATCGTTTTCTGACGAAGGTCCTCTTCGATTTGGACGGGCCGTTCGGCCTCGCAGCCACGATTCATGGGCCAGTGCCAGAAGGTCGACCATCATGCGGCGGCACCTTTCTGTTCCAGTTTCAGCATGACCGCGAACAGTCCCGGAAGCCTGCCGCGGAACGCTGGTCGCGGTAGACCAGCCCCATCAGTGCCATGGGCTTTTTACGCAGTGAATGGATGAACATGGTGCATACTCACCACAGTGCTGATGCGGGCGTGGCGGGTTGCGCGTGCCCCGCGGCAGCGTCACCCAGGAGGTTCGCTCCAAGAAAACAGATCAGTCGATCATCATAGATCCGCGCCGCAACTGATGACGATCAAGCCGGGATGCACGGTGTGAAGACTTTTGCGCAGCAGGAAGCCGCCGATGATGTGAGCCGCACCGTGATCTCTTCATAGTCGGTGGTCCGCCGGGCGGGCAAAGGCTTGAGGCTGGTGCGCTCAACGTCATGCGCTTGGCAATTTGGCGCATTGATCCGCCCACGAACCTCATCGATGAAGCGGCGATAGGCAGTCCGGTCCGGGAAGCCGCGCGACCCACGCAAATAATCGCGCGTCGGCAATCGCCGCTTCAGATGGCCGTGAGGGCCCTCGAATCGCGCCGTTCTCATGGGCCACACCTTTGGTGTTGCGGCGATGGCGTCATGCGTAATGGTTACCAGCGCATCCATAACGGTCGTCAGATCGTCTGCGCGGATCGCTCCAAGTTCTTGAATGCAGCGAGAGGCTGTCAGTCCGGTGGTTCAACGGGCGCACCCCCAGCGACGCAAAAGGGCATTCTGCAGGCCTCGGCCAGCGGCCAGCATAGCTCTCTCCACCTAGCACGACATGGGCGTGCTCGAAGCCGGAATAGCCAGTCGGAAGTGATATAGCCGATGCTCGCAATGGCTTGACCGGCACGCTCACGCCATGCTTTGTTCATGTGGTGAAGTCCGACAGGCCCATCCTTGCCTGGCCATGGATCTGTCGAAAGAATATTCGTGTTCGGTGACCTATGTCTCCGCGCGCCATGTCCGTATCCGTCGTTCAGCGTGCGCCGGATACCGGCGCTCAGTCAGGGTTACATCGGCGCAGAAGCCTCCTCGAAGATCGCAACGGCGCAGACCAGGGGCAAGACTTCAGCAGAGGCCAACCTCGGTGTCGAAAAATATCTGAAAGCGGGTCCGGACGAACGTCTGCCCGCGAGCCTTCCTTATTGGATGGCAGGATCAGGATCAGCCTGTAATCGATAGCGTCGCCTGGCTGAGAACCGCCTTGCAGCGGCCACGGGAACGGGTTTTGGGAATGTCTAAGCGTCATGAAGAGCCTCATCTGTGATTCAGTGCATGGCGGCCCGGCCATGAACGATCTCCTAAACACAGAAAATCGTCTTCTACCTGAACCGGTCACGACGTCAGACATACCCATTACGACGGGCAAAACGCGGGGTTTGGGGCCCCTCCGGTCAGGCTACGCCGCCCAACATGCCCAACCCGCGTTCTCATCCTGATTTGACGCTGGAATTTCTCACCTTGATTGTTCGCGCTGCATCAGTTACCGCCACGCTGATCCTGTACATTTCTTAAAGACGTATCTGGTCCGCGAATCCAGTGCGGTGTCGGGAAAGGAAACCATGGCCGTCGGCACTGACATTGAGTTTTCCCTTTGTTTACTGTATGATTTAGTTTGGACGGAGGCAAGAAGAACCCGCATGATAGCTGGGTTTGAAGCGTGCGCTGACGTGAATGTCCAAGCTGCCGCGCGGTTCCAAATAGACCGAATCCGATTCCGACAGGGCGGTCGCAACCCACCTCATTCGACAGTTGCTGCCGATTGACTTTCAATCGCAGTGAAGAAAGAGCGCCTGTCAACTTATGGCACAAGCAAAATATCAACCCGTCTCGTTACTTT
>Ga0163217_1082467_pt1 | contig 14955 bp, 5 predicted proteins | sample SynspAceP_FD_185933 | JGI IMG/M metagenome (GOLD analysis project Ga0163217, IMG submission 185933) | Saline lake microbial communities from Ace Lake in Antarctica - Synechococcus sp. Ace-P (PacBio error correction) | ecosystem: Environmental > Aquatic > Non-marine Saline and Alkaline > Saline ...
ATATTATTATAAACAATCACCTAAGTCACCATACATAAAATTATTATTATCCTCAACAATTCCACACTATAAACCCAAAACCGGGAAAAAAAAGAGGAACGTATAAAATATACCCCCATATAGACCTAATAGACACACACCACACATTTATAGAATATATTAATCTAAAATAAGGAGAAACATTAGAAGTCTCTATCTTCAAGTACAAGCTATACTAAAAACAACAAAAATATAAAGAAATATCAATATACCTGGGAAGCGCCCTCCCAGAAGAGGCGACATATAAAAGTCTAGCACACCTTTCCGAGTCCTCTATATAGTATTCAAAATATCTCTCGCGTATATATCACACGAGAGTAAAACAGAGAGCGCGCTTACTGTGTCCAATAGCACCAGCACCACTGTGTAATAATCGATAGTAACGTCCTATACTCAGACTTCAACATGTAGCTTAAGAAGCTTATATCATTCATAATCTCATCCTCGCCTGCATCTAAGACCACACCTTTCGATAAACCACAGCCCCAAATGAGCTGTAACGCAGTCTATAAAAACCCAAACCGACCAATAAAAATACACTCTATCCAAAAGAGCTAGATTGCACATTGTGCTAATAACAGCCTCTTACATTATCCTTATATCCTATAATAAAGACCAAAATGAAACCTTTTGTGGTAACTGAACCCCGAATAAAAGTATTATCGTTTATTGAGCACGTCAGAAAGGGAAAAAAAGAGAAGAAAAAAGTAAAGAAGAGAGATAAGAGAAAAGAAAAGAAGAAGGAAAAGAAATAGAGCAAAAGCCAAGAGCTAGAGTAGCCAAGCATTAAAAAAAATCGGAAAAAATCCAGACCCAGACCTAATAAAAACAATACAATGTGGGAAAAAAACCAACTAACAAAAAAAAAAAAAAAAAAAAAAATATAATATAAAAAAAAAAATTCCCCCCCCAATAAAGTACCAGCGTTTTTAAAATAGAATCCTGTTTACATTTTTCAATATCATTTTAATTTAAGTATATATAAATTAATGATTGTTTAACAGTGGCACGGGTGGTAACAAATGCAAAAATCAGTGGTCCAGTATGTAATTTTTATTCTTGGAGTGCGAATATCCTTTTTATGATTTATATCTTACATATTTTACTTAATAGCCATAATATTATCTCATAACATACTGTTTACTTCATACTTTTCTTTCAAAGTAATGGTTTTTCAGTTATCTGATAACGCCCATTTATGATTCATGACACAAATTCACTAGCGGAACAACAGGGATGATAATCCTTCTTAGTGTTATTTCAAAAATTATGGAATTATCCTAACTACAAAAAAAAATCACTCAAAAAGAAAAAAGATCATAAAAGCTAACCTTTAAACATTCTTCGCCCTAACTCCGTCAAACCATCTTTAAAACTTCATAAAGTTGATTTCCAAATTCTGATTTACCTCAACTGGCGAGTCTAATTAACCAATCCTTCTAACTTACATACAAAGACTTTCAACCTCCTCCAATCCAAATACACGGGTTTAAACTTTTAGCCTAGCAACCCTGTCTACTTACTTAAACGTATTATTTATAAAAAATGCATCAAAAATCATTATTAATATCAATAAAATAATTATTGGACCCCTTACTTTTACTTTCGGAATCTACTTCTTTACTAACTATAATTACCTATGTGCATGTATCCTCGATAACGAATAACAATGTCAAGTAATTGTACTTACACGACACCCTATCTACCCAAATAATGATCAGTTTATTACATAACCTGAAACTGAAGGTAAAATTTACCCGGATAAAGGAAATCAATCTGTTTCAAAATTTGGATTATCCGTAGTGACTATCCGTGATTGGGATACGATATGGGGGTAACTTTTTTACCAACGTCAGTTAAACCCAAAAATAAAAATGCTTACATAAAAAAATTCCCGTATATGGTATGGGGTCCTCCGAAATGACCTTATATACCTACAGTTAGAATATTTATCAATACATTTTAGACTTGTAACCTGAATACAAAAGGATCCCTTGTATATCCGGCAAATTTTAACGAACCCTACAAGATTGGGTCCGAAAAAATTACAATTATCCTGGGATAAACCGGGTGGAAGTGAAACTTGGTTAAAACAATAATGATAACTGCTTCTCAATACAGAAAAACTAACCGGCGATCTCAAAATACCGCACAAAGGGTATTCAGCATTGAAAAAAAACAATACACTGTGCCGTTAATATTGGGAAAAAGTAAATCAGCTTTCTTTATTTCGGCGAATACTATTACTTCGGTTACGATCGACATTAAAAAACCGGGTGATTAAAAACTGATAATAATTTCCCATTTATATCAAAGATGTCCAAAAGGTCGGCTTGGAAGTGCCAAATCAGATTGGGCCAAACGGCAATGGAGAATGTAATAAAGTTTGGGGGATCAAGTCATCATCTAAAGACGGCCAACTCAAAAAAAGTAAATTGGATGCGGTGCATCTGAAAGAGTCGACTGAAACTAGGAAAACTGCATAACCTAAGGGTTTTATCTAATGGAATTTTTAGACCGTATGATTTATTTGCAATATAACTAACTTACCGGGCGGTGCCGGGGAAAATGTAATTTTTAGGCTATTAATTGGGCTTTTTAATGTTGGTTTACTCCTAGGTAAATTAAGACGGGAATAAGCTATGAGCCTCATAATCCTTTGGTTGCTATTTCTTATTCACTTATCGTACTCTTGGGCCGTAAGATGCTAAAATTAATTGATCTAGCGCCTGTGATGTCGAGTAATTACGGGAAGCGCTATAATTAATTTGTAGAATTATTCCTTTAAAGAATAATTACCTCAAAACAGAACTGAAATCTTAGCACTTTCATCACAAAGGCAACAATAACTAAAAGAAAAAATTACTTTTGACGGGTCCTTAAAAAATATGATATTTCTCCATTGACAGATTATATTTTAATTGTATATCCTAGATTCATCCTTATCAGCGTTGAAAAAAAATTTATAACCATTGCATTAACCTTAGTTTTTCTTAACAGGGCTATGCCCTTGTGTTTACCTACGTTCCGTATCCGCCTCATTATTTTGGAAAACCCTCGCATCCACCAAAAAAGAAAATATTTCTTGTTCGTTATATGCCTGTTATATGACAAAAATACATTCCAATCTGTTGGGCAAAGAAAAAACAATTGGGGTTTTTAGGTATCTCCTGGGTGTGCTTTGCTCCTTTCTATCTATATTTTAGCACATGTATGGGTGGTCGGACATTTGACCTCATGACATGGAAGTATTTGGCTATCAACCTATACTTAAAACAGGACATTCCTTGAGTAAACGCGTTGAAATTACACTGGAAAATCGGGAAAGAAATTACTACCAATTGTCTGCCAGTAAAAACAATGTTACCCTTTTTCGAGGGTCTGCAGAAATCCCCTACGATCCCTGTCTATGTAGAAACGGATTAATATACCCTTAAAACCTAAAAAGAATGGGGTTCGGTCCTGGAATCAAGATGAACCTAGCCGCTAAATTAAAGAAGCTTATGCCAATTCCTTGTATGAACTAGAAATAATAATCCCAACCTATTAAATGCGATAAATGATTAATTACAGGGCAGATCGATCTTGGCATTAAAATTTTGAAAAACTTAGCGGTTTCTCGCTAAAAAAGAATGAAATGCATGCTATACAAATGTTCCAAGGGGCTGCCGGAATTCCGAAGAAAATGAATGTTAACCAAAAAACCGAATTACAATCGCTCCTAAAAAATAGCCCGTATGCTTAAAATTAAGAGTAAAAGATAGAATTTCTATGTGCCCTTGCAAGGAAAACATGGTAGTATCTTTTTGAAGGGGTGAAAAACGGTTTAATTTGGTAGTCTCTAACCAAGCCAAAACGATAAATGTATATGATAACCTACAAAATTTTTTAAGACACTTCAAACATCGGGATAAAATCCCTTTCAGAATAGCAAGATTACTAAAAAAAAGACGCGCAAAAATTCTCGGATGATCAAAACTAGAATTGTTGGTAAATTCGTGGGACTGGGCGATTTACAATCGGTGTTGGTATGACTTCATATCTGATAAATAATCAATTAAACTTCTCTGTAGATATACTCATACCGTATCGTGGGCATTTTTCGAAATTTTAGAATCCTGCTTAAAAATAGACCACTTGTCGCAGTCCAATTGCCCTAATTTTGGTATTCTTTTACTCTACTCCTTCAACTCTCGTAAAGAATCATCTGATACTACTCCCCAATTCCCCTTTATCACCGGTGTGTAATTGGTTGCATGGCGGGAAAGCCTTTTAGTAGTTCCCGCAGTGTTGTTTTTATCTGCATTTGTTCGGAATTTGGGCTGTTAAACAATGTAACTCATTAGAGCATCTTAAGGAACTTAAAAAATAAAAATTTGACACAATTATACGGATTTGGGTAAAAATAGGACTAAGATATGTTAAGACTCGTTTTGCTCACGCGCATCGGCAGCGGGCTTTAGGCTTCCACCCTATGGCTAATCTTCAACGAACGCATGGCTTGAAGTAACAAGCCTTTGCGACGCGTCGGTTATGGTGGTTAATTAACTTCAACCCTTAACTTAAGGTTATTGCCATTGTTTAATTATATTAACCGTAAAGAAATAAACTGCCAAAGCATGGCATAGGTTACCTCACTCATGTAGATTATTTTTGTTGCCACAGCCCATACAAATGCGCAATAAAAACCACTACGTTAAATGACCATATCCACTTTTAGCTTAAAAAACAACAACGCATTAAACCTTCTTAATTAGGTAAGGCGAATCGGAGCATCTTTATAAACAATCTTTCGTTGACAAGACCCCAATATATTACCAATCTTTATAAAAACTTGCTTTCTTAACATAAATGAACCGCAGTTTTGGGTCAGCAAGATTATTAAATCCTCGACCCTTTATTAGCAAAGAACTTAAATAAAGCCAAACTTGATCTTGCCACTAGTGCTTAATATGCAATTTCATAGATAAAGCACCCTAAAACGTCGCTTAAATCCACGGCATTATGCACTTACCTTATATATTGCTGAGATAGCAAATAATATAGTTACTATAAAACCTTAGATATGTTTTATGGCAAATTTGCTTCCACTGGCTCAAGAAATGAATCTAGGATAAAAACCGAATTACCTTTTTAAAAGATCAACTGGGGCGCGGGCCTCAAAAACAAAAAGCAAATTGAACTCAAATTATATTGGCGCAAAAATGCTTTTCTGGCCTTTATATCCAACACACCGAAATATTTATACAATCTTAAGGATAACCCATACTATTGAAACTAGAAAAACTTAAAGGCTGAGCTGGCATGGCTAAAAAAATATAGAAACCAGTGTCCTGAAGCCCAAATTTTATCAAAATATGAATTTTAATCATCCGGGGAAAAAAAACGCAGTTTTAGAAAAACAACACTTCTTAAACCTAATGTATTACAATTATTTCAAGGACAATTCTAAGGAATACTCAAATAATTTTATGGATATCAATCAGTTAAAAAATTTCCCTATATTTTCATTGTCAGGCTCAAAATGAATAGCCATCGGCTGACGGAAAAGTAAATTGCGAAGCGGGATATAAAGACTATGAAAATAGACGGGCCACCAATTTCCAAACGCTATCAAACCAAAAAGATCATTAACATATCCCTTTCATATTATATGAAAAGAGGGCACACTGGCTGTAGAATTACTTATAAAAACACACTGGAAGTTTTAAAAATTGCGAAATTAATTTTTACCAACTACTTACAAAAGCTTAAAAGTTCTTAGAAAAATTACTTTAACTATTAAATAAACTCAGCAAAATACAACCGTATTGTCATTTGAATAAATTACTTACCTTAAAATTGAATACCATCGAATCACATAACTATATAAAACACTTTACTCAAGCCTTCCTCCTTTTGATACCCCTTGTGTTCTAAAGAGTTCAAAAAATCCCCATTTCCGAATCTGTAAGGGGCCACCAATTACCGAGACAAAATCTATGTACAAAAGCCAATTTGAGCACAAAACAAAAGACGCCAGAGCTCTAGAATACCTAATAATCTTTCCCAAGTGTAAAAAACCACAGAATGATTGATGTCCATCAGAAAACAAATCTAATACAATCAAATGATGGTAGGTTACATTAAAACACCCCATTAGTGATTGTGAGAAGTAAAAAAAGGGCAACAACTCGTTAACTCTTGAAAATCCAGAATGATACACTTCAACAAAATTAATTTAGAGACCAAAGTAACAACCTTAGTTATTGATAAGTCTAAGACGTATTCGCAAAAAACTTAGTAGAGGAAAAAATAACCTCTCGCAAAAGAAATTATCTAAAAGCATAGAGCTGACATTATTAATCGGTCTACCCCAAACGGATTGGTCCGTCAAACAATATCCGTTTACAACATCTCTATATCAGGAATAGAAAAAGCAAACATTACCTGGGTAGTCGTAGTCCAATGTTAACTCTCCCCATTGCTGGGAACATTACGCATAGGTAGAATGTAGCAAGAGCACGTTTTTCTGCCGGTAGCAATTCCGATTCATAGGGGGAAATTAAATTGGGTCATTGACACATTGCATATTGAGTATCGTTTTTGAAAAAATATTATGCTAACATAAAAAAAGGGACAAGAGATTCAATTAGCCATGCCCGGAAGCCTCTCGAAGAACAGTATTAAGCCCCGGAATTTTAACTTAATGGGACTGTTATTTGAGAAATAAAACCTCGAGAACAGTAGATATGGGTGTTCATTTGTGCCATTTAAAATACAACTAACTAAAGGTGGATGATTTTTGGGTATTTCATTGGTTGTGTAACAATTGCGAGAAACATTATAAGTACATTTCGTTCTGAAGCAAAAAAATCCTAATCCTTAATCCGGCGCAGGTCATCAGATTAGTATAGTGTATACTATTTTTACAATAGACACTGGGGCGGATGAACACGGGATTGGCTACTTTAAAAAGTGACTGGAAATTTATTCTGACACAATTAAGAACGGATTTATCGGCGTTACTGAAGCCAAAAATTTAAAGGATTCTAAATTTTTTAACGGAAAAGGTGCTTTAAATTCTTATAAGTGAGACGAATTATGATTGGTAAATCGATATGATAGCTACTAGGTGTGGCTCGTATGCAAGATGTACTGTTGTCATTGCAGAGAACATACATAAAGAACTAAAACTTGTTTAAACTTGGCTTTCTGCATCTAGGTGGCAACTTTCAAAAACCAAGTAAGTTCTGGCTTGGAACTTCGCGGCTTTAATTTCTATAGGATTACACGACATACTTTTCACAAATCCTCAATATCAAGGTTTGTCCGGGTATAGAATATCTTTAAAACATCGGGGAAATCTTGCCCAACACATAAGGGACATGTTGGGAAAAAATGGGTACGGTACACCGATTGATGATTTTTAAACAGAAGTCAACAGTAATAACCTGCCAGGTGGCGTTAATTGTATCAATCTCAACCTGCCAACATTAGCGTCCATACTTTGCTAAATTTATTAGTGCCTTCCTCATTTAAAAATTATTTGGGCCTGGCGAAATCAATTAAGCTAATTTCTACCTAATTGAAATTGTCTTTTTATGAACCGCTCAAAATTTATTTGAATTGTACTGCACGTTTTGCCTCCTAATCGAAAACAATTTAGTCATTCACTAAATAACCTGCTCATTTTGGATATCCCTATCGACCTCTACTCATTGCTGCTAACTCAATCTATTTTTCCGTAGGCTATTAACATTTTTACGCGACTTGAGGGCCACCTTTCTATTTACCTGTCGGGAATTAATTGTCCATGTAAATTGGGCACTTAATCCTATTGTATTTTGTGTTATCCGTCCTAGGAAAACGGCCGAAATGTCAGACTTTGATTTAAATTCCACCCATAAACATTAACTCTACTTGTTAGTAAGCTCAGATTGTTTGACCTTATTCAAATCATTTGATTTTTTTAAGGGTTCTTTTTCAGTGTTGCAATACTAGCGCTATTATTTTTTGCTTCTATAAAAGACATAACTCCGCTAAATTGCAAAATCAGGAAAAATAGTAATAAGGGTATCTACCTCAAAGTTTTTATTCAGATTTCATTTAAGAATCAACGTTAAATACTCTTTTGGGCATGGTCTAGCTGTGTTGCTAACAAATAAAGGCATATGCCCTATTCATTTCGTAATATCACCTCCCGCATCAAATTCTAATTGTACTCGCCCTATCCAAAAGCTAAATACCCCTGACTATAAAACCTACTTTTTTAAATGTTAATACATTGGAAAGCATCTTTTACGAATTTCGGTTAAATCGTGCACTTGATAAAATAGAACATCTAATAACAACTGTAGTAAGGGTTCTCGATCGTTCCTCGCTTTGCGTCACTAACCGTAGGTTCTTTTTAAACGTTTGTAATTGATCATCACATCCCAAACCATCAAACAAAACGTATTAGGTCAAACTTGATTAAATCCGCTGCAGCTTTCGCCTATAAATTTGATTCTGGCCTTGAGCGCCAATTTTCTAATGTACTTCCAGAGGAATTCTACGGTCGTATCATCACGATATAGGAGCATACCGAACCATCATGTTAGGGTGGGCACGATACCTTCTGATGAAAAATTCCTAGTTAATATCTAAATTTTCCAACTTGGTTTTTGGCCAACCTAATACCAATAATATCTTCTAATGCAAGTGTTATTCCATCGGTCTTTCGTCAATCTAGCTTATCTTGGAGCAAAAATCCACCGCTAAGCAGCTTAAAAAATTAGCCCATTAAATATAATATTTTCATGCCTCTCTCTTTCTTGCAGTTCTCCTTGTAAATTATTCTTCCGTCTTTCTTAAGCTGCGCTCTATCCTCTCTTACTAATGTGTTATTTCCGTGGCTTAACCATTTGTCGTCACTTTAAATTCTATGCTAAATCAATATTTCGCCAATAGAGCACTGAGAGCGTTCGAAGCATCACTTTTAGGGTCTAACATTAAGCCGTTTCACATACTATCTCAATCATTTTTACCCTGGAGCGTACTGTCTCTATTAGGAAAGATGAGCCGCCATGTTATAGCGATTTCTTCATATTTATATATTTCTCGCGCTTCTAGCGCGCACTTGTTCTGCTTTTTTTCTTTCATTAAGTTGTTTTTGCCGATTCGTTTTCCTACAGACATCTAAGCACCCATACACTCACTAGCATTACTTTAGAGAACGACTGTATTACAGTTCAAACACATACCAACGACGTCTTAAAAACGAATTTTTCCCAAGGCAATCAAAACCATAGGCCTCATCAAATTCATTCCTGCTTCTTTAAATTGGGCCACATAAAACTACCGGGTAAAACCGACGCTCCAACTACTACTCTGCTTGCCTCCAACATTCCTTCTGCGACGACACTGATACACGCTTGACTTCACATATGCAAGCTATTATTTTTTTCTCTCCACACTATAGCGTATCTGCGCCAAGATAAATATTATTATCAGTATATAAAATGTGGGTACACAACCAACCAAGGCATCCCCAATTAATAGCACAGGGGCAGTTAAAACACACAAAGATCCAATATATACCTACATCACCGGATCTAAGAGATAGAAAACAACATAAACTTAGCTCGAAATGTAAAGGCACCGTTTCAAGACCACAATATATTCACACACCCCTAAACCGGAAGCGCTACACAACACAGGTAAGAGTCCAAGATATATAAATATACTTCGTATCTCCTCCTATTTGAACCATATCAGAAAGAATAATATAACTATGAGAAATATTGTGAGCATTCAGCTAATTATCTCTTTTTTGCAGTGTCTAGAGCACTATGCTAAGTTCATCTATGCGAAATTATCGAACATTAACGTCAAGGGACCACCGACTGTACCGTCTCACGCGTCTTGTTAAACAATCGGGCCGTAAATGGAAATTTCTCTTCAGAACCCCTCTAAATTTAGCGACAATCGGCCTCTTCAAATTGGATATAGCCGGATTGCCAATTCCTAATTTTAACAACTATCCAGTCGAAGTGGTGATACCATTTCATCTAAATCTTGAATATACGAAACCTTTTCTCATCGTACGGTTCACCCAAACCGAATTCCATCTTGTCCACGTGAAAACCGCTTCCTGAGCACCAAAAAATCCGCAACGCACTTGTTCATAATGGTTCGGTAATCAGCCAACAAATATGCATCTTTTAACGAGCCGTATCTTAATCCCCGCCGATCATACAGCTACATCTTTGGCAAGGGGCTTCTAAAGCTGTCTTTATTCTTTAGCTCTTTCAGCTCGCAATGTTGTTGCCGTAAAAAGATTACAGCAACCGGACGCCCCAAAATTACAATCCAAAACCAAAAAACTCTACACCCAATACGACCACCAATCTCGGTAATCTAGGTTACTAACTCAGGACGAATTTCGTCGGGGGCGCTCTTCAACCCGGGTAAAAGTAAGGCAAATGACCGGAAAAATCCAGGACTAAGTTCTAACATGTTATCAAAACAACCTGACTGTACCTCAAATAGTCGTGGAGCTCTTTATGACTATGGCCCTTTCTCATAAAACGAATAATCCCATCTGACCCTTTCAATGGTACGTACATTAAGATAAAAACACATCGGGCTGGGGCAATTTGGAAAAAAACATTAATCGCCCTCCCACCACCGGGAACCAGTAGGATAGCAAGCAAAAAGAAAACGTAACATTATACTAAGGTAAATTAGGGATCGGGCATATAGCATCACATATACATAAAGCGATCGCCGCTTGGGATTAGAACTCTTAACTTACAAAAGCTACCCATTCACTTCTTATCACTATCCTTAAGGCTTCGGATGCCCAATGTCGAAGAAGATAAAGCTTCCACACGATAGCCAAAAAAACAAAAGACCGGGACACTCTCCAAAAATCTCCAATCCAATCTAAAAATAAAAAAATAGGAAAAATCCAAAAAGCGTAATAAAGGCCGGACCAAAGCCGGAATCACCTTCCAATCATCAATCGCTGTGGCTGGAACATTCTTTCCTTTCGGTAATTTGAAATTATCCTCTCTAATAACAAACCTCATACCACAACATACCAATACATACACCCAAACGGGATAATACTGTAATCGCTCACACGTCAAAAAACCAGCAAAACACAAACATTCCAAGGAAGGGAAAAGGGTGAAACCGAACCACCCAACTAATCGGGATTAAAAAAAAAGATAAAAATGAGTACTGAAAATCACCCCATAGGCTTCCCGGTTAAAATCGTAAGCCGCACAGTTCGATTGTACAATCTGACAACTTAATATTCACAATTGACTTTTTATTAAAGTCTCAATATACTCCTTACCCTCTCAGTCCGAGTAATTAAATCTTCGGTTGTGCTCTGTAATACAAATATAATCGAAAATTCCCATTAATATACCATTAGAAAACTTTCCCAAACGGATCACGTAAATATCACCCCAACTTTAATCAACGTTGTCCAACGGGCTTGCTCTAACAATTTAAATTAGATATTGCATCACCGTAAGGCTCGGGTATTACCCGAAAAGTACTCTCTTACTTTTAATATTTCCACCATCAACTAAAATATTAGCAAGCAACGGGCTGCAGCTCTTCTTCAAAAAAATAATACAATAAATTATTCATTTAACAGCAACTCTATTTCTTCTTGTGGGTATCCTAAATTTGGATGTGAATCGCTTTAATGCTCGAAACATCATTCTCTACTGTCCGAGCCTATCTCTAAGTTCTAAAGGAATATCTGAACCACTAATGGCAAAGCTTATCGTTTCCTAACGCCTTGTTTGCACAATAACGTTCCATCCCGTGATAAGGAACCTCGGGGTCTACCGCATTTTACTTCTAAAGCAAAAATCAAAATCTTGACCTTTTTTTCTATTCCACTTAGCAGATCCACTTTTTCTCTGGAATAGAGGGTTACGCGGATCACAACCATTGAACCCTTAAATTCTCAATTTAACACGTACCTCTTCTTCAATCCTTGAGGGAAACAACTGGTAAGGCACCACCAAAACTGATATTTTTGAACTGTTAGGGAAAGAAGACACTTAGGGATAAAGCTTCCGCAATGACCAATACCGTATGGGCAAATAAAGAACAACGGACTGGCAACATGGAGTAAATAAAATACGTTAGATACTGGCGCATTAATTTGGTTTATCTGGTCTTCTAATATTTAACTAACATCGCCGCAATCAACCCTTACACTGGTCTAATCAAACATAACCTCAAATGTTTTCAAAACTACCTTTCCTATACTGAAAAATATCAGATTACCTCAAAAGATCTAAAACTGTCCCGACTCAATATGGTTTTTTCTAAATAACAGCCTCTATACAATGATTATTTTCTGTTTTGCAATAATTTTGCTCTAAAACATCCCTCCTTAATCCTTGTCTACTTCATAAAACCCTTATGTTCAGCTTTGGTCCAACACTGCGTTAATTCGCTTACGTTCCTCAAAACTATTTGTCTAAATCCGTCCAAACTAAAACTTCCCATTAAGTAAATCACTGTACCTTACTACAGATACTTCAACATAAACGTCGGTATTTTATAAACTCCCTAATTTGACCTATTTAAAGTACCTTCAAGTAACCAAACTTCGCACAATACCATAAAAGGTCGCTAATCGAACTTCCCTAAACGTGCTCCTAAGGTTTTTAACCGGTAGTAACTGTACAATCCCTCTCCTGATATTAAAATTTTTCCTTTCGAGTTCATTCAGCAGCGAAGCAGCAATAACATATCAAAATATAAATACTTCCAATTTTCAAAAATATAGGATAATCCTAGCAACTAATCTGCATATAAGTAATACATTGGGGGTAAAATTATTTTTGCCGATACGCTTGCGGCGTATTCATAGCATCTTTCGGAATAATGTTTCGGCCTTGCCCAAGGGTTCACCACTTAAATCTACTTCCTTATGAAAACCCTGAACCCACATATTAACCTACCCCTCCTTTACCACAACAGTTCATGCGGTACAATAATAGCATAGTACCATTTTACTTTCTGAAACCGTTTACAACCTTAATCTGCATAGTTTGGAGCATTATTTAACTGTCATCAATGGCATTGCAACCAAAATAGAGAGTATAATAGGCAATATCCATAAAAATATATATAAATATTTTCTCATAAACACAGGATAACTTACTAAAGTCAAACAAAAAATTATTAGTACAGGTTTTATTAAAACATATCTTAAAAAATAAAATATGTTAATTAACGTTCAAAACAATTTTTAAACAACGAAAGGCCTATAAACTTCTGATTGGTTCAAAAAATTATTGGAACGCAAAGATCCTTTCAATGCACTCCTAATCAATTTTTTATATCAAGATTCTATTGAACATCTTATCCATAAACATATAGCTTTTTACTCACAAAATATTTGAAACTGGTCGTATAATGAACAATTTGGGACTCTGTACTACCGACTTCTTTAAAAAAAGGTAGCCAAATATATCTTAGGAGTAACTAAAAGATTCGGGGTATGTAAAAAATACTAAAAACATTACAATACGCCTAAACTCAAGACCATCACAGGTAGGGTACCAAATAAACATTTCAGTCCATAGATTCTCAAAAAAGCATAAAAAAAAAGTTTACCGAACACCCTTTAATTCAACACTTAACCTAATTAATAATTCAATTTCTCTCAAATTATCTGGCCACATCGGATTATCGATTACTTTAAATGGGAGGACGTATAATTTTTCAAAACGAACACAAAATTATTTATTAACTTGAATCTCGAAGGAACGAAACCATATGAATGAAAATACAAAACTGCTAATTGCCCAACCTCTTAGATTAAAAACTCATTGTATCGCCAACACCAATTCTTTAATGTGATCACCGCCTAATTCGATGCAGGGTACCCGTTCAAGCTATTTCAAATAAGCCAAAACCTAGATTACCTAAAATCCGGATAGACTGAATCGCCCTTTAAAATATACACTCGATAAATTCAGCATTTTAAGGGTAAATCCCCAATCTTGACAAAGCCCCGACATAAAATTATAAAATACTCATCTTGTAATCAACCATACGGCCTAAAGCTCCTGTTAGGCTTCCTTAAGCCTACATTTTCTAACTTAATAATAATAAATTTCTAATTTCTAATGTTTTGGGGCAATTCGCCCGGGTAGCCGATAAAAACCTAAATTAAACTCTGTTAAATTTTAAACTTCAATGCAGGTAAAACCCTGATAAATATTCTGAAACAAGATTTATTTTACAAACGCTATATTAGCTATCGTCACCCATAACCAAATACGGGGGTCTTTCTAAGTCCATTATTTTCCCAAGCAAACCACAGTTTTCATAAATTTCAAGTAGTATCTGTTTTCCTCTTCAGAATACTGCAAAGGTTTTAACCGGGACATCAAAACAACAAGCAATGAACTTCACTAAAACCCTTTACTGGGAAACTATTCATTTAATTAATTCATAACTTCAAATTTATTTGGGGCGTTCTGGTTTCTATTTGAAAATCGACTTAAACCTCTCTTCAAAAAGTAATTAACTCCGGGTCAAAAACATACCCACTACTTCGAATTCCGTTATCTATATTCTAAATAACAATCAAAGTTGTTCCTTTGGAATTGCAAACTTACGAGGCAATGGGCAAGAATCTTCAGAAACCTATTCGGAGAAGCTATTTCTGCAATAACCAAAGATTAGTGGTCGAAATAGTAGCGATATATTGCGCAAATTCACCTTTAAATTATTATCTCAAGTTCTAATCGGGCCTACTTTTTTAGATTAACTACAATCCTTGCTGGAAGCTCCCTTCGAAATATATCAAGAAAATAAATAACTTTCACTCCCTTAAACTACCGGAACTGGCCGGTATTTCACACCCGTAAATTGATTTCAAAAAGATCTAAAATGAAAGATTAA
>Ga0163217_1115270_pt1 | contig 14955 bp, 7 predicted proteins | sample SynspAceP_FD_185933 | JGI IMG/M metagenome (GOLD analysis project Ga0163217, IMG submission 185933) | Saline lake microbial communities from Ace Lake in Antarctica - Synechococcus sp. Ace-P (PacBio error correction) | ecosystem: Environmental > Aquatic > Non-marine Saline and Alkaline > Saline ...
ACAAATGAAGGGAGAAGAAAAAATCCTTTCCCCTTTTTGGGGGGTCGAACCATAGGTCATTAGGTCCATTTAATTTTTTACCTTTCGAATCAATCAATTAAGACGTTACATTTTTTTTTGGAATCTATACGAATACGCCAAAAGTTTGGATTTTATCATCGGCCAACAGGACAATAGATTTCCCTTGTGGTCCAAAAAATAGATCGCGTTGGACCCTTCCTGAATGGTTTCCATATATACAGATACGGATTTTGTCTTGCAGACCCTTTTAGGAATGCGGTCCCCAATTGGCTGATCCGTAAAAAAAATACATCGCCATTGGGAGCTACTGCGGCCCTTCGGTAAACGTATAAAATCGGCTGCTACCAATTGGTAATTTTCAGCGGTCCCCTTTGCAATTAATGAGGTTTTTTGCAAGGAATTTTTGCAAGGTAGGGAAAAGAAATTGGAAGCGCAAAAAAAAAACATAATATTACTTTTTTTTTCAATCTATTTATTTTAATGCATAAAACTTAGGAAATGAATTGAGGCTTTATTTTAAAATCAAATGTTTTGTGGTCCTTTTCATAGTGCCCTCTTTTTAAAAAATATCTTCCCCGTAATCATTCGTAAGATCACGAAAATACTGTAAATTTACATGGAATTGGCGTCATTTTGTGATTTAATGTATTCTTAAGTAGGAGTAGGACCAATAAATTTGGGAAATAATGGCCCCTCACCCAGGCTCTAAGGCCTACCGGCCCAGGCAAAATTTTAAATTTTCTATACCAGCTTTTTTTGCTATTTTATCCCTAAAACCTTCCGACGCCAAATTCATGTTCATAATGTTGATATACAGGTCCAATAGTTTTTCATAAGGTCTTTTGCTGGGGTTTTGAAAGAGGCCCGTAATATGAAAGCCCTAAAGGCGTTACCTTGTTCCACTTTTCTTTTGGTCCAAAGGAAAAATAATATCTCTTGGGGCTAACATCCTGTAAATAATACGGTTTTTAACTGTTTGCTCGTCCATTGAAGTGTAAGAGGGCAAACCAGTTTTCTGCCTCTTTTTTGAGTACTTTCCTTTACCCTTGTATTCTGTGCTGCGTAACATACCTGGATTTGGCCCCAAAAAAGGTTGGAGTTGAGGAGCTTAAAAACACATGGGCCGGAAGTGAAATTTAAAGAAAAGATGGTGGCCTTCAAATCGCCCACCCCCAGGGTTTATCTTTTGATGGAAACCGAAAATTGAAAAATAATAGTTGAGTGGGTCACGTCTGGGTCTGCCCATCCGGCATTTTTCCGCCGTCGTGAGGCGAGAGGCGGCTGGTACTTTTTCCCAGTTCCCTTTTTCCCTGGGACTTTATGAAAACCTTCCTCGCTCAAGGAAGCCCCTTAGTAAGTCTAATGCTGCCGTTTTTTTGTACTGTCGTTCTTAAAATCAATGGGAAAGGTGGGCTCCCTTCTAGGAAAATGGGGACAATAATTTCATATTAAAACGTTCGGAATCCTCCAAGAAAATAGGGTCTTGGATTTTATTTCCTCTGACAAACTGTTGACAAAAGTATCGGCCTTTTGCAAGAACGTCTGAGCGGAACATTCCAAAAAGGAATAAGAATAAAAGTAGTAATAGATTATTTTTTTGGTGTCATTTTTTGTAATTAAGTTTTGAATTATTATTATGTTATTTTAAGCCGATAACTTCGAAATGCCAAACGGCTTACTATCTGGAGACCCAGGAAGGCACTTTAAAGTGCCTTGTCCCACCAAAATAATAGGCAAAATAGTTTTTTTAATTTCTTTGGTCTCAAGAATTCATAAGTTGGAGCATAACATCCTTATTTGGAGGAAGCAATTCTGCCTTAATTTTGGGTTCAAAAGGAGAATGTAAACCAAACCATTTTCCATCTGGGGACGGGTGGGCGAAACCAGTCATGATAATCATCTGTGGTTAATTGTTCCTGTTCACTTCGTCAGCCTTCATACGCCCATATTTGCATGGTTTCCGTTACGCGCAGATTAAATGTAGTATGTATTTTCCATCGGGGGAGAATCGAGGTCCGTCAATCTAGTCCATCTGCTGTGGTCAATCTGGTTTCCGCACCCCCTGAAACGGAATGGTGAAAATATCATAATTGCCATTTCGTTCAAGCGCCAATAAGCCAAAGTTTGTCCATCAGGAGCCAATCCATAGGCCAAATAGGAGGGACCATTGGACGTTATTTTCTTAAGGAACTCCGCCTTCCTATCGGGAAGGTTGTAAACAATGACTTTCCCAGTTCTGTCTGAATCACTTATTAACCAAACAACTTACATCAGGGGAAACTCCATGGTCATTTATGGATTTTTTTGCAAATCCGTGGAATTTTTGTGGATAACCCCTTCAATAGGATTTGGCATAGTAGCCAGTCTGTTAAAGATTAAATTCTTCCCATCCGGTGTCCAATTTGTGCATCCAAACGTTTTCCTGATTGTAGGATACCTTTCGGGTCCCAGTGGCAATAGGAAAATTTCCAGTGGCCTTTCCCCAATTTTTTAAGCGAGTCTGGCCCTGGATTTCATTTTCCAAAACACTACATTGGAGAACTTTGGCAAGTTTTCTACTACTTTCCGTTATTATGGGAACAAACACAAAGTCCAATATAGAAAGGAGCTTTTAAAAGGTACTTTAATGGCTCCCCCCGACGATTCTAACCCTGCCTTCCTCGCTCCCAAGGACAACTATATATGAATTCGCCTACTTTTGTCTATACGGATACGTTTAGGAGATTTTGATATTTGGACTGAAGCTCCCGGTAATAATCTCACATTCATCCACTTCCCTATATTTGAATAGCTGTTCATGCCATCGCCATTGGACCGGGCCACATTCAAGCATAGGCTGAAGCGGGGATCCAGGTTTGGCCGTATAATTAAACAGGCTTTTCTATGTGGTCAACACGCTTTGCCCAAACCACGTCAATATCCCGCCGCAATGCGAACATCAACCCGACATTTTTTCCAACATAATTGTAGTTGATCCGTTAACTGAACCACATATTGCCCACTAGCTGAAATTGGTATAGGTACTATCCAAAGGGTCGAATTTTAAATGAACCTTAATGATTCACTTCTCCTAATATCAGTATGGCCATGGAATATGCCTATATCTTTTTTGGATTGTCCCATGATATAATAATGGCGCCTAATAGGGTTAGGCATAGTATTATTTTTTTTATGGTCATCTTTGGTTTGGATCAATAAGTAAGGGAACTAAAGTTAGCTAAAAAACTCGGAACATACGATAAGTTGAACCATTACAGACTTTGTATTTTTGTTTCAAAAGTCAAACTTTATTGAAATCCTCGGGAAATCCAATTACATAGCCTTTGATCGCTACTCACAAATAAATGGATGAATTGAAAGGCTCAAATGTCCATGGGACAAAAGCAAAACAATGCAATCACTTCGTCATTTGACGCATTGAAGAAAACCTATGAATTGGGCGTGGCATTTTTGGGACAATGATTTGGAGGAGTTAAAAAGGACTTGGAGATGTTCTCCTGCATATGTATTTTATGCTAAAATAGGCCAAGTGGAAACCAATCATTTTGATATGGCGGACGTTGCCAAATGATCTGTGATAAGACTAAAATAAATTATAAGAGAATCCACATATTTATGGAGATGTGGTGGTGAAAAAATGAAGAAGAAGTTAAGCAATTGGGAAAGGAAATAAAACTGGGGGAAGGAAAGCAAAAAGAGTCCTAAGTGTTCCCATGGAAACTTCCTTTCCCGTGTAAAGCAGTCGTATTCAAGGATAAGGTTGCCGGAGTAGGGTTCGATTGGGAAAACCGAACAGGTATGGGAAAAAAGTACAGGAGGAACTTGAAGGAATTCCAGGAAGAAGTTAAGGATGGAAATGTGGATGCTATGGAGGCCGAGTTTGGGGAATGTGCAATTCCTCTATGGTAAAAATTACGGCCCGATTTTTTTCAATACGAACCCGGAAAACGCACTTGAACGCACCAAATCAACAAAATTTATAAAAAGAATTTCAATATTTGGAAAATAAAGCCAAGGAAAATGGTAGGGCCTAAAAAGATATCGACAGGGACAGAAATGGATGTTTTATAATTGGGAGAAAGCCAAGACCATCTAATTGCCTAATTATTCCAAGCTTTGTTTTGGAACTACCAATAAATTAAAAAATTACTGTAAAAATGTGGAGCCTTCTCGCCACTTTACTGGATGCTGCAATGGAACCTCCCATAGCTCGATTGTATTTGGTCATGTATAGTCCCCAACCCCTTTTGCGTCTGATGGTGGTGGAAATACTTTTTGTTTAACCAAATATTTTATGCCCGTGTTTTTCCATGGTTTTTATTCCAAGACCCCATTATCGTTACCATAAATAAATCGTTTTTACGCATTTTTCAATTTTAGGATATCCAAAATAAATTTCAAAGGGGTTCGATCTGGGATTTTATATTTAATGCAATGGAAATTAATTAGAAAAATACTGTCGAAGATATTGTCGTTATATACTAACGTAGGGGCTTTTGAGAAATTACTTTTTATTATGGCCCTGGATTGAATTATCTGACTCGGATATTAATTTCTTGGGTTTGGCAGTATTTTTTCAAACGATAATTCTTGAGTAGACCTTGGTAAACTTTTGGGTCTGTAGTCTATTACTTCGACCAAAAGGTATTTAAGGGTAAGAGGAAAGGTGCGATAACTAATTTCAAAATTTCTCAATAATTGCTCCGTCTCCTCGCCCTCCTGACTCTTTATAGAATTTGGACAGGTTTGTAGGTTTGGCTACCGGTTGACCGTAAATTTAAATGGGAGGGGTTATATGGTGCGAAATCTGCCAATTGCGGTTTTTTGTTCGTAAGTTTTTTTAGTGAGTACTTCAAGGTTTTTCCTTTCGCTTCAAATTAACTTTTTACGGTTTAATGACCCTTTCCGAAATGTCTTGGGCGGACCCCTAGAAATCCGTTTATAGCTCCATTATGGCCCTTAATAGCAGTTTGTAATTAATTGTACTGGAAATGTTGGAACCGGCTTTCCGGACATAGGTCCATCCATGGATTCCAAAACTATCGCGCCTTGCATGTTCAACAAAAACATCGAAGCCAGCTTAGAGTTTGGCCAATAAATCTGACAAACCTCTTGCCATGGTTTTCCCCACCCTCTTCGCGCACATGTTTATAATTTCTGGGGTTTTTTTCCGATCATTTCGGAAGCTGAATATTGCAAATAAGTTCTCGGCGCCTTTTGTTAAATGGGTATTTAAATCCATTCAATATCGTTCCCGATAATGGAAATAGGGCTTACATACAAAATGGCTGTTAGTTCCCCATTGGCCCTTTTAGGGCATTTTTCCGAAACTTTAATCTATAGAATTCCCCAGGCTCTGCTGGGTGGTAGCGTATGAATATGTATTTTTGTGGGTATGAGCGAACATATTCAAAAAGCCAAATAATAAAAGCTTGCTTTTGTATCAAATTTTGTTTGTCCTATCAAATAACGGAGAAAGGTTGCTTATGATGAAGTTACTATAACGTTCAAGGAAATTTTTGTCTTGGAAAGAGGAACGTTACGAGATTCATTTTTTGGAAATCGGGCCTTGAATGTCGACCACGTTCATTTTTCTGATTCGAGCGTTCCGACGAAGCGCTCCTAAAAAGATAATCGGAGCAGTCAAGAGCATTACGGCAAAAGGAAATTCCAGGCTTCCCACCCCGAAGTGGAAAAGATTGGCTTTGGGGAGGTAATTTTTGGACAAGTGGGTAATTGTGGAATTACGGTTTGGTCCAGTATGCGATGAAGAGGTAATTAAGAAAATACCTCCAAAACCAGGAAAAATCTCAATAATAGCGTGATAACATAAGAATCAATTACGTTTATTTTGATAACTCGTATGGCTCTGCCTCGAGGTAGTTTCATATCAATTGCATGTTTATGGGAATACCCCATAACAGTCTTTAATACATTGCCATTTTAACCAATTTCAGGCTTGAAACCTATGGCACGTGCCCAATCGGCTATTTCCTTTTGGCGGTGGATAATTCTATTTCCACATCATAGGAGATTCCCTTTCAATAGCATTGTTCACTGCTTTTTGAATTTGTCCCTACTTTCCCCGCTTTCCTTAAATAAAGTTAATGGCTGTTTCAGTAACTGGCACATAATTTATGGGGCACCTCAAATGAATTTCACAGTTACTTTTGCTCCAGAGGATTTTTCCGTTAATGGTAAATCAATTCCGCAAGTGCCAATCCGAGCTCTTGGGTTGGCTTTGTCCAAATTTGCTCGATCCGGAATTTCTCCTTTTCCTTCTCACTTTATATAGGTAATGTCCGAAAGTATAAATTAATATTCTCCCTCCTATTTCTTTTTTCGATTGTACCAGGCCTTATGTCCCAAGTAAGCCCTGGACACGTCCATCTGGCCAAATTATACTCTCGGTTTCAATCTTCCAATTGTGAATGGCCCCGGCAAGACAATCCCGGTGATTTTCTCCATTTTTCCCTTCAAGCTCCGGAAAAATCTCGTAAGGGATTTGCCTATAATTGCTAAGTCAAATTTAGATGGTAGTCTTTGCCGCCTTGTCTGAAGCGGCTAGGAATCCCATATTTATTGTCGAACATGCCCAGTGCTGGGTGAGCCTGATCTATAAATATTTTTTTTATATTCCCCTTCTACCTCAAGGTCAGCCTGTAAGGCAATTAACCTGTTTCCATTTTTTTTATGAGCCCGTATGTTGGAAGCTTCCAGGCCTGTTGGCAAAATGTAAGGAATTTGGACTTTTCTTCAGCTTTTTATCAATGGTAAAAAAGACTAAAGAATAAATGACAATGATTACAATGTCACGATAAGAGCATTGGAATAGTTGGATTCTGTAAAAGATTTTTTAGATTCCTTTCTCAGCTGTTTTTTGATATGCTAAGACTATATTGTCCCATACTTGTCAAACCAGTGGATTCTTCCCGTCTTAATGTTATTAATATTGCGGCCAAGAACATCGGATTATTGGGATTATTGAGAAATTTTGTAAGGCAGCAATCCAATAATTTAGTGGTAACTTGCCGCGAGGCAAGTAAATAAGGCGTGTCAATTTTTATCAAGAATTGGGAAAGACGCTCGTTGGCGGCAATTAGTTAATTATGAAAATTATTTTGCCATTCCGTGGTTAAAGCCCTTAGACTATCGAGATAAACTTTAATTGGTATTAACGCCTTAAGGTCTAAGTTTAAAGCAACACATGTTTTCGAGATACGCTGGTTAGCATGGCTGTCTTCCTGCGATGTTAATTATATTTACATCCGAAGTCAGAAATGTTTATGTCGATTCTGAAATAACAATGACAGCTAAAAATTTACAATTAGTAACAACTGGTGGGTAATAAAGAGGGAAATTACCTCTTTTTTTGTGGATTTTTTCAAAGTTTATCCATATGGGGGAATTTTTTTACACCTTATATATAGGTCGATGTGCCCAAAAGAAGTGGTTGGGTAGTAATTGTCCTTCAAATACCGTATCAAAAACCCAATAAAATATGCTCCTTGGCCCCATATTGTATGAATGGTTTTTTTCAATATAGGGGTTATTTTTTTTGCATCTTAAAAATACTTTTCTGCACTTTGAAGCTGTGGTAAAACTTTCTTGAAATCGAAATTTAAAAGATAAAAACAGGAAATTGGTGAACATTGTCATTTTAAAAAATTATTTTACCCTTTTGGTTAAGTAACTAATTCACGGAACCCAATAGGGTTCGTTTCCAAAAATTTATGGGTATTAAATGAAAATCTATTGTTCTAATACCAAAAGCTAACCCCATAATTTGACCCTTCAAATTTAAAGTAATCTTTGTTACAGAAAATATATACAAAGGAGTTTTCGTTATACATTTAATCCCTTTCCTTTCCCGTTGTTTTAAGGAAAATGTTTTGGGGGCCATTCCGTTTGTCAATTTTGCCGATAATATTATGGTGGGTCAATTGGGCGAAACGCTGAATTGGCGACAAGTTTTCCTTGGGTAATAGTTTTTGTATTTAATAGCCATGTTCATTGGGTAATTGGATTTTCTACAGCATTAACTCCCTTGGTCGCAGAGGGCAAGTGGGGCCAGGCAATGCTATTGATGGAAAGAGCGCACTTAAAACCGGATTATTACTGGTGTAACCATACTCGGATTTTCCACTTTTGGCATTATAGTATTGGCCAAGAGCCGCTAATGCAATCTCATGAATGCAACCTCCTGAAGGTGGTGGAATTGCCCACCCCTATATGACCTGGTGGCCTTTCTTTGTTCCGTTAAATATTTTTCCAAGCTTTAAGCAGTTCTCTGAGGGCTATCTCAGAACCAAATAACCCTATGTATGCCACCATTATTGCAAATTTCGTAAAATAATACTAACTAAATTACTGCTTATTTTTGGCTCATGGGGATTCCAAAAATGGGTAACGTAAGGAGCTGCGGGGTTAACCTTTGATTTCCCGTATCATTATGGTAATTTTTCTTTGTGCCTACTAAGAACAGAAGAAATTCCACGACTATGTCACGGGATTTAATTTTAAAATTATAGAAAAAAAGGTCATGAAAGAAAATAATTGACCCTTGGGATTCCTTCTGCCTACAGATGTTCTTTGAAGTGGCCATATTTACGGCGGCTATTTGCTAAGCGGTGTTTTTGGGTAAGAAATTCACAAGCGGCCAACCAATTGCGCTCCCTAAAGTAGTATGACGCTTTATGGTGGGTAAATGGGATTAGGTGACGCTGCATGATCCCGTGTGGAAAAATCAAAAGGGATTAGGGGAATTTTTTTTAGGATTTAAGGCGCATTGCACAATCTATTTTTCTTCTCACTCTGATATTGGAATTATTTTGCCATATCCCTTTTGTCTGCTAAGGACTGGCCTGCCCACCAATAATTTAAAGATCTTGGTGATGCAACCAATATGGCCGATAATACCGAGGTAGTGCTCATTGCGGCACAATTTGGGTTTTAATAGCTTGCGGTATTTTCAAAATTTTCCAATGGTTTTGCAAAGTGGTGTACTAGGTGCCCCTTAGGGGGATGCAAGGATGTTAAAAGATACCTAACTATGAATTACCTTCCGTGGCCTTTGGTTGATCGGTTTCCCTATTAGTTTTTATCTGGGAATATATACTCCTTTGCAAAGTAAGGGGACTATGGATCGGACTATTTGGCCGGACTTACGGCATCTGCGATAAATGTTGTATATTTCGATTTAATTATTTGACCAAAAAATGATTCGAATAAAAGTAAGTATTATAAGTTATTAAAAGTAAAAAGAACTCTATCAGCCAAGTAAAGTAACAATTTTCAGGATGGCCGATATTTAGATAAAAGGATATACCTATGGAATTTCCAAAATTTTTATTAGTGAATAAATACAGATTATCGCAACGGCGATATTTGTGGTACATAACAGAATACCCAAGATTCATAATCAACCTAGAAAGAATGAGGTAGAATGGTTAAGAAGATTTTACCCAAGAAGATGAAAAGGAATTGGAAGAAGAACCGAAATCTAATGTCACAGCTTTACGGGCTTTTTAATGACCGGAGAAATTTTCACGTTAATGAAGAGTAAGTTTATGGTAGACCAATTGGTGCATTAACGATAAGGAGTTGTTCTGTTTCTTAATAATTTAGGAACTGCACAGTGGGGGAATGGTTTTTGGCTTTTTATGACCAATAAATGAAGTTCCATTCCTCTTTATGCCCGCTATGGGGGTTTTTCACCTATCGGGCCTTTGGGCTAAAGGCGACTTTTAATGACCATGTGGCTATTGCCTTCTAATTTTGGTTACGGAATCAATTTTGGCAAATTTCTTAAATACGGTGTCCAACGTTAAGGCCATGTCACGATCCCACAATAAATGGGCTATGCGCTTGGTGAAAGCTTTCCTGTGGGGAAAAATTTGGATATTTCTCTGGCCAATGCCGCCAATTCTTTGCAGTGGCTATTTTTCTTCACTTTTTATTACGTTCCAAATATAAATTTTATTGAAATAATTTCTAATAGTTTGGGCACTAGTGGGTTGCCTATAGCCGCATTTAATGTGTGCACTTTCCTTGGATGTAATCAACAGGATACCTAATTGGAACCTTCTAGGGGGAACTGTTTCTGCAGCTATTTTCAAAGTTGGTATCCCAAACAATCGTTGATATAAAACTGTTGTTTGGACTACTAATTGACCTATTTGGAATGGAAAGCTATGGTCTATAAATATATTTCCTGTTTCGCCAAAGATTTCTTTGTTCAACGGGCCCAAGAAAATCAAAGAAAAGATAGCCCCAAAAGCCAGTTCCGTATACCTCCCATTTTCGACTTGCCGGATTAAGGGCGACAAAAATTAGTAGTTAGTCCTAAAACACGGCGATGTAAATGGTGTCCTACATTACTATATAGGAACTGCAATGTATTTGCCAAATCCCTAACCAATTTAAATTTTCTAAAAGAGTATAGGGGTAATTATTAGGTAAAGAAAATCATGGAATTTAGGAAGAGGAATTGACTGAAGATGATTTTATTTATTTTCTTTCACCTACACACTAGATTGCAGATTTGTTTTCCCCTTGGGCGTTGTTCTCTATAAAAAATTCGCTCGGAATTCAACACCAAAAATTCGTTGTCCCATGATATTTCTTCCCCTGCGGCAAATAGGAATAAAGCCAAAAAAAGAAAAGGTACCCAGTTTCCACAACATCCTTTTGGAATCCCATAAGCTTATTAAGTGGTAAGGGAGAGTACAAATATGCAAATAGCATTATGGCGGTTCCCCATTCCACAGGACCGTCTTCTGGCGTAATTAACGTCAAAATAAATATCGTCAGCGAAAGCCCTAAGAACAGACCTACTCAGGAACTATCACGGCAAAATACCGTATCCTATTTTTTCAAATTTTGTAACAGATGTTCATCATCGTTTTTCAAACTATATATAAATTTACTTATCAAACGGTTTTTTTTATGTCCTTTGGTGCCTGGGTTCGGCAATTATAATTTAGGTCGTACACGTCTTTAGCGTTAGCCGATATTCGGGGTCCAAAGATACGTTTAAATTCATTTTCTTCGACTGGAATTACCAAGACGGCAAACTTTTTTTTCACCTTCGGGAATTATAATTTCCTCTTCCCCTTTTAGTACGGGGAATTGAGGTACCATAATCCAAACCATTTTCTGGTGCTATTTCACCAAAGCAATAAGTTTCTATATCCCTCATTGTTTGGCATAGTAAGACTTTAAAAGGTTAGAGGATGCTAAACTAAAGTTGTGAATTTTTTTATACCATAACGCCGGACAAGTGGGCAAATGCTAAGGATTTTATGCGCCCTACAAGGGCAATAGTCCCAAACAAAAAGCAGCTAAAAGCTGTTCTTTTTTAATTGAAAATAGTAAAAATTCCTATGGTGAAAAATTACAGAGGAAGGATAGAATGAAGTAGCCCCAAAATTCCACTTAAAGCCATCCTTCCAGGATAAAAGTAGCCACAAAATGGAAAAGCAAGACCTCTGAGCGGCTAATTTAAACCGCCTGCAAAAATGAAAAATACAACTGGTATTTTTTTCTTTCAGTTAAGGAGCTATTAAAAGTTTGTTAATTATATATTCCACATAGAACCCAGTAAATTTCCCAGGGCCAAGGGGAATTAAACGGGTAACTAGGTATCTAGCCTTTTTTTTCGGGATGATAGAGAGTAGAACTACGGAAAAAAAGGGTCCCTAAAAAAAGGTAAACAGATACCTTTTTTTTATCGCTTACCCTATCTTTAAGATATGGATATATAAGCCCAATTAAGCCGGGGATAGTCCCAAATTCACTCTGTATAAAAAAGCTTCCAATAATAAATAGAAGGGACGAACATTATAACTTGGAACCAATTGCTTTGTTTCTCTTTTGGTTATTGCTAGAGAAGGCGTTGGGGATCGGCCAGGGCCCGCACATACAAAGATACCACCCATAGTCCAATAACGCTGGCCAATAATGACCATGACAATCATGGGTATATTAATTTTTTGTGGCCCAAAGCCCTTATATCTTAAATACAAACCCATAGGATAGGAGGAAAAAGGTAATAAGAACCCGTAACACAGAAACGGGTCCCTTGCTTCATGAAAGACAAGCCTATTAAAGAGTGCTGGCAAGTATGCTGTTCTTCCATTTGTTCTCGGCATGTTCAAGAGAAAATATATAAAAAAATAGATACTTGCCAGCCATAAATCCCATGGGTGGTAAATATCCCAAGGAGCCTCAATGGTAAATGACGATTAACATAGAATGACCTTTAATAAAAATGAAGGGCATTTATAATGGGCATGGATTTTATTGTTCAATAATTTCAAAAGAGAATAGATACCCGCTATATAAATTCCCCAAAAAAAAAAAATTTCCAATGGGGGCCCCCCCCCCTTACCCAAAACATGGTAGGAAGACGCAGTCCGACTAGTTTTCCATTCAAATATAATCCCAAAGAGGGCAGTAATCCAGAGCTAGGGTGAGAAGGCGGTTCTCATAATCTAAAATTCCATTCAAGTGGTTAGAAAGCCAATTGCCTCAAAATAATCATTTCCCTGCGGTAATGGAAAAGTTTTCTAGCCTCCATGATCGTGACGGGGAATAACAATTCAATTGAAATAGAAAAATTGAGGTTCCCGCTAGGAAAGATCAACCGAGATAGGATTATTTTTCAATCAACCACATCATGAAAACTTCATTTTTAAAGGATAAATAAATTTCTTAAAATAAAAAACGATCAAACCTAAAAGGTATGGCCTGCAAATAGGACAGGAATCTTCTTCTGAAAATGGCGTAAGTAAGAATTAAAGAATGCCCCTACCAAACTAAAGAGAGCCAAAAAAACCAAAAGGAAAGGCTTGAAGTTTTCCTTTTCTACTCGGAATAAAGCCCCATTGAAAATAACAAAACCTAAAAAGGTGAAAATTACCTGAGCAATACTTCCCATTAGCAGCAAACCAGTTTGGGTATGTTTTCGTTTGTGGAAAAAATCCCTAAGGTCATACGAAATTGATTATTGTATGATAAATAAACTCATAAAGAATAATAATCACATACAGGGAAATCCAAGGAATATACCGGACTAAATAGCCACCTGGGCAGTTTGGTCCATTCCACTGTAACTATTGAATATACGAGCGAGATATAAATAAAAGTAAAGTGATTCGCCTGTCCGTATTGCTTATATATTGTGCTAAAAATCAAATCTCTCTGGCAAACCCATCCGTACCGAACAATAGAAAAGGAGCGCGAATAAACTGTACTCCAAAAGTCTTGTGGCGCTCTCTCAACTCTCTTTTTATTCGTATTCACCGAGATGGTGTGGTACCGCCATTGACTACTACCGATGACTAATTATCTGTTATAATAATATTTTGGGCTACAAAGCCAATTGCATAAACCCGCGAGATAGCCTCTGCCATCTATCCTATTTTCTCTACTGATAGTTAATATATTTTTCTTGCGATCCAAAGAGACGACAAAACAATCCTCTACACACCTCACACTCACTCAACAAGGTTTCTTCCAGAATTTGCTGAGTTCCGCCATAACGAGGGAAGTGTCTAATTGATTTGTACTATGGTACCATTTTGCAACAAGATCAATTGGCGGTAAATCGATGTAAACCTTTAACATGGGAATTCCTTAATTATCACCTTCAGGGACAGGCCTGTATCGTCCATTGGGTCCATCATGTGTAAATGCTTTACGTATGCCATTGGCAATGGCAGAAGAGGAATTCTTTATGAAGAATCCTTTCTATCTGCCCGTACACCGGTTTACCAAAAATCGAATGATCTATATGTTTTCCCTTAAAAGTAAGTTTGAAATCTTCTGGGGAGGTTTGTAAGATCAGCGTCAATATACCCCCACCAAAGGTGTGTCTCGTGGTCAAAACCAGCTTTATGGGCGCACTTAATCCCTTTGTTTCTGTGTGAATTTAACAAAACCCAAAGTCTTTCTTTGCGTTGGCAAATAGTTTCTAAAACGGACGTTTATTCCTTTGAAACCATCGTTTACGAAGCAGGGATGCATTTTGGACCGCGTTTTTAGTAGCTGAAATTGGATCTTATTATTAGTAATCCCTTCACGTTCTTTAATTATCCAACACGTTTCCAATTAAATCTTCTTCATTGTAACACAGGACAATAGGAAGATTATGGTGAATTCGTAATTCAATTTTGTAACAAGGATATTTTATCTTTTCTAGCTAAAATTTAAAGGTCTCAAAAAGATAATCCACGGTTGTTCGCGTTAACCTATACCTAATGGACGTTTCATCTATCTAAAAGACACAGAAACCTGGTAATAATAGTTCCAAATTATTTATGGACACATATCACTTCTTCGTGTTGTTTTAGATTTCGTTGCTGTCTTTTTGCCAAAAAGTATGTCTTTAGGGTACTTTGGCCAGATTAAAACCAATTCCTCGGCAAAGCAGTGAATGGGGATATTTTTCCCATCAATTACTTTTTGGACCATAATATCTAAATGAGTTTATTTTTTTTTAATTTCCGTAAAACTGTTTGTTTTAGTTTGATCCTCGATGGTCCCCTGCAGCAAAACCAGTAATTTTGTTTTTGCATTCGCCGTTTTGTGGTATATGGCTGCATACCTGGGGTGGTTGTTCCATATAGGTTTGAATAAGTTTCCCATAATTTCAGAATATTCCCGAGTCTTTGTAGGGCAAGAGCAACTAAGTCCTCCGTGATCCATCCGTTTTTCCCTTGGTGGATAGAGATGTAAAGGGCCTTGATGGAATTCGGCTTTGGCCAATTTGACTTGTTTTCAATATTGTTGCCAATCTGCCTTGGTTTGATAACTAATAGCTCGCCATTTCATGATGCCCCTTTTTATCCCTGAACGTTCATCTCCTGCACGGCCAATTTCCAAAAAAGCAAAAAGAAATCCAACACACCATATCCATGAACCGCTGTTTTG
>Ga0163217_1018413_pt1 | contig 14952 bp, 20 predicted proteins | sample SynspAceP_FD_185933 | JGI IMG/M metagenome (GOLD analysis project Ga0163217, IMG submission 185933) | Saline lake microbial communities from Ace Lake in Antarctica - Synechococcus sp. Ace-P (PacBio error correction) | ecosystem: Environmental > Aquatic > Non-marine Saline and Alkaline > Saline ...
TGTTATCCATAAAGAAAGAGGGGAAAGAAATAAATTAAAAAACTGAGGCGTCGGTGTCCCCGGACTCCAGGCCTTTTCACTTTTTTTGGTGGGCATTCGACAAAAACCATCACCGGCCCCGGTTTGGCAAGGTTTCCAAATTTGGCCCGCCCCAGTAAAACCGCAACGGGGGTTGTTTTTGGGGTCCGTCAAATTCGAAGGGTTGGATTGCCCTTATGCGCATTGGGCTTGCTCGGTGGCGGACTGGTCGCCCTTGCAGGCAATGGCCGGGTAATCCCACTGGGCTTGCCCGTTTTACGCTTGGTGCTTGCTGGTCGGGTTGTATCTCGATCGTCAAGGGGCTGAAATTGTCCTGAACCCCCGGTAGCCCATCCGCGGGTAAGCAGTTTTTTCAAGAAAGGCCGTGGGACCTGCAAAGGTCGCCGCCTTTTTTTTATTGCCCGAATGTATTGCCCCAGCGTCAAGTTCCACATACTCCCCGAATGGCGATATTCCGGATGGTATAGTTGGGGTGTTGCCACCTGCGCTGCAGCAGCTCCGGCGGTGGCCAGCGCATGACGCAGTTCCTGATGTGCGCTGGTAAGTGCCCGGCAGGCCCGTAGCGCAAGGCGGCTGTCGGCCAGTGCGGGAATGGAGGTGGGGTTTTTGACCCCGCGCGCCGGGCGAACCAAGCCAAGGCTGGTTATCGCCCGGTGCAGGCGGGCTTCCAGTTCCCATGGTAAAATCGATCACCGGGAAATGCAGTGCTCGCCAATAAAATAGCGGGGCACAGCCTCGCTTCAGAAAGGCCGCGCTCGATATTCCCGGTAAATGCACCACGGCAAACCTTTGCCCGCGAGGAACTCTCCAGCAGCCGTGCCGCGCAGCTCCGTCCCGCCCGGGGTGGCGTTGCTGATCTCGCTATGGGTAATACGGTGGCAAGCGTGACGACTTGTGCTTAGCTCGGCGATCGGGTTTATTGGCTTGACCACATGATCAAGGGCTGCGCGCAGCATGCGCTGCAGGCTGAAGGGCGCCAGGCCAATGCTGACGATGGCATCGCGGCTCGGGTCCTAGCCCGGTGGTCTCGATATCCATGGCGAAAATCAGCTCGACCTCGCTCAGTGGGGTATCAGCCCCACGCGCCGGCCTGGTAATAGCGCAACCAGACGCTCATCCCCGTGCGGTATTGGCCAGGTTGCTGAAAATCTTCTGCCAGTCCGGACTGCGGGGGCCAACTTTGGCTCAGCGTGCGCATGGATTGCAGCGAAGGTAGCGGTTAAGCCCGCAGAATATTTTTGCGCGTTGCTTAGTACCTGGAAGCGCCTCTTGAGATTATGCCATCCGCTGCCGGTAAATGGTTTCAGGTTGAATGTAAGTTGTTCGGCTCACGGCCCTGTTTTCGATATCCCGCCCTGGTGGCGGATTCGCACCATGGCTCAAGAAACTCCAGCGCGTAGCGCAGGCGCGTGATGGCTTCAGGTGGCATCAAACCGCGTGGTTGCAATGGCGTCCAGCCGCTCGAAGGAATTCTGCGCCTTGGAGCCGCAGGCCCAGGCCTATGTACACGATAGATCGGTCAGCCGGCGCCCGTGCCACGGCCCTTGAGGTTTGATGATGTTCTTGTGTTCACCGTCCCTGCTCCAATCACGAAGGTGCGGAACCCCAAGCGGGGGTGTGCGGTTCAAGGCATTGCGCCGCCAGGCTGGCGAGAAAGGGTCGCTGCGCTGGCCTTTTGTTCGCGAGCAGGTCTTTAAGGTTTCGGCCAGCATCAGCCTCGCCGGTAACGCTGCCAGCATCAAAGAAGATCGAGCCTGTTAGCAGGGGTTTCCGGATTGGGCCGTTCTATCCAATTGGGTAAAATATTGCTTCCAGACGCTCAGGAGTTGGCGCCACTTTGGGGTTTGGTCGCCATGGATGCCGCCTTGTAAAGTAGGTGGTAACCGCAAGCCGCTAGGCCCGTCCTGACGAGGTCCCGCCAGTTTTGAAGAAGTAGTCGTCGTGCAGCTTTGGGATCAACAGCGGTCATCGAGGATCACGCGTTATCCTGATCAGTCAACCACCAACTGTTCGTCGCGCGCCATTGAGCCAAGCGCCATATAGCAGTAGGGTACTGGCGGCCGGCCCCAGCTCGGCCTCGGCTAGCTCCAGAGGCCGTTTGGTTGAAGCCATCTGCCAATTCCGCCATGGGTGCTGCCGATCATGGTGTGGCGGTGGCTCATCGTTGGCCATGCCCGCCACGAAGTGGCGCGTATAATCCGGCAACAGCCCTGCAGCCCAGCGACGTCCTGCCTTGTTGAAGATATTATGACGCAGGTCAGGCTGCTCTGGGATTCAAATAGCGAAAATGATATCGGTCAGGTTGAATCAGGCCAAATCGGCCTTTTGCGCTGGATCCCGGCAGGTGATGGATATTGTACGCAGCATGCACAGCATGGTATCCGAACACCGAATCCTCGGCTGCACGGTAATCGGGCTGGGTGACATCAACCTGGCCTTAATCGGGGTGTCCTGGGTCAGCCCTTCGGCCACCCCCGGGTTACGAAAATTCGCCGGCGGTGACATACCGACCATGATGCCCGCACAGGGCCGGCAGCCGGCAGTGTTTCCCGTGCCTATCCTACGGCGCCATGCTGTCAACAATCACAAGCCGAGGAACACGTTCTCCGCCGTCATCACCCCAGCTGCCTCCTGACCGACATATGCGCTGGCCACCATGATCGGCAGACGGCTGATCAGTTTTGCGCACCTTGATCTGCATCAGCTCGCCGGCCTTTTGCTCTGGCTTGTCGACAGCGGTTTTCAACCGCGATTGCCCTTCGGCCTCCACAAAGTCGGCGAGGTCCTCCGTGTTCCGCAACACAGGCGGTCGAACAGATTGGCCGGAAAAAATAGATCAGGCTTGTTCTCCAATGCCCGGGCTGGAAAGCGCCTTGTTATTACGCAGCAAAGCCGTAAGTGGCCAAATGATATCGCCCTCGTCGTGCCGGTTGTAGAGGATCGCCCATTGGGCGGAAAACCGTCCACTGCGCGCCACTGCGTACATAGTGCAGAAACTGGATGTCCCTGGTCGAAACAGCAGGATGTCGGTGCCAGGCCTAGAAATAGCTGATTTCCACGCTGCCTTGCCACCCCTCGCCGTAGAAATGTCTTCCGCAGGCCTGTCGAAGGGCGGGAAGCGACTCAGATGGTCCGGTATTTCGATGCTTTCAATAATCCCATGAAATAGCATCCTGATTACCTGGTTACACTGCCAGCGGGTTTCCAGTCCTGAGGAAACAACCTGCCCTGGCACCGCACACCAAATAGATGCACCAGCATCGCGCGCTTCGAGTCGTCTCTATTGAACGTGAAGGAACCAACCACCACGACGGCGGCTCTCGCCAGCCGCCGGCAGCGCAGCACCAGCGGCAGGCGACGAAGAGTTGCGCGTGCCGAAGCTGAACGCCAGCGTCCGGCCCGGCCGCGCGAGTGATATTACCGGAGAGCTTAACAGCTAGCCGCCGGAGGCCGAGCGAGCCAGCACACCGGCGATCAGCAAGGAAACAGCAGGAAGACCGGCAGCACGGCGAGCAGCAGAGGGCTGGCGTGTTCCAGTACCGTGACTGTTGCTGGCGCAGATCATCAGCAGCACCAAGTGCGAGCAAGGGCACCGGCACCAGGCCAGCCTTCTCCACGCGCGCGCGCGCGGCGCGTGCCGCATCCAGCGCTGGGTCAGCAGCGCCACAGCCATGGGCCCCACCAGCAGCCCCAGTGCGGCGCGAGCAGGTGCGGGCATTCGAGCGTCAGTTTGCATAGCTGCTGTCTGGCAGCATCAGCCAGAGGTACACGCGGTAAACAGCAGCAGCTGCAGCCAGGAGATTGATCGGCCCCCCCGTAAAGGGGGGGGGGAGAAAATGGCCCCGGCTGGTGCTGGCGCCGCCCAGTGGGATAAGGTAATGAACCAGTCGGTGCAGGGGACAGCCGCACCAGGCAGCAGCGCCAGCGCAGTGGCGGAAATCTGCCGGCAGCCACGGCAGCATGGCCCAGGCCAACCAGTGGCAGCACCATCGAAGTTGCCCATGACCGGCGGCCCCACGAAGCGCCGGTTTCGGCCAGTGCCTTCACGCAGCTCGAGCCGCGGTACCTGGGACGACGGTGGCATACAGCAGGCAGCCCGAGGGTCGGCCACAAAGCGTTTTTCAGCCAGGGCCGCTGTATGTGGGTGCCAGGGGTGGCGCGAGGCGCAGGCCCGAGTGCGACGGCGCACAGGTACAGGCGCAACTGGTGGCGTTCGGAGGGTCAGGCGGTCGGGCATGGGGAAGTCGATCGGCAAGCGGTGACGGGTGCTACTGTAGCAGAGTAGCACCCCGCCGGTGCAGGCTGAGTCCTGGGCTGTCCGCTCAGCACACCCGTGCTTCCGCGGCAACCCGATCCATGCTGTTCGCGGTTCAGACACGTTGAGCAGGCAGCATGACCCGCTGATCAACCGTCCATGCGACAAAGATGGCATCCAGTTCGGCATAAGGGGCCACCTGACGTGTTATGCGGTCGCCGGGGTTCAAGCGCTTGGGTTTCCCTCGACCCTGGCGCAGCGCCTCCTGCAGATGCCTGGCAATGTTCGTCCTGTACCTTGCAGGGTTTGCCGGAGAACGCGACTAATCCGGGTGACGCCGCGGGTGGAGTGCAGGGCGGTCCAGTTGTCCTCAGCCTTGACCCGCACGAAAGATGTAGCCGGGGAACAGCGGCTGAACACTTTCCTGCTTGATCGCCCCGGCCTTGAAGCGTCTGCAAGCTGAATGCTCGGTTGAAGCATTTCGAAGCCCTGAACGCGTGAGGTGCTCGTGGCACGGAAGTCCTGGCGCGGCTTGCATTGCAGCAGGTACCAGGCAATATCAGGCAATTTCATCCAGAGTATTCATAAAGCCCTTCTGCTGGAACACTGCGCAGGCCTGGCTCGAGAATCGCAAGGCCACGGCAAGGTCAGCCGAGCACTAAACTCAGCGTGGATCCTAACGCTTTTCGCAGCGCCAGGTGTGGGTGAGGAAATCTGGGCCGGCCCAGGCGGGGCATGCCAACTTTCATACGGGACAGGGATCTATTTCACGGTTTTTTACTGCGCGTTTCCGCTGCGTGCTTGGCGCTGATCGCCGAGGCTTGCCATGGTACGATCGCGAACGCCAGACAATACTGCTGGGCGGGCCTTGTTCTGCTCCTGGATGGCGAACTGCGTCACAGTTCGCCGCTCAGCCGAGGTCCGGCACGCCGTCAGATACTGCGGCCGCCTGCTGCAGCGCATCGGGGTACCCAGCAGCACGCAGACGTCTTCCCGGCAACAGTTCGATGGTGGGGCGGCGGGGGGTTAGCGCAAGGCGCTGATGGGGCGGCCCGCACCATCGCGTGGATCAGCACCTCGCCCAGCTCCACGTGCCGAGGGCTTTGCGACCGCCATGCTACCGGCGTCGATCCGCACCGTAATGCATCGCTCCAGTTCCGTGCTGGTCCGGCACTGCAAATCACCCAGGACTTACACGCGAAACAGCTTCCTTCACATCGGATTAGCGCCGGGTACGTTTGCTGTTGCAGGTAAAGCGTGACCCGGTAGCTGGGACGTTCAGTGTCAACAGCGCATGCCGAGGCGAGGGTCATGCCCGCTTCCAGGGTTTCGAGGGGATGACTTCCGAAGCGCCGGCCTTTCCGCAGCTCCTCCACGTGGCTTTTCGTCGCGCGTGCCGCAACCACGTTGCAACATCGGGCGCGCGCTGCGTAACATTGAATCAGGGTCTTGAGCGCGGCGGTCTTGTCGTTGTGGCAGATCACTACCAGCGAGGCCGCTGGCAATGCCGCAGTGTTTCGAGCACGGGTCGGGTCGGTGGAAGTCGGCGTAGTACACCCGCTGGCCGGCCAGCCGGGCCTCGCGTGCGATATCCGGGGTCGCACATCCCACCGCGACGAAGGGCAGGCCCTCGTCCTCGAGAAAGCGGCCGACGATCTGCCCGGTCCGGCCGTAGCCGAAATCCAGTACAGTGGCGGGGACAGGTCCGGCTTCTCGATGGTGTCCAGGGCCTCTTTTCGTCGTCGCCAACCTTGCGCCGCAGCCAGCCAGCGCGACAGCACCAGGTTTGTAGCGAAAATGATGAGGCGCGAGCACCATCGACAAAGCAGCACCGCGGTCAGCAGTATCTGCGCCAGAAATGGCTGTCGATACACGCGCCGCTCAGGCCTATCGCGATCAGCGCGAAGCCGAAACCTCGCCGGCCCACCGCCAAATCAGTGCGTGCGCAAAGGCTGTCGGCGCATCGATGCCCGGAGAGCCTACTGCTCACCGCCACTAGAAAGAATCTTGCCTGCCGCAGCAGGATCAGCAGGTCGCACAGCACGGGCCCTCTAGCCAGATGTCCGGTACACAACGGCGGGTTTCGAACCAGCATGCCGAAGCTGACGAAAACAGCCCGAGCAGCACAATCACGGAATGGACGATGGTCGATTCGACCTGATGGCGAAACTCGGTCTCACCCAGCCAACCATCCCTGCCAGAAAGGCACCGAACGCCATCGACAGCCCTCACAGCGCGCTGGTGGTCCAGGCGGCGATCAGGGGAGACGACAGCACGGTTCAGGGTGAACAGCTCTGCGAGCGCCGTTTCGGCGACCAGGTGGACAGCGGACGACAGATAGCGTCCAGCGACCAGGACCACCGCCCAGTGGCCACCAGCGCCTTCAGCAGCGCCATGCCCAGGAACCTTGCGATCTGCGATGCTGCGGCCATGCCCAGTAACCGGCAATGAAATGATACGAAAGGGCACCGCAGTGACGTCCTGGAATACCGACATCGCCGTGCCCAGGCGCCCGTGCCGTGTCATTCTCGCCCTGTCGGTCAATTGGCGGCTTGATCACGGTGGTGGGGACTGCGCGAATACGCGCCGCACGAACCAAAGGCCGCGCCCGCCGGCCCTCCCCGATCAACTTCAAGGTCTTTCTGTTGTATCTATTCTCGCCGTGGTAGCGCCACCCTGCGCCGTTCCCAGCCCCAGAAATGCTGTGGCGCATGGCGTAAATCTGCGAGAGGGTAAAGTCTCAGACCAAATGGTGAAAGCAGAAAGACGATGCCGAACTCGGCGATCGCGCTGATTATAGGGCATCTCCACCACCGGCCCGCCGTATGCGAGCCAAGGAGTAACGCCCACCAGCAGGTAGGCCAGGCTGGAGGGTAACGCGCAGACCGCTGACAAGAACCATGCACCACCAGAACGGTAGCACCCAATAGAAGAAAGCGTTTGTACAGCGGTCTGTTTCCAGCAATAGTGCGTCCCCGGAATATCCATGCCAAGGTGGCCATTCGTCACAGGCCCCTGCCTCGATGGCGCAGGCAAGTCCACAAAATGCACCAAGGTGTTGGGAGCAGAAATACGCAATGCCGCTGCAAGTGCGCCAATCAGGAAAAGACGGTGGCCAGGGCGTCAGCGGCCCGCTCTGAGCTTATAGAGCAATTTCCCTAATCGCTCTGAACTTGCATGCTCACAATTGGCGCGGCATGGCTTTCCTATTATCAAAGGTACCACCTCCTAGTGATCATCTCTTCACCACGACTATCGGGCCGGCGGCAAAAGCCGTTGCCACGCTTTCTGTTCGACTATATCGACGGCGGTGCCCACGACCGAGCACACGCTGCGACGCACGTCTCCGTAATTCGCCGACGTAGCGCTGCGGCAACGGTGCTGAAGAATGTCGAGGGTGTGAGTCTCGAGACATCGCTGTTTGGCGAGACCCTGAGCATGCCGAGTGGCGCCTGGCGCCCGTCGGGCTGACCGGCATGTTGCTCGCCGCGGTGAAGTCCAGGCTGCCGTCGCGCCGGCCATCGGCAAAGGGTTTCCCTTTAACCCTGTCCCCGTCTCGGTAGCCCGTCTGCGCACGTCGCCTCGGCGATCGACCGGCCATGGGTGGTTCCAAGCTCTATTGTGCTCCAAAGGATCGCGGTTTCAAATGAAGCACGCTCTGGAGCAGGCCAAAGGCGCTGGCGTGAAGACACTCGGTGTTTACCGTCCGACATGCCACGCCCGGCTCACGCTATCGCGATGCGCATTCCGGCATGAGGCGGCCAGTAACTCCGCCAGCGCCGCATGTGCCAGGTCCGCCCTGCATCCGCGCTGGGCCCCTGGATGCTGGCCTGCATGGCCGGCCGCACGATCTGGGCAATATCTCCCTCTACCGGGGAAAACCCCACCGGCGCTGGGCCGACTACATCGGCTTGGCTGGGCGCCAACTTCGATCCTCCATTTCCTGGAACAGGACCTGCAGTGGATTCGGGACTTCTTGGGAAGGACCGATGATCATCAAGGGGATTCTCGACGCCGAGGACGGCCCGCGAAGCGCGTTCCGTTTCGGTGCCGATGGCATTGTCGTATCCCAATCAATGGTGGCGCCAGCTCGATGGGGTTCCCTGTTCCAGCACCCGCGCTCCTGGTCGCCCATCGCCGACGCCGTCCAGGGCAGATCAAGATTCTGGTTCGACTCCGGCATCCGCACCGGCCTGGACATCGTCCGCATGATGGCCCTCGGGCGCCCGACTTCACCCCTGCTCGGCCGACCCTTCATCTACGCCTGGCTACCGCCGGCGAAAGCGGCGTCCGCCAACCTGCTGAACCTGAATCGAAAAGGAAATGGAAAGTCGCCAATGGTACTCCACGGCGGCAAGTCCGGATTGCAGACATCAATGAAGGAGCTGCTGGTCAGGACTGCGCGGGAGCAGGGGGGCCGTATGTGGCGGAAGTAAATCCCCGGCCAGAAAAAGGCGTCCTGGCGGACGCTTTTTTGCTTGCCGGGGTCACTTTCTTCGATCCGTAAGAAATTATGAAAATTAAAGGGATATGCTCCAGTTAATATTTCTGGGATACAATCCGAGGGGTAACAGATCATTTTTTGTGTTGAAGGATTTTTCCTGCCTACGCGTGGTGGCAGTTACGGCGAAGAAAATTTATGGCGGGTTTCTGTTCTCGCCCTTGCAGGCCAACCGCTGGAAAATAATCTGTGATACGGCACAGAATTCACCAGCAGGCGAGTTTTTGGAGCAAAGGACCGGCGTGACTCTGGGCTTCAATTAGCCGGCAAGCACCATTGTGCTAAAGCTCCTGGATGATATCGAAACGATTCATTCGTTTCATGCAATTCGTACGAAACGCACGATTTTATAAGGCCTGGGGTTTTTAGTGAGGCTATGGCTTATGAACCTAATGACAGCCAACGAAGCAAAGGGCTCATCTTTGGTGAGGTGTTGGCTGAAGGCCAGCGAGAGCCCGGTACACATCACAAGCTATGGGCAAGCCGGTGGCAGTACTGGTTGCGGCTGAAAGCTTTGGTCAGCAGTGAGTAATTGAAGCTGGAGCTACTAACAGCTGAGGGCAGAGCGCGCTCAAGGAAGCAGATTGCAGCCGGAGAGACAGTGGGATGGCGAGGAGTTCTTTTGAACCGCTTGCTGCAGGGAACGATGAACTGGATGGCGTTTGGCTTTCGTTAACCCCGTGAATGCAACGCAGGATCTGAAAGCTATCCGCGGTTACACAGTGGAACACCTGGGGGCAGGAGCAATCGCAGAAAGTACCTGCCAGGGTGCGAGGGAAAACCATGGAGCTCTTAGCCGAGTTTCCCGCTCAGGGGTTGGCCAGGCTGGAAATGTGGGTGACGGGGTGTTCAGTTTTCCGTATGGCAAGTCACATGCTCTTACTACCGGTTGGAAAAGAAGCAAGCTAGTGGGGTATTTTGTGTGCTGGCATCAGCGGATGGTGCCAACGGAGCATTCTGCAGGGGCGTTGAAAATGTTGTGTCTGGCAAAAGTCGTGTTTCGGTTTTCAAGGTAGTGTGGCGGTGGAGCGCAGCCGTGACTGACTTAAGCCGACCGTCAAATCCCATGCGTTTAGGGCCATGTTCAGCGGTCGGCTGTTGCATGGTCCGCGTGGTTTTGCGATCTGCGGGAATACATACTCGCGATGCCCGCCTGCAGGGTTTTGACTGCCTCAAGGGTAGCGAGGGTTTTGCGGGGTTAGAGGAACAGGTGTGCGGTCCGGCGTTTCTTCATTCTGGCCTGTATCAGGCCGGAGTTAACTGCGTAAGGTCATGATCTCGTTCAGGCCGATGGATACGCGCTTTGACCGAGTCTCAAGCTGCCTTTGGTTTCCAGGGGCGTGGCAGGTCGTTACCTTGGGAGATATTGTTAAACCATCCGTGGATGCCAATAGACCTGTAGGCGGTCCTCCTCGCGCCTTGCGCTGTCACAGCGCGACCACCCACCCAGCCGCGCTAGTCCTTAGAGCACTAAAAGTAGCAGTACACCCGCGCTAGGCTATCACGGTGTATTCCGTGGCGTCACTAAGAGCCCATCTTTTAAAATTAGTCAGATTATTGATTTTAATATGAAAATTTCACATGGGTGAGCTACGGAAACCGTACAAAAACCTGAACACTTTTTCCCGCGCTAAAAAATGAACGAGGGCACCGAATAGCCACGTTCGTTGGAGTTGTCTCTTATCTGTGTCGGCCACTCTGCTCGCTGGTTGTTTAAGTTATCAGTCGCTTCTATCCTTTACCAACGACGCCTGGCACGCTACTGTAATGGGCCCACGCAAGTCACAGTTTTTTGCCGTAGGACACCAAGGGATGGCTTCTGCAAGTCAGTTAGCATTTGAGACGTTTTTCAAATGTCCCGCCTCCCGATCGTCTGGTCTCGAAAGCAAGGCCCTGCAGAATCTGCATCAACGTTTCCCAATTGGATAATTCACATGACGGCGCAAACGCCAGCCACACCGAACCTTTGGCAAAGTTAATGAGCGAAGCTTGTACAGGAACTGGATGGCTGGAGCTTGTGCCTTGGAGATGGCGCCCTGCTTGTAAGGGAACAAGACGTTGAAAAGCACGCCTTGATGCACAAGGCAGAGCGTCATGATTTTATAATTACCGACCAAGACTCATTGGTCAAGTTCGAGAAGATTTATCGCGGGGGGCAAACTGCAGAAGGGCAGCGGGCCGTGGCGGTTCAGTGGTTCCGCCTTTGAATAAAAACTGGAAGGCCAGCACGCCCAGATTAAGCAAAAACTGAACGACCAATACCGCTGGGAAGATCTTGGAGAGCCAGTCAGGCGCATAGTCCAGAAAGCTTTGGAGAAACTGCGTAAGCCGCCTTTTTTAGACTCAAGTGCAAGAAACAATGCAGAACTGCTTAATTTCTCACACGCTCGCTCCAAGCGTTTCGCTCGCCATTACGATGAGGCTTCCCCGCATCAGCTTTTTGAGTCGCTGACCAGCGAGCTGACCATGCGCTTCGCGCCGGTTCCTGAACCGACTGAGCGTCAGTTGATTGAGCACGGCTATCTCTCAAACGACGAGCAACAGGCAGTGTCCAGCGAGCTGAAAAAAACCACCTACTCTGCGGAAATCTGGGCGCAGATTCTTGGTATGGAAACCAGCTATCGAGTTGCCATCAGGATCAGAGGATTCCCTGGCGACAAAGCACGCAGACGATGCCTATTCAAACGCTTACTAAACCCTTTCGAAACTTGAAGTCACGGTGCCTGCAGATCCTGCATACCCAGTCTCGTTTATCGCTGGACTTGAAACCGTGCCAACATCCTTTACTTGGCAATTCGGATTTCTCGAAATGGGACGAGTCGATAGTCGGGAAGAGCAGCACACGCCTGGCTCCTCTCATGCTGTTACCCGTTCGCCTGGAAGAAAGGGAAGCTTAAGCCCGACCGCGACCTTCGAATACGAGGTTTGTGTATGACCGGCGCAAGACATCCTTACAAACCCTCGCTCCGGGAAAAATTAACGGCCGCGACTTCGGCATTGCTCTGCCCGCGAATCAACTGAAGAACTGCTGCCGAAGAGTAATTTCCGCTCGTGGTGCGGGAGACTGTTCTTCGAAGTAAAGCTCGGCTGAAGCTGCATCGCTTTGCTTCCTCGGGCTATTCGAGTTTCGGCAAGCTGAACATGAGTATCTGGACCTTGAGCCCGGTAAAAACCAACATTGCTTGCAGAACAGTCTCGTTCAGCGGCTTATAGGTCCTGGCCTGGTAGCGAATGCTCCGAGCCGTCGGGCAGCATCGGCTTTCACAGTGAGTAACGCAATCGATTGAGCTCGATGATGTGCAACATAGCTACCCGTTTGATTGATGACGCGATAGCTCCCAGCAGCCAGCGCAATTGGTCGATGTAAATGGCGCGGCGAAGACTGGTTTATCGAAGGACCGCCTGGCACGGGTAAGTCGCAATACGATCACCACATGATCTCCGCTGCCCATGGCGCAGGGGAAGAAGGTGGCTCTTTCGTGGCTGAAAAAACGCGCTGCATTGGAGGTGGTCAAAAAAATCGCCTAACGCGTGCTGGCCCTGGGTGATTTTTGTTTTGGAACTGCCACAGTCACAGAGCCCAAAGAGGCCGTTGCCACGAAAGCATCGGGCCAAGCGTATTAGTAGCGTGGCTGCTTTTCGCCAGCCCCGTCAGCTGAGCGGACCTTGATTAATAACTATGAAAGGTGAAGCAAGCAGCTCATGAGCATGTTTCGCCAAGTTGCATGCCCCCTATGCCACGCACTGGATTAACTGCTCACCAGGTTCTTATGGCAAGCGGCTCGTTGCGCGAAATGCTTGCGTGTTTCGCCCGACCAATCTTCCACCCTTCTGGCCCGGTTTGCATCGGATAGAACCAGGGTTTACGAGCAAGCGGTTCTTTTTCATAATTTTCGCAAGACCGCGGAGAAGCTGGTCAGAAGTGGGCGGGCTTTCTGGAGACTCATCCGGGTCGTGTTTGGCTGCACGAAAAGCGCCAGTGAGCGGGCTTCGAGTGCAGCGCTTGAGGTCGGATGCAGGAGTAGCTTGACCGGTATTCTGCATTACAAAGAGAGAAAAAAAAGGGGAGAAAAAAAACTGAAAGAAGCTGATAGTACGGCGCCTGGATGAGCTGAGCAACGCCCGAATCAGCGCATCGACCGGCGAGATGAGTGTTGCCCTTCGTTCTCTACCCTGGCAATGCTAGCAGTGGCGAGAGTTGTGCTTTCCGGCGATGTCGTTCCCGAAGGGTGATGAATGAGCTGAGAATGATAGGCACGAGATGACCTCATCACTCGACTTGCATGCGTCTAGCTGTGAGGCCGGCTTCAGAGCTGGCTTGAGGGCATGGATCAATTGATGGAGCAAGCAGTCACGCTGAGCCAGGCTGTGCATTCCAGCGTCCATTACTTCGGATTTCTTGCTCTGGAGAAAAATCCAAGCAGTCCTTGTGCGCAATTCGACAGCAGCAACGACGTTAATAGCTTGAAGCTGGACGACCTTTCCTGAATTAATCGAGGACAGCCAAAGAGCTCAATTGAAAGAATCGCCGAGGCTCAGCGGTTGGTTCAGGTTATCTCTAAAAGCGTGCTGCCCAAGTCACTCCAGACCGGACAGAGCCAAGGGGTTGGAGGCAGTTTGCGCTTGCTACTTGAGTTGCTTGGGCAGAGCCGTCGCTCTGGCAGGGTGGGCGCCATAAACGTTTCGAAGATGACGCTTATGGTACCACTGCTTCCTCACTCAGCGATCTGCCTCGCGGTACATTGTTCGGTTGGAAGAGCGGGTTGCCAGCGTCTTTACTTGGTCGAGCGGTCTGCCAGCCATACGCGACTGGAGGACCTGCAGCGAGTACTCGCTGAAATGACTCTCTGTTTCGTTTGGTTCAAGAGCGGCTGGCGGTCAGCCCAGGCCGAGTCCTTGCTGGGTGCGACCGGGCATCAAGTTGGCGGCAGCTCTTCAGGTATTGCCTGCTGGTATATCGTTCCCATTGCAGAAAATCGCTTGCTAAGCCGATGCGTCGTTCCGCGAATGTGTTGGGGCCGAGCATTTCAAAGGCAGAGTGCGCACGAAAACGCGCTGAAGCTCACTGCCCTGCGTGAGTGGTACCGGGCGCTCTCGAGACAAAGTGTGGGCGCGGTTTGGGAGGCAACGTATGGATCGCGGAGTATCTGCTTAAAGAGAGCCCTCGGATACTGGAGCTGATGCAGGGGAACGCCCTCCGAGCTTGAAGAGTACCTCGTAGACCGTGGGCGTCTCATCGTGATGAGCCTGGAAGGGCTTTCTTCCCTCTCGATCGCAATCAACTTAAAATCGAAAAACCTGTGGCAACCCTGCAGGGCTGTACGCGCGACTGATCACTCAAACTGGGCGGTTGCATTGGATGCGCTGTTGCCGCTAATCATGAGCAAGCGCCGACGACCGGGCGTGTGCTGTCGCCTCGCGCATTCCCTGGAGAGTTGGCAGGAGCCGCGCAGCGGATCTGCAAGAACTCAATGCGGAGCTTCTGGCATGTTTTGCAGGTAGAGGAGCTTGCTCGTTTTGACAATATGGCTTTGAGGCGCGTGGCAAGGTTTGATCAAGTTGGCGCCACACGGTGTCATTTATTCGTCGTGAAGTGGTCCACTGCCAATACGTCCTATGTGCTGGTACCTCAGCTTTCACAGAGTGCAATACCAAGCAGGTCGGAGCAACTGGTCGCCAAGTTTTTGGAATGCGAATAGGGCGGCCATTTGGCCTTTGCTGACGCAAGGCCTGGCAGCAGGCCCAGGCCAGCTTTATTGATAAAGGCTGGGATTAGAGCCAGCTCAACTGGTGGGAAAAGGTATTGATCTGATGACTTCTCGGCCCATCAAGGGCGACGCCTGCAAATGGGCTGCTCAAACACGAGCTGCTTGAAACATTGGTTGGAGTACCGAACGGACTGCGTAAGCGGCTGGCCGACTTGGGTCCTTTAGGCCGTCATCCTTTTGGCTGTTGAGAACCACAACCCTGCCAGCGGCAGCGAGCGCCAAGGATCGCCTGCTGCTAAGGGCCTGATTGGATACCTGGGCCCGGCAACAATTCTTGAGAACAATGTCCGGCGCTGATGGGCAATTTTCCGGCAAGGATCAATGAGGCTAATCGCGCTCGCTTGCAAGATCGATAGCCAGCTCACCAAAACTTCAGCGTGAGCAGTTGG
>Ga0163217_1050645_pt1 | contig 14951 bp, 9 predicted proteins | sample SynspAceP_FD_185933 | JGI IMG/M metagenome (GOLD analysis project Ga0163217, IMG submission 185933) | Saline lake microbial communities from Ace Lake in Antarctica - Synechococcus sp. Ace-P (PacBio error correction) | ecosystem: Environmental > Aquatic > Non-marine Saline and Alkaline > Saline ...
ACCAGAGAGAGATGCACATGAAAAAGTTTTTTTTTTCCACTATTAAACTTCGCGATAAACGTCCAAAAACTAGAAAGACCAGTCCCCCCCCCCCGGCCCGGGGGGGGGGGAAAAAAAAAAAAAAAAAAAAAAAAAAAAAAAAAAAAAAAAAAAAAAAAAAAAAAAAGAATAATTCGAATGACTTACAAACGGCCAATGGATTTACAAGGTCGGGTTCATTTCCACTACCTTACCTCTATTCCATTCGAACTCCGCCTCTGCCCTGGCGTAACCTCATCTTCAAAAGCTCAACAACCCCGATGGGGTCAAGGTGGTTGATTGGAAGAAAACTCAAGGAGAAGCGTTGAAGGCCATCGTGCATGGGACTACTCAAATGCGTTCAAATTAACGAAGCCAATGACCGGTGGCTTATTCAAATCGGACACAGGCAATCGGGTGCAAGATTCGTTATTCGGGTCCTACTAAAGTTTGGTGCGTGCCTACGTACGCAATCCGGAAGAAACCTATCAGGCTTAGGTCTATCAACCCGCCAGCGCCTCGCCTCGGAAATTTTGCGGAGCGATACAAGATTACCCCAACGCAGCAAATCATGCGCCAGAACCTTCTAAAAAGCACGTGCAAAGATCATCCAATGAACTACGGCAGTAAACCACTCTCGAATTCTATCTATTCTGGGCATACCACACCGCGCTCATGCCTGACACATTCCCGAACCCGGCATCCCCGGCTATCGAAAAGATGGTGAAAGAACCTGACGCCCTCGCACCTGCGATACAGTCGCCAGTGATACAATACTACTACTCCCACAAAACATATGGGCCGATCTTCAAGTAAAGCATGATAAACGCGTTTCAAGCCATCCTGACTTTAAACTATTCTCCGGCAAACAGATTAACGCTCACGTTGAATCCCGCCGGGAACGGTACGATCGTTTCATCCTCTAACGAAGACAAGTGCGGAAAACTGAATCCAATCGCCTGGCAGATTTGATGCAACAATATCGCCCTCCTACCCAAGGCCTCCCTATGGAAGAATGAAAGAACCCTTCAAAGAAGACCTCGATCCTGAAAGTCGGGCTAACACTTGAAACACCGACGAAGAAGAGGACGAAGCCCTAACAAGAAAGATCCATTATTCTTCAAGCATACATCCTCAATCGACAAATGCTAAAATGCTAGCAATCCAAGACGCCACGCCACAAAAGCCTTAGAAAGGCCGCTCTCTATAAAACCCAGCAAAAAAAAGCCCTCTTCCAAAGATCTTAAAAGCAGCACAAGGGTCTAACAAAAACGCTCCAATAAGGTTTACTCTATTAGCGTATTCAACATACAATCTCTAAGTCATGTCATATGACTAAGTGCCGATAAACCTTTCCTAACTACGGGCAAAGGGTTCCCCCCTCCCCTAAAATCAACTACCCCAATCGGGGATACCTGCAGTTTAACGGACCATTGCCTACCCAATGGTTATCCCAAAATCTCCGAACATCTCACAAAGCCAAGCAGTTCTGTTCGACGTTATCACCCTGTGTACACCACAAAAAATCAACAAAGGCCTATCTCCAGCGGGAAACGAAGCGGAAGTGACTGGGAAAGGTCCCGGAAGCATCGCTAGGGCCCGTTGGCCCTTGGGCAACCTTGACAAATCCCGCGTTTCGTAAATGGCATTCGCCTGAAAAGGTTATAGAACTCATCCTCTTCGCCTCAAATGCCTACCATTGCAACGCCACGCCTTATCTGGCGTGATTTTAGGTAATACTCAAAGCAGCGTCAAAGCGCCACTGTCGCCTGGGAAGGTCGTGATTTGTTCTCTTGTGCAATACCACCCGTCTCGAATCGTCTAGTTAAGCCTGTGGCAGGGCGAAATTACGCGCGACGCCAAGTAACACCGCCACGCCAATACTGTTTCCATCCGGCCTACAAACTCGCCAGAGTGGTTCACACTAAACTATAGCCACCAGGTGCGTGCCGTGTTGGTCTGATAGCTAAAACAGATTCGATCGCATCGGCATCCGCAAAAAGTGCCGTGCCAAGCTATAAATCGTCAAATCGCTTAGGAAATCTGAAGCGTTGCCACATGACACGTACTAAGTTTGTTTATATAGAAGAAACCGGGGCACACACTGAGCACAGAGGCGTTTGTTTTGTGCGGTCCCTCCATTGCTGTTCTCTCATAACCATAAAGGGGCGTAAAGCGAAATCTCGAACGATTCTAAATGATTCACCTCATTCAAAACGATAACCCAAGCCACTGATCGGTTGCGCTCTGAAGCCTAAATCATTCACATAGAACTTATTCGTCAAATAGGCAATTTGGAAATTGTGTTTGATGCCCTTCCTGGTGTGTAAACCACATCGCGAATCACCAGCACCGTCTCCAAAATCGGTTCTGGGGGGGACGGAATCAACTGACCATCGACATTCCACTTACCTGCCGCTAGAGGTAATGAAATCCACAGCGGTAGAACTTGCCGCATACTGAGTCGGGTGCTGTAAACCACCCGAACCGATTATACCGACCCACATAACCCACCACTTGCTACTCCATAGATTCAATACGGAACCCGCGAAATCACGCCATCTTAAGATAACGATAACCGCCGGGGGCCAAGAAACACTTTCGCCCAATAGCGGTCATGAACGCCATACCGCACTGCTCCCACTCCCTGTACCTCAACAGCGCCATACAATCTTGCAGAACGAAAACGTTCGCGTGCAAGCTTACCCACAGGGAGCTCTGGGGCCGGGTCGAGCACCATACACGATTTAAACAATCAAAGGCGTTTGCCATTGTCTGCCCGTTTGACGAGGCGTGGTAATTGAAACTCTTGCCTCTTGGAAGAACAAACGCTTTCGGAAAGAAGACTTCATTCGCGTCAATTGACCACCACATACCGATTCTTCGGAGCCAAATCAGGTTTATCGGCCGGCGTTAACTGGAATTACTCGAAGGGCGCCAAAACACATCGAAACCACTTTGTAAATCCACATCGGGTCTCGATTCACGAAGAATGAAACATAAGGAAACACTGCCATTGCGGCGCACATCAACCCCTCAAGTTCGAGCTCGCAGGCCTGCTCATCAAGAAATCGGGGAGCTCGATTCAGGAAACGCCGGCCATGCCCAAGTTGGTTCAAGTAAAGCGCCAACTTTACGCTCTGTAAACACGCCTATCGGCGCATCGCCATCTTCACTACATCGGGGCCACCTGTCCCCCAAGGCACATAGAACTCAGCCTCCACCAGAATCCGGTTGCTGTTGCTCCATACCAAGCGCCATCACCATTTGTTTCGCAATAATACGCTCTGTAGTACTGCCCTCTGCCTGGTTATCCCCTAAGCCAAGTCCCATCCAATAGGCAACAGCCTCTCCAGAGGTATCGAGAGTAATAAATGAATCTCGTCGATATCATGTTATCGGGCGGCGGGAAATGCCTGAAACGATACTGTCGTTGGGCTGTTCTAAATCGAAAGATATATAGATCCCGCGCTCGGTATAGAATAAACGCACTATCGTAATCAAAAGCAACATTTTCTAAGGTACAGGATCAATCACACCATATTGATTATAGGGCCAACCTCCCCCAAAACACCCTCGTAATAAAACCATTCTAACCGCGACAATCGGGCACACTATGCTCAAACACGTGTAACGCCAGCACGAACTTTTCGGAGCGTTAGCTCAACACCAATAGGTTCTCGTATGCGGTATTGGATAAAAGCACTACAGTATTGCGGGAAAAACACACGGAGTTTCATCGATCACCATCTAATATGTATTTACAGAGGCTATAACTTCTGAAATAGTCGAAAAAAAGGCAACTAGAATAAACGCGTAGCTGCACCAAAATGATTCCAGATTAATTGCTCGCATGATTGAACCCGGCTATCACCTCAGCAACCCATTGCGCAAATTTTTCTGGCTGTGCTAAACGAGATTTAAACTAGGGGGGGCGCAGTCTCTCCTAAAAACGCCACCGTCCCCCACTAATCATTTGCAGTTGAAAAGAATAATCCGCTGGTCAGAGAAATAGACCTCTGGGTGCCGCCCCGGCACCGGGCCACTTATTAGGCAATACCAAGCTAACCAATGCGACATCGCCGGATTGGCCAAGACAGTCCCGGCGGGTAATCCCGAATACTCGAGCTTCGACGATTCCTTCCACGTGTGAAATCTTGAACGCTCAAACGACATGTCGATTCTTGCAAATACTTGACGCCCGTCTGCCAGCCCGCCCCCAATACATTAGAACTTAACCGGGTGGGTCGACCACTCCAACCGTTGGCATGTGGGCCTTGAAATAGATTCACTGCAACCAAAATAAATTCAGATAAACTGAATTACATGGTCGCAGGCTCAGTAATTCTAAAATAGATTGATATATAAGCATCATTAGGCGGCCGCATTCTCGGCGGCATACTTGACATTGCCCTGCAGGTTACCGTGCAATAAGTGGCGCAAAGCCTGAAGCTTAAGCCCTCCGAATCAGCGAAGGCGATCAAACTTATCATTAACGGGCCAATATTGCATCGATTATCCAGAGCATTGCTGCGTCTGCCGCGGCCGTCTCCCTTCTCTCGGAAGCCGTTAGCACGCAGCTTGCTGAAATATCACCGTGTTGAAGTAGAAACACTAATTTCTCTCTTATTGGGGTGACTGCAGATGCTCCCTACCGCTTCGAATCGGCTCGTAAAGAGATATAACCGAATAGACCATCGCCATTTGTAACACAGTTCTCCATAAACCCTTGCTTGCACAGGCATGCCCAAAACACTGCTGAATAGAAACACTGAAACGCTCCACATCAGTCACCGCAAACCGAATGTATGCAACTTTTGCACACGATCGCTTTGCTGCACTTGAGCAAACAATGCGTGGAAAATGCGCTAACAGAGCAAACTGCGTAATTACGGCGCAAGTGGTTGCCGTTCCCCTGCTCGATACCATTGTGAGTGTAATTCTTGGTCACTTTTCATTATTATCTCCGCTACTTAACTAAAAACAAATATGGCCCTGAATCATGGGTTCGCTATAACGTCTCACGTGGGTTTCACAAAACAAACCCGCAAGCCATATGTGATCACCAAACAATTGGCGAAGTGCGCCGATGAAGCCCCTTTTATCCAATTAAATCCCTAAAAGCATTCAGCCTGCTCTTAAGTTGCGACAACGTCTAATGTGCACCGCCAGCTTCATCGCTCAGACAACCATTATAAGCGGGATGTCCATGCTATAACGGTCAATCAAAGACCATGAAATGCCTGAGTAGTGCATGCAGTTTACCGAACGGAAAATCGATAGAGTCCTTTGGGCAGCGATGAAGCACTCCTAAGATCCAAGATCATTCGATTGACGCAACGGACGCACCCTGCTTCCTGGATAGTCGATGCCCATTGACACGTCCTTCAGTTATGTTAGTTTATGCGATGACTTACCGGCACCAATCAGAAGAGGAACCGTGGCCCGAATTCGTGAGTTTCACGACCAAAAATGGCAATCTTGAAATGATCCAAAAAGGTCGTGTTGGAACCAAGCTTTGACAGCAATATTTCCTAAGCGCCTGGCCACGCTCGAATGAATACTTGCGAACCTCCTTTATGCCTAACCCCGTTGACGGTCAATGCTGGCTGGGGCCAATAGCGCGCAAATGGATTTGGCTGGAGTCATCGGCCACTATCGTACCCAGCGACAATCACATCGCGATACTGAAGGGCCGCCCCACGGCATTTTGTCGATAACCTGGCCTGGACCCAATCACTGGCAACTCCAGAAACTCAGTGTTGAAGACACACGTTTGCATCGCAAAGCAACTATTGGAAACTGCCCGCTCAGGCCGCACAAGTGTTCACGAATGCAGGCATTTCGGCTAACATCATGCAAGCCTACCAATATGTTATTGAAGACGGCCTTGCCCATTCATTTAATACAGCATGTGTGCCGGTGGCCCCGGCAGCTGCCAGAAACTACTTGCACAGTCATATCGCCAGTGCTCGACGGGCACGTACAGTCAACACAATCAAGAATTGCTGATGCGCCTTAAGCAGTCGCGGGCGCCATCGACGAATACTACCATGATATGGCAGGTTGGCATCGTGGACTACTTTATTGGGAACCACAGCGTTTATACGAAAAGTGATGAAATTGCGATGAAAGCGAATTTCCAAGTCACATTCAGGCCATCGGAGACAATGCTAACAAACTGTACTCTCGATAAATTTCCGCAGGTTAATTCATGACCTGCACACGTGAATTTACGCCATCGAAATGACTATCCGCAGATCTTGCGCTATGAAACAATTCTGCGCTTGCACATTGGAGTGATTCCTTCTATCCAGGCGACCCATGCCACAACGATAAAAAAGGCGCAAGACCGCATGGCTAAATTTGCAATCAAAGGAGCCTTGCCTGCGTAAATTGATGATGCCGTGTGCCATCCCATTGCTTAACCTGCCTACTCCCAGTGGAGCACCCAACTCCTTTTATGGATTACAACGCCTCCATACACTCTAGATCATCAGAAATATCCTGAGGGCGGATGTTTTTCCTGAGAGCGATGACTACAACGGAACTTTTGGCGAGCTTCACGGTGATGCTGCTTATGCAGGACATCAAGAAAGAATTAGAATCTGCTTGCCTGGGAAATGCGGCAGATTTATTTTAGTAGAGCCCAAGTATATTGCAGATTCACCCACTGAAAATTGGCGGCGACCATGTGGTCAGATAACTCTGGTAAGTGGTAATAGAATAACATAGCGATTAAATCAAAGCTCAAGCCAGAGGGTAATGCCTCTGGCTGAAAGCGTCCTAATATTCTTCGAATACTCTTCCAGCAATCCTTCATCTCTTTGCCGTAGTAAGAAAATACACAAATAGTTTGGTAAAGGTCTACTACTGACGACACCGTGCGAATTTTCCGACTATCTCGTGTCCGTAAAACGATGCGTACGAAAAAAATGCCAACAGTCAGCAAACTCGATAAGCACTCAACTAACTTAGACCGGAACAAATAGTGTTGGGCCCGATCTCCGTAAATAGACCAAGCAATGGCTTAAGAATCGAAGAGAATCAGGCGTATCGTCACAATATACTGCCCACTGATCCAAACAAACTTGCGTAACGCGACAGAGTTACGCCGCCGAATGCAAGAAGTGAATTTCCAACATGACCTCGACCCTTCATCCACGCAAAACGCCATTCTCTACTTCGAGCTGCCCGTGAAAAGTTCCTCCGCCTTCAAAACTATTTGCACAATCTTCCGCCAATTGAACTGAATGTCATCATCCGGAATCTTGCGAGTTTTGCGCGCCCCTAATATTACCAACGTCCCGTAAACGCGGACACACGCCTTACGATCATTCAATCGAGGTATGATATAACGCTCTCCCTGCTTCGCTTGATCACGACAACTCCCTGACAAATAATACAAGTCCGCGCCTTGAAAATGTCTCAAATATTTTTGCGACCTATGCCCCAGAAAAAAATCACTAGCCGGTGAGGTACAAATAACCATCGTAAATCAAGAACGCCTCAAGCATGACAGACCATCCCTCCGAAACAGGATCTCACATCTTGAAGCGTGCGCGATTGTCAACCCTGCCGCCTCGTTCGGAGAACAAACCTCGGTTCACGCCACGGTTAAACGCATACGCAAAGCGCTCCTAAGAACCCCTACCGCCGCAGAACTTGTAAAACGCGCCAAAAAACACCGAGTAAAGAAGAAAACATTGCCGATCTAGGAAATAAACGGCGGCCAGCGCCAATCAAAATAAAACAGACGGACATCGTAGGTACAAGGTGAGTGACACAAGCAATGCGTTGAATTCCGCCACAATCACTAAGGCCTAATTAGCACGTCCACACAGCCCCTCGCGATAGCAAATACACAAAACTTGATTGGAAGCGAACGCAATATGTTGATCCTGCGGTAAGTTCCGTTCCGAAAGAAACTGATCACTGTCAACGGCAAAGAATATGCAACCAACGCATATTAGGCGGTCTCCATGTAACATGACCACCCCAACGTGCCATCACGATTACTTTCGATACTTTAAAATGCGGCCCTCTACAAAGTTTATCGCCACCCGAGAACGCGTCATCCACCCAAAAAAAACGCAGCCCCCTAAGAATAATCGCCAAACGACGCCACCAATATTACCCGTGCCGATTGTCCCCGATAAGCCGTACTCACGCTGAAAAGGTTTTCGCCTAATTCATTTTTCGATTTCCCACCTTCAGTAACTTTCCATCAGTTGAAAAGCGAATTGAGGAAACCCTAAATAAATAGAAAGAAGCAACCCACACCGACAATACAAACGGAACCACGGGGATAATCAATAAGCATCCATCGCAGTAAGAAAAGCTTAAAAACCGTCCACATGAACTCCTAAAGTAAAATCTTTGAATTCATTTGTTTATTTCAACATGGGACAATGTTAATCAGCCCACTATCTCAACTCACTCACAACCGCTGACTTGTGCTCAAACTGCAAACCTACGCAGAGCCTCTCGAAACCCTTCAATAAGTGTCTGCCCGCACGGCCCCCAATGCCGTCGCATCGAGTAACACCGTCTTCCATTGAAGCAAATCTAGTAATTTCCCACACCACTTCCACCTTTCAAATGCATCCATAAAGACTGTGCAAATATCCCAAAACATATTGCTACGTGTCGCACCCCCAAACCGATCAGCGGTAATGCCCAGCACCCTTTCCTTCCCGGACATCTAGGATCCAACGGCATGGTAAGCCCGCAACACTGTCCCACCGTTAAAAGGTTAGTAAATAGCGATCTGCTAGTTCCTGTTTCTCAAGATGCACCGCGTTCATTCTCATAGCCCCCGTCACGTCCACGCTACCGGCACAAACAAAGTGGTTTGTGACACCCTTTAATGTACAGAGTGAAAAAGTTCGTATCATCCCCCAAGGAGCATAGCGACAAGCCGCTGATTCTGGAATCAAATTACTTTTAAAACGTCGGATGCGTGTCGGGTGTTTCTCGGAGAACCAGGAAGCGCTAATGGTGCTATCAACACGTCGGGTTATGCCCGCCCTATGTTAAGGAGCCGTACCCACCCATGAGAAGCAACAAGCACCTTGTATCCCGCATCGACAACCTTTAAAAACTGCACGTCTCGTTTAGCCTCTCCATCGGTGTTTAACACAAAGCTTGTCTAAAAGGTCGATATAGAGAGCTACGATAGGCTTGATAACGGTAGGTACTGTCTTGTGATCAACGAGGGCAACTACATAACCTCTGCGCAAAGTTCTCGCTAAATACTCATTAAAACATACCCCGATACCTGGGAAAGAAACTAAAGATACCCGATGACGGCCGGGCATCAAACTACGGGCACGACCGGTCAAACTTGCCATAACCTCTAAGATACGTGTTTTCGGTTGGTACTCCCCGCCAGGCTTGTCGCAGGGGCGAGCGTCGCGAATACCAAATTCTACGTCCATCCGGGTCATAATAAATTAGGACTTCTCCGAACAAGATTCACGACGTCGACACCCATACGGGAAAGTCGTGTTCACAACCCTATACATGGCTACCAAATTGCCCAACTCGAGCACGGGCCGAAAATCGATCCCAATATTTCTGTGCAAACGCAAACTAGCGATACACCATTACCAATAAACGTTTTTAGAAAATTTCATACCCACCTTCATCCTAACTATCTTTTTCGAATGCCCCATCAACATTCCCGTCCGATGAGTGTCCATCATGGCTTCGGAGAAGCGCTCTTGTTAACCTCAGGCAATTCTGGCCGCGTCTAAGCTACAGTCCAAAATGTATCAGTAACTTACCATCTACAGAGACGAGGGACCAAAATACCCTCTGGCGATACCATTCAACCATTATCAATTCCTTCAAGGCCCTCAACCCTGCACACCGGCCTCTTTAATCAAACCTCCATAACCTGGATCCTCCACAATCACGGGATTAGTATAGCAACCCGTGCACAAAGGTGTGGCATGGGCACTACGGATCGTCCATCACATCGAACGTGAACGTCCCTCAGCAGGTCGCTCCACGAAAGTGCGAGACAATATCAACCATAGCTGAGTTGTTAAAGGCACCAATTTCATAGGTTAGCAAAGGCAGTACTGCTCACCGTGTAGTCGTCGACATGTCCTGACGCCAACGTGACTGGCCTAAATCATACATAGGCCACTCACTAAGGGATTTTTCTGAATCAAACCCATTGAGACTCCAGTAGGCCACTAATAAATAAAGGTAAGTCTGTGCAAATCGGGGGGGAAATGACACCATAGCTTCTGCACTAACATACGCGACATCAAACAAACATCCGGTCGCTACCTAAAAAGGCATTCCCATCGGATATCTTACAAGCCTAAAATAGGAACCAACAATGACGAATAACGAACGTTATCGATATAACAACAGGCACCACTGCAAAAGGTCTGCAGCCCATACGCGATAAAGATGCGATCAAAAATGATTTTGAGCTCAATTTCATTCCGCCATTGGCTATACTTACTTAATGGAGCCATGGAGCGAGCAAGAACATATCGAACATTTGCAATCACACCGGGGATCTATACCCGAACAAGACTAGCCTACAGTGCGTATACGCTTACGTGATCCTCACTTCGTTCCAGTTAACGCAATCATGGCCACACGCACACTGGCTTGCCAACCGGCTAGATCCTTCCAAAGAACGATGCCCAATCTGGCCGCGAAAACTTTAAGATGCTGGGACGCGATATGCCACCTCAATTGAAAAATTTTTTGAGGTCTGAATATCTCATTATTAATTACACTCTATGGGCCATAGCAATTTCTCGCTTCGTAACAGGCTCGAACCTGCTTCTCCGAATGCGGCCGAACGCTTTTACAAACTTGCAGTCACTCTCAATTATCTGTTTGCTTGCTGCTTTAATGCCAGCAAGCTTGCCAGTTCTAATAAGTCTAAACAAACATTAACACGCTTGCATAATACCATTGAATGCGCCGGGTAATAGGCCCCATTGGGTTCCAACATAGCAACGTCGAATCAGGAGAGACCCACGCCCTTTGAGTTCATCAAAAAGCATGTTCCTTAACATGGTCATTCTGATTGCGACCACTTACATTAAATACAAGCCCCGCAAAATTGGTGTGGCATCCTTCATCAACTGTGAACTAATTTTGGCGAATCGCAACAATAGCTTTCATCAGCTGTAGCTTGCGGGTCATCCCCATAATCATCAGTGGACATATCGCGAGAGACTGCATAATCGCATTTTTTACTTCCCTGCTGCGCTCAGAGCTTTCGTCATAAAAATGACTACGCCCTCCTTCATGAGCAATCTACACGGAGTCATCTCGAATACGCCCATCCCATTAATGATAGGCATATTCAATGCGACCGTACCTGAGGATTCAGATAATTCTTACACTGTATTACCGATTGCCATCCAATTAGTAACCAATGTTCAAATCCACTGCCCAACCCTAACGTCCCGATCGAAACTCTTTCCATGCTAGGGTTCAGCTAATAAGCTTCGGCTCTACCCCACCTGCCGAGGTGCCCAACACGAAGAATATCTTGCAGCGCGTGAAGCATCGGCTTATCTCCTAGTTGCCCAACAATACCTCACTTGAGTCACAAACTTCGTTCCGCATCTTCGCAACGCAGCGATATTACTCGATGATCATAGCTTTAGCGGCCCGCGTAGTCAAACTCCAATGCTCCCATGGCAGCTGGCCTGATATAGCACAAAACGCCTACGGAATCAGCTCCCGCAGTCCCCCAGCGTGCAAGCCAAGCATCGGATAACAACGTGACCAAACTTAATCGGGCAAACAACTGCCCAATAACCTGGCAAACCGCGAAAAGATCCCGCGATTCTGAAGGAATAAGGCCCTGCTCGTGGGGCAATTGTAGGGGGAAACTTTAAACCCAACTTACAAAACATCGGTAATTTGAAAATACACCTACTCCGTTCAGCACCCAAACCCACTGCCCCAATCTGACGTCCCCATAAATTTACACGCGCCATGGTCATGGATTGTCCTCCTCGTCCCAGTTGCCAAGTCTATCTTTATCTTTTTTCACTACGCGAACGAACGCGTTTACCGCTCTAAGCCTTTCCCTCTAAACATTGCACGGGCGAATACCTGGGTCGGCAATAAGTTTTGCTAGTGCCCCTTCTAGATTTAAGGCCTCACAACCGTAAAATGGTGTCCATTGACCTTTTCACTGTCTCCAACGGCTCAAGTGTGGCGAAAATACCTGCTTTATCGCAAGTCACCTTGATTATATTTCGCAAAGCCATTGGCGGCGAGGGTCTCGCCAGTCAGTGATGATTTGCTCGGGAGGCAATTAATAATCAATATATTTACCAATTTCTCTTTATATAGATTTTTACGCCCTAAGGACAAATATTGATAGTTAAATAGAGGAATCAACCAGTATATGGGCCTAAAAAAGGCGAGCTGCCAATAAAAAGGACATTTTGTTTAATCCAACACAAGGATGGTTGCTTGAAAAGAGAATTGGTTAAACAGAGATTAAGGTTTAACGATCTTTCTAGAGATACTTGAAACACGATTCGGGATTGAGTTTGCGCTGAATGTTGCAAGGAAAAAGTGGCGGAGCGGCGAAAGAATTACTTAAACAGCTTTGCGAATCAACCCTTCGGGCTGCGCACTGCGTGCTTGGTGCCAAATCTTGCATTTGGTCGAAATCAACGTTCGATCTCATCTCCCGCTATACGAACAGATCTGGCGAGTTTGGAGTTGGCGCTGGAGTGGGCAGAGTGAAAAAGTGCGGGAGGGAGATAGATCGAACTCTCGGAGACTTCCCCTCGTCGTTTTCAGACCGTGCATTCATGCCACTCTGCCACACACCTCCGCAACGGGTCCGCCAATATTACTGGGAAAAATTATTTCAGTCAACCAGATATGCCCGATTTACAACTTTGCAAATGTTACTTTTCTCACTTGCGCAATGTACAATTAATTCAACAATAAGACCCCACGCATTAAATTAGTGGATATCAACCTCCAAAAAGCTTAGAATCAACACGAAACACAGGCATCTCAAGCGGTCTAAGTCTGCACAGTATTTAACGGAAGATAATATGATCAGATAGATGTTCAAACGCCTCACAACCGTGATCGATGTTGCTGTTAATAAAGTATAAAGAACACCTAGTTTATTGCAGCATACACTGCTTTAGTGCCGTCATGGCCAAATGGTAAGTAACCACTGCATGCGCCTAAAATGTGTTTATATAGCACGGTCTTTTACGTCTATTTGTTGCTACCATACGCGCTACGGCGCGAGTGCTGGGTCCCTGTTACATTTTTGCTTTCGCCGCTTTATGGCTACGCACAGGCCCTAAATTGGCAGTTATGGCAACTTCCTGCTTGGAGCGAATCGCACTACTGGGGCATTATGTGTCACAGGCGTATTTTCTCGTCTTCTGGAACGCCCTTAGTATCAACGCAAAAACTTTTCCCTTCCTAAGTGCTTATCACGGCAGGGTTGTTTCCTAATTGCGGCATGGTTGAGGTCTTCTTCAAAACCCCAAGCTGCTACAACGGCATTTCAAGTAGCTCATCGCCGTACTAAGTGAGCCACGTCTAAAGGTAACGCATACCCACATACAAACTGCCAAATCGTTAATTGCGGCAAAAGAAACTATAGTCCTTGCAACCATCACGTGTTTGTATCGATCATAACAACTTGTTCTGAGCTGATCACTTGCTACAGCATTCCTGCGGACGATAATTGCGCTAGGGTTTGTAACCTGTAAAAGCCTCGTTCTTTACCGGCTTTTTATTTTCTATCTGTTAATAATCAAATGTCACTTCCGAAGCTCAACAATGTTGTAAACAACATCCTTGTACACTCTGGCCTACTCCTCCAAGCGCTTACACAGCCTATCGTTTTAGGTGAGCGCTTTATCAGGCAGGGCTGAGATCTATCGGCTCTCTTAACTATGAACGGTTACAACACATGCCGACACCCCAGCACAAAGATGGAGTTCGACCTGGTCTCGCATGAGACAATATCGGAACCAACATCAGTAGATCTATCTCCTGCTAATCAATCGCTTGAAAACGCGGCATTCTCGATTCAAGACCCCGAAACGTTACAAAAGTCCCGCTGCCTAGACTTTAGCACCCCCTCACCTTTCAGCTAGCAATTACGATGCGAGCAACATTCCGAGTCGGAGCGGGAGTTGGGAGCCTGATATGACTAAACAAACGCAAGGTACTAAAACCATTACCTTATCAGTCGAGCCACGCCTACGGACAAGGCCAACCAAAGCCTGTCTGCATATTGTGCTTTCGGGCGCCGTTCGATCAAAAAATAAAAAAAAAACTTTCAATCTTCATGGATAGTTATCTGGCAGATAAAACGCGGACATAACCCCTTCAGCCATATGCCAAAGGATCTCAGTGCGCATTTGCAGCGCTTGCCGCTTATGACGTGAATTGAAGCTTTATGTGTGATGCCAGTTTCCGATGCGGAGCGGTTGTTGATTCCGCCTCTTTAGTCGTGCCCTGTAACGTGCCTGAGTCTGCCAAAAATGCAGAGCCGCATAACCAATCCGATGTGGTGTTCACCCTATGAACAGCCTTTACATACCATCAACTGAATCCTCCATTCTGCCTTGAGAGCGCCTCAAAATCCCCGCTCAACCAAGAGGCGAGAGCCGATCTAACGTCTGAAGAGCCTAACGGTTGTTAATCTGACAATCCCTATAGCTCGCAGAGTCGCTTAAAAAGCGGGCATAGAAAATGTATGATCTTGGCGTGAGGGACTCTTCAACCCGTTGCTTTAACTGGGTTCCAGGAAACGATTTGTTGTGTCCCCCTGTCTGCGAAAAACAACCACGCTCAGGTAGCAGCTGGACATCTTGGCGGATGGCTACTGTACGAGTTTGTTTTAGCCTCAATACTTGGTTTGTGCAAACACCAGCGCTCATGAGCCG
>Ga0163217_1105754_pt1 | contig 14951 bp, 20 predicted proteins | sample SynspAceP_FD_185933 | JGI IMG/M metagenome (GOLD analysis project Ga0163217, IMG submission 185933) | Saline lake microbial communities from Ace Lake in Antarctica - Synechococcus sp. Ace-P (PacBio error correction) | ecosystem: Environmental > Aquatic > Non-marine Saline and Alkaline > Saline ...
CCGGAACTCCGACTCGCTGGCACGTTACCTGTTCGCGGACGAATTTTGTCATCATCATCGAGAGCGGTTTGTTTGAGCGCGAGGCAAATTGGAGCACCGCGCCAACCAGGTACTGGAAAGTGCTGCCGGCCAACCGATTACCATCCCGGCGAAGCCATACGAGCTGATTGTTTATTGCTTCAGTTGGGCTTTGAGCCAGTTCCCGGCAACCGCGCGCGAAACAACTGCCTGTTGTAATCACCCAGGCCAACCAGGCCCATGCAGCATGGGCCAAGCACCTGGGCGGTAACAGCTTCCATTTTTTCACCAACAACCTGCAGGCTTTACAGCCTCGACGCGGCTTGCAGTTGGAAAACCACTGCGCATAGGCGCTGGAGGACGATCACAGTTGGTGGGGTGCACTACCAAACGCCAAGCTGGCATATCTGGCCACCGATCAGATTGGCGGGGCGAAGCACTGGTACGCTGGCAAGCAATCCCGAACGCGGCGCTGATCAATGCCGGGGCAATTCATCGAAATTGCCCCGAAGAAAACCGGCATGATCATCGCCTCCGGCGCGCCGTGCTTGATGCAAAGCCTGCCGGTCAGGCCGCGCAGTGGTACACCAAAAGGGCCGAAGGCCGATATGCGTGGCGGTGAATCTGTCCCGAACAGGCACTGCGCCAGAGGCCCTTTGGCCGCACGGAAGTAGCGCAGATACTGAGTGAGCCCAGCTACGGCGGACATGCTTTGAGGCTGGAGCTGACCGAAAAGCAGTTGCTGAGCACGTGGATGCGGTCCGCGGAAAGAATATTGCGGCACTGCAAAAAAAATGGGTATCAAACTGGCCATCGACGATTTGGTACCGCTTACTCATCGCTGGCTTACTGAAGCGTTTCCCCAATCAGTACGTTGAAAATCGATCGGGCGATTTTCGTTAGCGAGCTGGACGAAGACAGCGAAAAGAAACGCTTCGGATCAAACGACGCTGCGATTATCCGCGCGATTATCGCCATGGCCATAAGCCCTGAACATCGAAACGTTGGTGGCCGAAGGTTGTGGAGCAAGGCCGGGCAGTTGAGCTTCCTGAAACAGCACCGGCTGTGATGAGGTACAGGGCTACCTGATCAGTCGCCCGCTCTCGCTGCCGGATTACTGCTCTGCTGCTGGAGAACGCGGAAGCAACAGAACCCGCCACAGGCCTGAGCAACGCCGCTAGCGCTCCATCCAGCCCAGGCCGGTGGCCGGAGCCGGTCCAGCAGACTGTCTGCGGCGTCCGGGCCCAACTTACCGGCGGCGTAACGTTTGGGCCGAGCGATAGCAAGTCCCTGGCCAGCCCTGAATGATCGGGTGACCCCAGGCAGGCCGCTTCTATCCTCGTCGCGGCGCAATGAACAAATGTGGCATCGCCCTCGATCACATCCAGCAGCACAACCGCTCGTAAGGCATCCCAACGCCGGCGCTTGAACGCGTCGGAAAAATTCAGATCCAGTCCACTTCCTGCAACGCCATTCCGCGCCCGGCCGTCTTGGCCATTAACGACAGGCTGATGCCTTCGTCCGGCTGGCAGGCCCGAATCACCACCGGTTGTGGGCGGGCTGAATGCTTGCCGCCAAACAGAACGGTAGGGTACTGCTTGAAACTGAATGACATTTCCGACTTGCGCCTGCGCCAGCGCCCTTACCCGTGCGCAGATAAAAGGGCACCCCGGCCCAGCGCCAAGTTATCGACTTCGACCTTTGAGCGCGACGAAGGTCTCGGTAATTGCTGTCCGTGATCGACACTTTTCTCGAAAATAATAGGCCGGTAGCTTCTCACCCGCGCGCTCGCCTTGAGTTAGCCTGGCCGCGCACTGTACTGTCCTGGCACATCCATTGCCGGTGATCGGCCCGCAGCGCTTCAAGAATCTTCAAGTTTTTCAATTGCGCACCGCTTCGGGCTCAAAGTGCACGAGCTTCCCATGGCCACCAGACCAGCAGTTTTGCAGCAGATGGTTCTGCACAAATGGTCGCGCATCGCGCCATGCGTGATCGTAAATTAAGTCACCACACGATTCTCCAAACCCCGACTGTTTCCATTACGCTGATCTGCAACATGATGCGATATGCGCATTGCGCCACAGCGCTCGAACAAGGCATTGCCGAAGCGCAGCGCCAACAAATTCTGCACCGCTCCTTACCCGGTAGTGATGCGATACGGAACACCCGCGCCTCATCGAAGACCGCACCAATGCCGTCGTTGATTCTGCCTGGCGGTGCTCAGCTCTCGCCGAGCGGCTTTTTCCAGCACAATACGGGCACGACCCCCGTCCCCGTCGCCCACCGAGGCCAGATGCTTGGCTGTCCCGCCGCGAATAAAATGGAAAGGTCGCCCAGAATAGAACACCCGACGCGATCAAGGCTGCACGCCCAGGGCCTTGGCCAGGCGGGGGAACTCTACCGCTGGCTGACATCCCAGACCTCATGTAATCCAGGCGCTCGGCAAAACTTGTCCCAATTGGCCCTGACAAAGTCGCCCTGCCGCTACATAACGGCTGACATGGCCGCTGGTACCAGTTGAGCGTAGGCCCCGCTGGTTCGTGCGCGCGCGGGCCAAGTGCAGTATGGCGCCGTCTGCGGATGCAGATGGCGGGGTCCGATGCAGGTAGTAAAGCGCTGGAAACAGCTTGCGGCAAGGGGCCAGAATCGGCCCCCCCAAAAAAAAAAAGGTTTTTTCCCCCAAATACCACGATGTCACAAGCCATGCTGTGGTTTGCAAAGGCACCAATGGCTTCCTCCAGGTTAGGGTGTGTGCTATCCAAAGGCGGGAGACAGGCTTTTTGTAGTATAACTACAAAACCGGTCTCCAGACCTTCAGACTAACATGAAGCCAACGTGAATCTGCTCCAGCCATATTGCCGCAGCCCGCCCCTGCTCCGCAAGTCGAAAGCTCAAGGTCGCCGACGCAATGTCCTCGCACAGGCTGCGCTGGTCATGCACTCGTCCATGCCGACCCTGGCGCGTGAAGTGGCGTCGCGAGCCAACCATAGTGCGATTTTGCCGGCAAATCGGCTTGCACGGGCTTTCAGGAATCTGAAACTCGCCCTGGCCCAGAGCCTGGCAAGCGGGCGCCAGCTTGGTCAATTTTCGATCAGCGAAGAACGATAAACAACTGACCGCAGCTCTCGCCACAAGATTTTCGATACTACTTCCTGGCGAACCCTGATGGACGTGCCGCGAAGAGCCTGGACGCCGTTGGCGCATGGAGCAAGCCAATCGCCGCGCTGGAGTGTTCGCCCGACGGTCGAGTTCTACCGGTTTGGTGCCTCGGGGGCGGTGGCCAGTGGACGCGCACACAAGTTTTTTTCCGGTGCAGGTCTCTACCCGCCGCCTATTCCGACCCCCACAATGCAGGCTATGTCCGCCGTGACCCTGGGCCCACAGGATGTCGCGTGGCCAAATTTTCGCAAGACCGGTCGCACCAAAGGATTTGCTGCAATTCGCGGCGCTGGGTTGCGGAAAGACGGGGAGCGACCCCTGATCTGGCCTATGCCCAGTCAGACGCCCTTTTGGCGGAACTCGGCAGTATTCAATTGCAATTGATGTTACGAAGATACCGACATCTACACGCCGCTCTCGTTCGCGCAATTGCTCATCTGGTGGTTATCGATGTGCTGGCCAATGGGCATGGGGCCATAGCGCCGAGGCCGGAGCTGGTCCAAATCACCTGAAGAACGGTCCAAGCGCAGCCTGCGTGGGCTGCGGCTTGACCATAAGGCCGGGCCAGAAGGCCGCAGATAGCCAAGACTGATTTCAGCCAGCAGGAGAACACCCGATGCCCACGCCATGGCCCGTCACATTCTGGTCAGACGAAGCGAGCTGCCTGAGCTGAAAAAAGCGCCTGGCCGCAACGGTGAAGCCTTTTCGAACGTTTCTGGCAAAAAAGCACCTACACTGCCCATCGAAAAAGCGCGGCGGTGATTCTTGGCGAGGTCAAACCGGGCCAGATGGTCAGAGCCATAGATCAGATTCATCTTCAAAAAAACCGCTGAAGCAGAATCCATGGCCCCGGTCAAAACCCCAGTTCGGCTTACCAACCTGGTGCAGGTGTTTTTTTTCCGCGACTGAACTCGGCACCCTCAGTTCAGCCTTTCAAGAATCACACCGCAAGCCACACGTGCGCCGCCACCGCCCAGTGGTTCGGGCCTCCGTCAGAAGTAGTTGTCACCCCAGCGTGGATCAATCAGTGCCCGACCTTCAAGCTTGATCACAGGGTCTTCAAACGGGGAGCCCAGCAACCGGGCGTCTGAGCGTTGCCATCTTCGTTCACAAATACAGTGGCTGGCAAGATCACGCCAGATGCCCTTCCCATACGGGCCCCAGTGCTTGCTCTGATTCGTCCAGGATCAAGTGCCCGCACGCTGACTCCCGCCGCAGACATTTCGCCTTTCCTTGTGCCGCCGGATCAACAGCTGCCATGCTGGTGCACATGAAAGCCGTGCATACCGCCTGGCAGCGACTCCCAGGTCCGGCGTGGAACAACAAGCCGTGCTGCGGTCTCTCAATGGTGAATAACTTCCGATCTTCTGCTCTTTGCCCTGGGCGTCCAACCTTGGCCATCGCCACTCGGTCCGAAGCCCCGCCAACACCTGGCCGCTGGCAAAATGCCGAACATTCAGAGCCGAATACCAAGCCCGACGGAATTAACACCGGCACTACGACGACGAAGCGGCTGCTTGCGGGTGGCGTATTTTTTCAAGGGTAGTGAACATAACGAATACCTCCCATTACGCCGGGCAACTTGACGATACCGCAGTCCTAGCAATGGGTGCCTTAATACTGCGAACAAGTTCCCTGGAAAATACCCCATCTGCCCCCGGTGCCAGGCAACTGATTTTTTAACAGGAACCAACCAGGGTGTTTGATTAATCAATAGGCCTGTTTAGGTTTGCCCGCGCGCTGGAGAATGCATGACCAAAGTACTGATAGTGGAAGATGAAGAACTGAATCGGCAAAATGTTGTTTTGGAAAGAAAATGTTTGGCGAATCGGCAATTTGAGTGTGGGGCCGCGCGACGAACGCTGGCAGAAGCGCAGAACAATGGCCACCTCTACTAAAACCGAGATGGATATAGCCCTTGCTGGAAATAATCAGCTTGCATGGGGGAGCCGGTGTTCCGGTAAGGCCAGCTGTTGGGCAGAGCGCAATATCTCCCCTTCGTGTTCACCACCGGCCTTAGGCGTCCGCAGCCTGCCGACGCCATGGGCCGGGCATCCCGTGTTTTGCAAGCGCCGTACAAATATAGCAGGAGCTGACGGAGACATTGGCCAAGCTTGTCCCATGCGGCGCCAGTTTTGAACGATTAATCTGGACATCATAAGAAGCGCAATGGACAACAACACAACAATGTCTTTCTCCCCGGCGGCGGCGAGAATGGGCAAGGAACATCAGAGAGCATGAACTGGCGCAGACGCCCATAGGATCGCCCGACAATTGGCCGCCTGGCGTTTGCGTACCGGTGTGAGCATTATCTGGGATGCCAGTCAGCCGATGTTTGGTCGCTTGGGGCCCGGAGCATACCCTTCTGTACAATGATGCCTTACGCCGAGATAATGGGTAACAGCATCCCTTGCGCTTGGCTTGCCAATTCTCCCTTCAAGGTCTGGGATGAAAATTCGCGAGATCTTCTGCAGAATTAAATCGAGCGAACCTACGCGGCAAATCAAGTGCATAGAACGACATCAAATGCTGATGATGAACCGGACGGGGCATTCGGAAGAAACCCATTTTTCCCTTCTCTATACACACTGCGCCGATGCGCGGCGAGATCTGCGGCATATTTGTCCCTGCGCCGAAATCAAGCTCGCGGGTTTCTTTCCGAGCGCCGTTTAAGATGAAGAGGCGATCAAGCAACGTCCATCTGTTTGAGCGCGCCCCGGGGCTTCCAATGGCCATTATCAGTGGGCCAGAGGCATAACCTTCGAGTTTGTCAACGAAAAGCCTTCAGAACGCTGGTTAGGTGAACGTGAGTTCCGTCGGGGCCAACTGTGGCGTGAGGCGATGCCAGAACTGGCCGGCCCAAGGCCTTCTTCGATCTGCTCGACCAGGTTTACGCAAGCGGTGAGGCGGGTATGTCCTCTGGCGCCCACCTATCAGTTTGCGAAAACGCTTTGCCGCACGAACACTGGATCACCGCTTCAGTCGATTTGTTTACGAGCCTGTTTCGCGATTATCGAAGGGCAGATTACCGGTATCTTTTGTCAAGGTTACGACGTCACCGAGGCTTATCGCTCCCAAGGAAGCGCTGCGCCGCCAGTGAAGCGACGCTATATTGCGCTGAACGCAAGTTCTGCGGGAAATGAACGATAATCTGAGCAGCGCGTTGCCAGAGCGGACAGCCGAGCGGGACAGGGTAGGCATAACTCTCGCGACCTGCTGGTGATCGTTGACTGATGGCATCTTCGCGCTGGCGAATCCCCGCATGGACTGCAAGTGCTGGGTAAATCCGGCGGAGCAGGTGGAAGGCCGTCACTTTCCTCGACTTATGCTGCCCGAAGACGCTGCGCGTCCGCTGACGCCATTTGAAGAGCCCATAGGCGGGCCATAAATCTGACTGCTGTTGAACAGCGGGTGGTGCATCAGGACCGGCAACACCGCGGCTGGATCTCCGGTATACCTCGCAAGCCAGGCACTCGCCTTGTAAATGCTTACGGCGCGCCATATCCCGCCGAAAAACTAAACAGTCCGAAACCCTGTACGCACCGAGAGCAGTTTGCGGGCATCGCCAGAAGATGGACCGCCGTGGGGACCAATTGACCGCGGCATCGCGCCCAATGACTCAAAACAATATTCTGACTGGCTCATGGCTCACTGGAGCTGAGCAGAAATGCGCAAATCGCCCAGGGCCGACCGAACTCCCCGTTGAGCGCTATTTACAGACCAGCGATGGATTCGTCCAAGCGGCCGCTGCCTGACCCATCGCCTGCTCGCCTTTTTGCCGCCGCCAACACGCTGATTCCCAAGCCAAGTCAACCGCCGGAATCGCTGTCTCACGGTATGGAAAAACTGATAGCGCAGCACGCTAGGCGAGCGCTGTCCCTGATCGAAATTCGATATTGAAGAGCCTTGTGGACGAACGCTGTTGTGATTCCCTATCAAGTTGAAAGCGCCATTCTCAAACATGTGATCAATGCCCGTGATGCCCATGGCCGAGGGTTGGCAAAACTGAAAGTGGATTGGGTGCGCAATAGCGCTAGCTGCCACGGAAGCCACCAACACAAAACTTGAGGATGAATGTGGGTCTGCTGAGTAATCGCGATATCCCTGGCCTGGGCATGTCTGCCAGCATCAAGCAGCGTGCGACCGACCCTTTTTTACACCAAGCCCTCAGGAGCAGGGTACTGGCCTGGGCCTGTCCGATGGTCCTAAAATGGGTTCGCAAGCAGAGTGGGAGGGCCATCTGGACATTCTCTCCCGAAGAGGGCCCAGGGCACCAGTAAACATATCTATCTGCCGCGTTACCAAAGGAAAATGGTCTCGGCCATCCCTGCAGACATGCGAACCTGAGGCACCGGACATCAGAACCGGGCTCAAGGTGCTGGTGTCGAGGACGAAAGCGTGATTCGCAGCATGGCGGCCGGAGATGCTACGGGACATGGGACGTACTGTAAAACTGGAAGCCGCTGACGGCCTGGCTTGGCCCTTTCTGCATTCCCAGGCCAACCAGAGTATTGATCTGTTTATTTACCGATATTGGGTTTGCCGGGCATGAACGGCTACCAACTCGCAGAACAGGCCCATGCAGGATTCACCCTGGATTGAAGGTGCTGCCTGATCACCGCTACGCAGGAAAACGCCATACCGGCCCAGTGGTTTCCATGCGCCCTGCATGGAAATGCTGACCCAAACCCTTCAGCCGTCAGCAATCCTGAAAACACAGGGTTGCTGCGTCTCTTTGCAATGAGACTTTGGAAAGTTTAAGGCGACAGCCGCGTAAGCTCCGAATCTAGAAGTCGCAGCCGGTTGGTAGAGCAGCAAATCAGCGTCCCCTTGCGCGCCCACCGTCAGATAGCCTGCCCCCCGGATAACCGCCCGCCGAAGGCCCAATAGTCGCGGTCCTGCGACGTTTTCGACTCTGGCACGCCAAGGGTCCAAAGTTGCTGATCATCGTTAACTGGCATGGTGTAACCGCGCAGAGATCAAAACGCGACCAGGAAGGACCTTCTTGCGTATTGTTCAGGTCGGCGTACTGGGACTTTGGTGTGAATGGCCCGCGCGTCCACCGACAGCCGCTAACGCCAGGCACCATCCAGTCAACGCCAAGGTTGGCTTGGGGCAGGGGAGAGCAAATGGGGCATCGTTACCTTCCAGCTCCGCCTCCCAGCAGCTAAGCCCACCTAGCACTGTCAGGCCTTGTACGCCGGCGGCCAGAATGCGCAGCTCCTACGCCGCGTTACGTTGTGGCCAATGATCCTGGAAAACTCCGGCCGTCTTCTACCCCCCGCCCACTTTCCTTGCGACCTTTGGAAGACACTCAAAGCCACCACCGATTCCGCCTCCGTCGTATTTCAAGCCCGGCCTCGTCTGCCGGTCTTGTACGGCTCTTTGCCCTTCGCCGCATTAACCACGGGCAAATTGTTTGCCATTCCGGAGCGACATTCACCCTTGACCAGGCTCGATGTATTTCCAATAACCTGAAAGGCCGGGTGTGAAGCGATACAGCACAACCAGCGACGGGCGTTTACCGACGCTATCGGAATATGCGCGCCCCAGTCGCGATCACCCGTATTGTAGTCATAGTTGTCGGGTCTTGATGTTCTGGTGACGCGCAACCGAACGGTCACTTCCCAAAAACGGTCATCCATGAACGACAGAAACATCGGCCAGGGCCAGGCTTCGAGTTTGTACGCGGACCGACCCACCAATCGGTCACTCAAGGTCGCCGCCAGTAAAAAAGGTCGTGGGGGGGCGCTGCCACATCCACTGGACTATAGATATTGCCGCGAAAACCCGCCGACATGCCATAGGGCGTTTGCCGTTCCTGCGAATGGTTAGGGTCGCGGCAGATGCCGTGATTCGGTGTGACCCACCGCCACCAGTGCTGAATCGCGCCCGCAGACCTGCCTCACCGGTGCGCACCCATTGGGTTCTTTCCCGCCCTCGCATTATCGAAGCGTGATGAGGTGCTATCGCCTTGGGGCGTTGTTCACCGTCGGGTTGGCGAAAGAAACGTGGAACCATCGCCCCTGACGCATACCTGCAGCAGCCGCAGCCAGTGAGTACGTCGTTGAAATCATTTCAAGCGCGCCAGCGTGGCCGAAGGTGTCGCGGGCATTGGAATAAGTCCAGGGCCCTGGGCGACGTCTTTGATGCTTCGGTGCGGAAGTGGATACTGACTCACGCCCGGCGGCAAGGTAATGCTCGGCTGCAGTGGCATCGAGCTGGTGATCCTGGATGGCCCACATCGGCCCGATATGCGTAGGCCCCCTTGGCGGTAATCCGCCGCCGAGCGAGACCAGACTCAGCTCCTGATAAGGCGCGTCTATCCGCTGTCCTCACCATCACGCCGGCCAATATTCAGGCGCAAGCCGAAACGATGCGGGTCTTCCGAGCGCCGGCAAAATCACCCCCACGTAGCCCTCTCCCACAGAGCGCACGCCGGCGGTCACCTGATTAAGTGCAATATTCGGCGCACGTTTAGGCAACCCGGTTGACCGCGGCCGCCAAGGCCGCTTGCACCCGGTGCCGCACCGTTCAGGAAAGGCGTTTGGCCGCCGCGTAATACCTCACCCGCTTGCGAAATCAGCTCGTACCCAGGTACTGGCCGCGGCAGCAAGCCGTAGAACATTGTAGGACATGTCATCGGAGAAGATAATCGGCAAACCCTCGTACCAGATAGACTGCTGAAAATTACCGAAACCCCGCGCAGGCGCAGCCCGCCGACATTCAGCAATACATCGCCCACACTGGCCGCCTGCTGGTCCTGAAATGCAGCACTGGGTGTAGCTGGTCCAGTGCAAACGGCGTTTCCATTTGTCGCGATTACCCAGCACGCCCCACTGCGGCCCCCCTCTCGCCACCCTGACCACCGCATAAGCGGGGCGCAAAACCCTCCAGCGGGAGGCGTCCGCACTGGCCGCGGATTTCCATGGAGGGCAACGCAGCGAAGCCATCGGCATCGGCTTTGGCGCGTGGTTTGTGCGTTAACGCGTCAATGGGCAACAACAGAACATCGTCAACGACAGCAGGGTGCGCTTGAATGGGAATGGCAATGCATGGGGGATACATGTCTCTTGAAGTACAGCGAAGATAGCCCAGTGGAAGCGACCAGACGATGCTAGAGCTTGCTGCAATGGATATTAATACAAACATTCGCATTAATACTTACGCAAGAAACGTTTGACTAGGTTGATTCGCCCGCCGGGCTCAGCCCAGCACAAAGGTTCTTTTGAACCGGAGACTGAAGGGACGATTACACGAGCGCTAACACCGATGGGAGAGAATAGCGTCCAGCAGACCAGGAAAGCGGGCGTCCATAATCTCTGCGCCTGGGGAAATTCATAGCGTGGTGCCACGCCCTGAGTCCATGAACCAACCCTGCATCAACGCAATACCCGGAAGTGATGCGAACATCTCGATTTCGCCCGTCCCGCCGTCCAGCTCGCGCAGCTTGCCTCTGGGTACCCGGCCAGTGGCCGAAAACGATTTTCAGCGTAACAGGATCCACTGAGCGCAATGAGCACGCGCTCAAGTACAAAGTCATTTACCGCAGGATGTTTTGAAAGGTCGCCATGGGCAGAAATAATACAAACACGCGGATTTGCCATTCATACTATAGTCCAATATTATCGAACAAATTGAACAAAGCCTTATTTTCCAATGGAGTTAACCAATGTCTGCACTGTTCCAACCCTTCACCCTGAAAGGACATCAACCTGCGCAACCGCAATCGCGGTCCCAACCCAATGTGCCAATATTCGCTAACGAGAGGTCTGATCAACGATTGGCTCAAGTTACATCTGGCGGCACTGCCCGTGCGGCGCCTGGTCTGGTTCATTGTCGAAGGCAACGGCTTGTGGCCCCTGAGGGTCGCATCAACACCCCGGCTGCGCCGGTATCCTGGAACGACACGCTGGCGCAGGCATTCGCACGCCGCGGTGAAGGCCATCAAGGGCAGCGGGCTCGTAGCCTGGCATTCAGATTGCCCATCCGGCGCAAGGCCAACGCACGCCTGGGAAGGCGATGACCATATTGACGCCAGCGATGCCCGTGGCTGGCAGACCATTGCGCCTTCTGCGATTCCCTTGGCGCGGCACCTGCCCAAAACCCCTGAGGCCATGACGCTGGAAGATATTGCCGCGCGTGCGCGATTGACTTCGTTGGCAGCAGCCCGCCGCGCTCTGGAGGTGGGTTTTTCCGAGTGGCTGGAACTGCACTTTGCCCACGGCTAATCTGGCTCAAAGTTTCTTTTCGGCCGCACAGCAACCAGCGCAGCCCGACCCTACGGCGGCAATGCCCGCCAACCGCGGCCGTTTCTGCGCGAGACTTTCGCCGCAGTACGCGAGGTGGTGGCCTGCGCACCTGCCGCATTGACCATCCGCTTTCGGCGTGCTTGAGTTCGATGAATCGCGACGAACAGACCCTGATGAAGAATCCCATCGAACCTGACCAAGCAGCTCAAGGCCGATGGCCTGGACATGATCAGTGGTGAGCATCGCTTCAGCATATTCCTGACAGGCAAGATCCCCGTGGGGCCCGCCTCATGGTCCGAATTGCCGAGCGGGTAGCCGCGAAGTGGGCCATTTCCGGTATCGTCCGCATGGGGTTTTGGCGAGCCCGCAGATTGCCGAAAATGGCCGTCAAGGACGGCCAGTTGGAACCTAGTCATGGTCGGCAAAGCGCAAATCTGGCCAAACCCGCACTGGCTTACTTCGCTGCCGTGAGCTGGGTATACGACAAGGCCTCCTGGACTTGCTGCACCCTACCGCAACATCTGGCTGGAACGCTACCTAAGCCTCTGACAATAAATGGCCCGGACAGAGATCTGACCCGGGCCCGTTATTCTGTCTCCTCGCCCAGCGCCAACTTCTCATGGTGGCTGATACAGACTGTCATAGGAAACCGGCCTTTGCTCAGATGCTGAATTAAAGCCGGCACGAAGTGCCTTTTCGATACCTGATTACCAACCGTAGCCGTCAAGGCTATCCGCTGGGAGGCCGCGCAAGCTCGGTACGCGCGCAGCGCCTTGATCAAGTTGATGGCCTCCGATTCCTTCGCATAACCGATTCCGAGATAATCAGATCGAAGGGTGTTTGGCCTTCTGATTCCTCTGAGCAAGCCAACGCCGCCTGCGCCTCGGAAAGCCCGCTGACCCACGCACTCCTCGTCTTCCAGCAGCATGGTCATGACTTCCAGCACGTCCCAGAAATCATCCACCAGGAGCACGGCGCCAGGTCCATGTTAAGCGGCCGGTGGGCTTGGCTGGGCTCTGAACAGCCGGGGCTTCATCGCCTCCTCCAGAATACATGAGCCGGCAAGCCAAGACGGTAGGCACTGCCTTGGTTATTCCTATCCGAGCGCACTGCCACATCTTCCACCATGGGCCGCGGCAACTGGCGCACAAGTGACAGCCGATACCCAGGCCATCGACGGTGAAAATGCGTGCATGCTGGGTATCGGCCATGGCCAACAAATCGAAAACCTTTGTCCAGATATTCCGGGGCAATGCCCCAGAACGGTATCGGATTACATCCAGTTGCGCCCAATTGCCTGAACCGGGTCGCGCTGATGGTGATCTCAACCGTCAATCGGGTGAACTTTCAATAGCGTTTGTTCAAACAGATTCCAGATGATCTGCTCCAGGCGCGTGAGTCCCACATTAAAGCAACAGGCGCTGGACGTCGGGACTCTTCCGTGCAGGGTAAGGACCCCGCTGCTTGCGTCGGCGTGAATTACCTCCAGCACAAGCGCGTAGTACGTTGCCAGGTCGACCTTGTGCACTCCAGCTTTAACTTCCGGTGTGTACGCGGCTGACATCCAGCAGGTCATCGATAATCTGCGCCTGGCTGCTGACACGCCTCGTTGATGGTCCTTGACCGCCTTGGCGACCGCCCGGCGTGCGTTTTTGGTTACTGGTAAACGCCGAGCAATCGGCATTCATTGAAATAAGATTCAAACGGGTTGCTTGAGTTCGTGGGGACCATCACGCGAAGAACTCATCTTGAGCTGAATGTATTTTGCGTTTCCAACCGCCGCTTGCCTGCTCGTCGTGCGCTGTTTGCCGTCGTCAGGTCGCGGGCCAATTTTCACGTAACGCCGCGGTTGGTCCGTTTTTCAACCGGGTTGACCACTCCGCTGCAAATAAAACCGTGAACCATCCTTGCGCATATGCCAGCCGCTTCATCTTCAGCCCGGCCCACTTTCGCGCGCAACGGCGCAAGTTCAACGCTCTGGCACACCTGGCAAGCGCGGTCTTCCGGGGTAAAGATCAAGTGGCAGGGCTGACCTTCGGCCTCAGCCTTGAGTAACCGTAGATCAGCTCTGCCCCGCGAATTCCAGCCGGTAAATGACGCCTTCCGGTGTCCTGCACGATAATCGCGTAATCTCCGTGCTCTCAGCCACCAAGACGCATGCGCTCTTCGCCCAGGCGCAACTCGTCCTCCGCGTCCGTTACGCCGCGGAATATCGATAAAGGTCAAGCACCGCACCTCGATATGTCATCGCTGTGCGGTTACGGCAACAACCGCGCGATGTACCAGCGGCCATCATTGCCCTGCGCAACTTCCCGCTCAACCAGATTGAAAGCGTCTCGAACTACGCGGTGGCGTCGTCGCAAGATCCCGCATAAATCCAGGCGTGAAGTGATATCCAGAAGCGAGCGTCCGCATCAACGGTTAGCATGCTGAATATCTGGGTAGCCCGCGGGTAAACCATTTGGAATCCGCATGCCGCCATCAACAAACACGGTAGCGATGTCCGTGGGAGGTGATCAGGTTCTGCAGGTCGTCATTGATCTTGCCAGTTTCCTCAACCTTGGACTCGCTCATAGTTGACCCGTGATCAGTTCTTCGTTGATGGACTGCAAGCTCTTCCTTGCTGGTCCTCCAACTCTCGTGGCGCGAGCGCAGTTCCTCGTTGATGGCCTGCAACTCTCATTCCGAGGCCTTCTGAGCTCCTCGTTCGATGTGCCGACTGTTCCAGCGTGTTCTGCCAAAATGCAGCTTGGTCCGCTGCAGCTCCTCTTCCAGCAAGGTCAGCACACTGTCCCTGGCCTGGGTTTTTTGCTGCCAGCAGGCTTTGCTTTCGGCTCGGCTAAACGTCTTCGGTCTCGGGTCAAACAAGGACCAGTATTGAAATTTCACTTGCCCGGTGGAGGTCCGTCCTTGAAGGGCTTGGGGCGACCATCTGCGTAATAATTCCGCTCCAGCTGTACTTGAATCCGCCTTGTTCCTCGACGCTATTACCCAGTTTGCTTTAACCTGAAATAACGCGGTACGCATCCAGGCCGCAATACTCGGGCACACTACGCTCAACAAAAAGAATTGCGCGACGGCTCGCCAACCCGGAAAAAACGCAGGAAATGGCCTCGCCGCGGTCAACATGTGAACGATATCTGAATTGGGGATTGACGATAACGCTTTCGGCGGAGCGTAAATGCCTCGCAAGCACACCAGCTGATGGACCTCGCGAAGATTGCGTACGCGCAAACGTGACCCGACACGGGGGCCCAGCCCCGGCGATTCTCGTTGACGCTGGCACCTTCGGGTACATGACGGCGGGGGAAGACCCTGTCAATCGCGCGGATAAATCCTGTTTCTTCTTGTCTACCGCGTGAAACAAGGGTCGGCACACAGGTCAGCGGATTTTCGGAGGCGCCCAGAAAACAGAAAAGCCAACCGACCGCAGGGCAAGTGAAACATCTCAGAACTTGGCGTTGGGCATCTCTATTCGCAGATAAATCAGCAGATTGCGCAGCAGATCAAAATTGCAGAATG
>Ga0163217_1107247_pt1 | contig 14951 bp, 21 predicted proteins | sample SynspAceP_FD_185933 | JGI IMG/M metagenome (GOLD analysis project Ga0163217, IMG submission 185933) | Saline lake microbial communities from Ace Lake in Antarctica - Synechococcus sp. Ace-P (PacBio error correction) | ecosystem: Environmental > Aquatic > Non-marine Saline and Alkaline > Saline ...
GCACGCAGCCTCGGGTTTCTCCCTGGAGGCGGGCGTTGGGCTGAACACCTGTTGACCATTGCTGCTGGGCCAGCACTCTGCGGTGCGTCGGGTCGAACCAAATTACCTATCACCCGCTCAGGCCCGCATGCAGATTTCCGCTATTCCTGCACCACATCCACATCGCCGCTCCCCAGCACGATGCGACCGATTTCGTTGTGACAAGCTATTGGGCCTGCGGAGCGTTAGCTACACAGGCGCCATCGGATAAAAAGCTCCGTCTATCATTTGCCGTTCCGCCGTATCAACCTGTGACGTTGTAACGCCTTGCTGGCGTCGTATTTCAATCGTGAGCAGGCCAAGATGGGGGTCAACGCTGGCGGCGGCGGTCGCCACGCTTTCCGGCCCGGGACGGGTGTCTGCCCACGGCCGCGCGCGGGCTTTAGGGCGAGAAGGCGGGCGAGCAGCAACATGGCCGAGGGGTGCAGTGCCAAAGCCCGCAAGCTGCCGCAGGCAGTCCGCGCAGCGGTCGTTCTATCTGAGCCGGAAATGGCCCGCTCAGGGTTTTCCGCATGAAGGGGGCAAAAGCGTGGAGAGCAGGGTGGTGGACGTGTAGAGCGCCGGCCAGCCCAGCGCTCGCCCTCAGACACAGACCAAATGCTACAGATCAGGCGAGCCGGACCTCACCCACCCAGGCACTTGATTATGAGCTTGGCAACTGGGAGCACGCGGCGCAGGTCTTGTGGGGTTTTCCGTTGCCTGCAGCACTGCAGCGGTCACGCACACTGGCTGATACCGGGATCCAGCGGGGGCGAAGGTGAGGGCACCAGGAGGCAAACAAGACGGGAAGAGGGCCAGCCTGCGACGCGCCGCACCCACTCTTCCATACAAGGAGTGGCGCGCCTTTGGGCGGCCTTATCGGATTGCCAAGTCTCGAGGTGTAGGTGGGCCGAGCGATCTGCAGAAAGCTCTGGCAGGACATGCCGCGCAGGTCGGGCCGAGGGTCTGGTGCCAGAGCGTCCATCAACCCGTCATTTTGGCTAGGGAGATCGCTGCCATACCATCCAATCGCGCGGAGTTCGGACAGGACGGGCGCGACAAGCGGCGGAGCGAAACGGGGATAGCTCCAGTTCCTGGTCATCGGCTGGCGTCTGGCTTCCTTCTTGGTCTGAGCGTGCGGGCGCTATGCCGCTCGGAATGACTCGGGGTGACTCGAGCAAATTCGTCGGGGCCGATGTACTCCAGGGCGCGCTCCAGGGTCATCTGGATTGGAGATTGCAGCCGTGTCGGAGCACTTCAGCGCAAGCCCGAGCGGATGTGGTGACCCTGCTTGGCCTTGCCCAGACATTGAGTTCGAGGTCGGGCGGCGGCGTGTGCTCGGCCCACGATCATTCCCTTGTACACCTTGGTGCCAGGGTGATGAAGAACTTGTCCCCGGTCTTTCGGCGCCCTTGAGGGCATAGAACGTAGGCGGTTCCTTTCCTGCGTAGGCCGACTACAAGCGACGCCATTGCGGCGGGTTTACGAACTCGCCTAGCATCGGACGGTATTCAAAGAAGAGGCTTCGATGATCCGTTCGACATTTCTGGTGCTGGGTGCCCCGCACCCGATTACTGTCGCACCCGCAATACTGAAGGACACCGCGGATTTGGCAGGACCACGCGGGCCAGCGATCAAATTCCCATCGATCGTGTGCAGGGTGTGCTCTCACGGCGCACACTTTTTTCCTTGAGCACCGGCCCGAGTGCTGATCCGCCCTGCATGACTTTTTTTGGGCGTTCATACCGCCCTGCTGGGCACGCCCGCATCCCGGTCGACGGCAGCGGCGCGAACGGGTAAACTAGCGCGTGGGCCGTCGGGTCAACGATTTCCATGTTCTGCATCTCGCTTACCGCGACTTGACGCGCGCATGTTAGTGGTTCCGCAGCATCCACCCACACCCACGCCACGCGCACCGCAGCATCGAAGTCAGCGTGAACGCAATGAAGCCCACCCACAACCCCGCCTGAATGCATTCTCGTGCAGTTCGAGCCAGACAGCGGCCGTCCGTCTGTGATCCCGGAGCACATCATCACTCAGGCGTTTCGATCCGAGTTCGCCCAGAGGTATAGCACGCATTATCGATGTGCGGAAGTATCAGCCCTTGGGCTGGGAACCTGGACCTCGAAGCCTTCCGCACATGCCGCATCGTTTTCGATCAGCATGCGGCGCAGTGATAGGTTTCAACCCCCGCGCCACTGACGCGAAAGCGCTCCGGGGAGTCCGGTGTCGTTCCACCCGCAGGGACTACGTTGGTGAGCAGCTCCCGCTGGAGCCCTGTCGCGCAAGGGCTCGAGAGAGCGCCCTAGTCACCCAGTAATTCCTTCTTTGACCCCGGCAAGAACGTGAAATCGTCTGATGCACCAAGAGTCATCCATCGCGGAGGGTGCCCGTGTTCGTCCACCCGATCACGGCAAGGCCCTCGGGAGTGTGCGCGCGGCAGGCGACCGGGTACGCGCGCCATGTCCGACCTCGTCAAAGCGGGCCACAGCCAGCAGATCACCGGGCTGGCTTCCGGCGGCAGATTCTCGACCCGTTGCAGGCTTGCTCGAAGCCCAGCACTTTGCTGATGGTACAGAATTTTCCAGATGCGCCGGCAGCGCTGATGGCGTCTTCACGAATCAGTGAGGCGGTCTGGCCAGAGCGGATCAAACACGTTATGGACGCGGCCGAATGACGATGCACCGACGAAAATCGGAGTAGTCGAAAGCGTGGTTGACCTGCAGGCTGCAGTGCTTGTCCACATCCGCCAACCGTTTTGGGGCGCAACCATGGCGCAGGATCGCGTCGAAACAGCGGCTTCAAATGTTGTCGCTTTCAAGTCGCCATGTCCCGGCTTTTGGCGAATCCGCCCATGCCGCTGCCGAAGATGGGGAGTCCGCACTGGTCCGTGAGCCGTTCGGCGGCCGAGCTCCAGAAAGAGATCGAGAACCTTGTCGACCGCCTGCCTCGGGTCGACCGCCGCCCGAATCGATCTTGTTGAGACACAATCGGGCCGGCAGGCCTTGCTCCAGGGCCTTGCCGCCAGCAACGAAGCGGGTCTGGGGGCATCGCCCTTCGTTGGCATCGACGATTCACAGGGCCCCATCGACCTGCAGAGGACCCGCTACACTTCTATTTCCCCTTCCCGCCCCCCCGGAAAGTCAGAGTGACCAGGGGTGTCAACGATATTGATGCGCGTATCGCCGTAGGTGAGGCGTGTTCTTGGAGAAGGATGGTGATCCCGCCGCTCCGCTCCAGGTTCGTTGGAGCCACACGCAGGCTGGAACGGCCTCACCGTCACGGAAGATGCCCGACTGCTGGCAACAGGGCATCGACCAGAGTTGTTTTGCCGTGGTCAACGTGGGGCAATGATCGCGATAATGCGAATCGGTGCGCGCTTAGCTTGGGGCGCCATACAGCGCGGGTCAAATTGATCACCTTATCTCAGCTGCTTCCGGGTCGTTCAAACAGCTTGAGAGCTTTCGCGATCCCTCGAACGCCAGTGCACGGCTCATAGCTGACCCTTGTCGTTGCCTTGCGGAAAGGAGAGTTTCGAAGTGAATAACGGTTGGCGTTGCGTCTCCAGGCCAGAAGAAAGCCGTTGCGATCGAACGTCCTTCAGGTTCGTTTTCCGGCCGGCTGCCATCACACAGCATCCACCGAAAGCCCGTGCTTGTGCTCCGAAAATCCAGGTGGAGCGCTCACTTGGCCCGCCTGAAGCGCTCCTGATTTGCGCTCTGATTTCACCTCAAGAAGGATGGCTTTCTGCAGACTCAAACGTCACGGAAGGCACTCAGCAGCCCGCAGATCAACGGCGAACGCCGGCGGCGGCGGCCATCGCGCTTCATCGCACAGCAGGATTCGGCGCATCGGACATGCAAACCGCAGTCCCCGGGCGCGAACGCTGACCAATCTCTCGTCGCGTCGCACTTTCGAGATAGGGGTAATGCCCCAGCAGGCCGGCCAATCGGGCTGGGCGCGCCTTCGATGCCGGCCATGGGGGTCCGTGCTGCGCTGACCAAGGACCTGGGGAAAGGAGAGGGCCAGCACCGCCGTCAGCGTGGCCAGGCCGAAAGGGCAGCAGGCGAGCGAGAACGGCCAGCGCCGCGAGGACACCAGGGCTGGCCGGCGCTGCGCCGGGGCGAGCGGGATGTCATCGGGATCTCCTTGGTCCGAGTCCCGGAACGAGTGAAACGGGGCGCAGCTCGCGGTGGCACGCACCCTCTCCCAACAAGCTTCGAAACAATCGTAAGAGGCGCCCTGCGAAGGATCAACGCAAGCCTCTACGGTGTTAGCTTTCGGGCTCAAAGATCGTTTCAGCGGAGCAGGTTCAAGATTTGCGAAAGTCGCGTAGTGGTGGCGGCCAGAGCGGATCCGTGCTGCTGAGGTGCTGGCCAAGCCCGGCATTCAGACCCTGCTGGTTTGGCGCAAGCTCGACAATGCCAAGCCTTGCGGTGGGGCAATTCCGCTTCTGCATGGTCGATGAAGTTCCGATCTTTCCGATCGATCATTGACCGGAAGGTTCGCACATGCGAATGATCTCGTCCCTCAATCGCGAGGTTTGATATTCATCTCGCAATCAAGACGAATACAATCGGCATGTTGCCGGCGCGATAGTATGGATGGCTTCCTGCGCGACCAGCGCGCAGCCCTGGGAACCAAGCTGGTTCAATCGTTTTGGTGCAGAGCATCGACACCCGGCAAGAATCGCCAAGGGTCCTTACACCTCAATAACGCCGATTATCGCTGGTGGCCCAACCGGCGAATCAAAACCCTGAGGTGGATCTGATCGCGGCGCCGACGGGGCCAACAGCCGGTGGCCAAGGCCATGGACGCAGGTGACTACAACAATGGCGAAATCGCCTTCCAGGAAGCGCATTCGCTCCCAAAGGAGGAGATGAGCTACCTACGAGGACCTCGCCGAATGTATGTGGCACGCGATTGTCCCCCTGATTTCTAGTACGGCTGGGTGTTTCCCAAGTAGACCACGTGGCCGTGTACCGGCACGATGCAGAAGAAACCAGTCCCTGATTCAGGGCCTGCCAGAAGGCGTCGCGCCAGGGCCAGCGACCGTTTGCTCGGTGGCGAGGTGATCAAGGTGGAACGGCACCGATTCCGAGCATCCCCGTCCGCGGCGGGTGGGTGGCCGGATGAGCGTTTTGGGTTGGCGATGCCGCCGCTACGTCCACCAAAGAAGCTCCGGGGAAGGCAATTTATTTCGCCGCTAAGAAGTGGCGGATGTGCGCCGAGCAGATCGTGCGGCCAGCGCCAACGGGAAAAAACGCAACACAATCCCTAACGGAGAAAGAAATCTCAAGGTTTATATCAAGAAGTGGGATCGCCAGTACGGCGCCACCGTACAAGGTGTTGGAAATTCTCCCAGAAAACATTTTTTATCGCGAACGGACGCCCGCCAGAGAAAGCCTTCGTCGAGAATGTGCGATGACAAATGATGTTCAACGCCTCAACTTCGACAGCTACCTCTACCAAGCGGTGGTGATGATGAATCCCTGGCAGCAGATCAAGCTTGACGCTGCTCACCTCGTTCCGTACTGCGTGCCACGCCTCGCTCCCGACAGGGCTTATAAACCCGTGCCCAGCGCGGCAGAAACCGAGGAGGAGATGGCTGCCCAGCGGCTCCATCTCTCAATGCGCGGCAACAGCCCACCGCAACAGTGATGCTCCCCGAGTGCACTCCAATGCCAACGGCGAACTCCGCTGCCGGCCATTCAAAAAGCCGGATCAGCCGTGGACATGACCAAACAAGGTGCGCGAAACCGCCTGGCGAGCAAGCCCTGAGCCACCTGGCCAGCAAAGCCGGCTAAATTGCCGGCCTTTGCGCCAGTTGGCTGAAAAATCGGCGAGCACAGGGCCTGGTGCGCAAGCAGGGCCAGCAAGGTTGAGACTATTGCCTGCGGATGCCGGGCATGGCCCTCACCATCAACGCTGCCTGTCGCATCGAAGAAGGCCACGCCAGGGCTCCTGAGCTTGCCGCCAAGGGCTGGAAGCCAGGGCTTCGTAGCTGGAGCATTGGCCCAGGGGCTCCAGGGTCTGGAGACCGTCACAATGGCCTGCTCACTGGCTGGCGCTGAACAGGCTGGGGTCGACCAAACCGAGGGCTGAGGATTCTGCAGCCAGATCTGCCTGCTCGGCCAGGCGAGTGGCCCGCTGCAGCCACGGCCCTGCAACTGGCGCCAAGGCCCCGCTGGGCCCGGAGCTCGGCCAGCAGTTCCACCGCCTGGCGGGCATCGCAGGGTCACCAGCAGGCGCTCGGCCGCCACGCCTTGCTGCCGGCCACGGCCTGGACCAAGCGGCGTCAAACCCGCGCTCCTCTCGAGCAAGCTGATCAGGCCGCCAACCGCAGGAAATTCAGCCAGCTCCGTGCCAGGGCCGCCGGCTCGATCCCCAGCGCGGCAAAAAAGCTGCTGCATTGCCCGGTGGCCTGACGCAACACCGCGATCAGATCCAGGGCCCAGCCCGCCCAGAGAATCTGCACGCAGCCCGTTTCCTGCCCGCCGCAGGGCGTAGGATCGGAGTGAGGCCACTGGGCCGATCACGCCTTGGCATAGACACTAGGTAACAACAAACTCAAGCCGCTCGGCAAGCGCACACGCGCCGGCCCCTCGGAGCATGGTAAGGCATTCAAACCGCTCCCGGCGCAGTAATGCTGCCAGCACGGCCAGGGCCATCGGCCGGATTCGCCTTCACCAAGCAAGGTATTTGGCCCCCATCAACGCCCTGGAGTTCGGGGAATTCGCCCACCATCTGGCTGACGAGGTCGTGCTGCAGAGGTGGGCGGGCCCGCAGTGCCGCTGCCGTTTCGGGCTCCGCCAGGGCGAGATGCATCGAGGCAGCAACCAGCCAGCTCACTCCAGTCGCTCGGCCCGCTCCAGCAGGCTGCCCAACCCTTCGGCGAAGGTGAACGCCTGGCCGCTGCAAGCGGCTTTGCGGCGCTGGGGATGGCCCCGATCTGCCGCCAGGAAAGAACTCCGGCATCGGCCAGCGGGCCCTGAGGCCACCGTTTCGTTTCCCCCCCCCCCAACCCCCGGCGCTGCACCTGTGGCTTGGGCCTCCGGCCCGGCCGTTTGCCGATGCAAGAGGAAGCGGCAGCAGTGGGCCGTGGCGCTCCAAGGCCAGCGGGTCGACTCGGCCTCGCGCGCACCAGGGGCACATAGCGCTGGTGGGAGTCGGCATCACCCGTGCTGAGCCTTCCGCGGCAGGGCAAGAAAACGTTCGTCGAGCCGTCCTGGATCAACGTGGGCGACTCGACCAGGTCAACGAGCTCATCAAACAGCTCGTCTGGAAGGTCGGGCTGGCCGACACTCCCCGCAGCCGTTGCAGCTGCTGTGATCCAGTCAGCTACCTGCTGCGTTCCACCCTGCACGCCGGCCGCCGCCAGGGTGGCCGCATAGGTTTGATGCGCTTGGATCGCAACCGCTCGGCGGCTGAGGCGGATGGCCGCGGCTTGAAGCCCGCTCTCGACAGCCGGATCCAGCCGCTCAGGGCCACTTGGATCAGTTGTCATCGAGCAGGGCCACCCAGCCGCGCACGGCGGCTGAAGCGGCGCTCGCCGTGCCCCAGCGCATGAACGCCGGCCACTGCAGGGCGCTCACCCAGCCCGGGATCTGCTGGCCCAGCACCGAGAGGGTGGGCTGGCCGGCTGAAGGCTTGCGGCAAACACGAACGGTCTTGGCCGTCTCGCGCACAGCCTCGAGGGCTTCCGGGCGCCACGCCACAGCGGGCCGCCAAACCGATGGCCGCCGCGTGGCCACGCCCTCGCTGAAAGCCTGGCAGCAGGCGTCCTTTGCCGCTCCTCTTCGAGATCGCTCTGCGCGCTCCGCCAGCCTGCATACGCTGATCGCCAGGCGCCGCGGGGACGGTGCCATGGACGACCCATGGTCGAGGCGCAAGCTCAGCCCAGCCGCCCCTCGCTGCACCTGCCCGCTCCCAGCTGGGGGATTCGCAGCGGACAAAATCCGCTGGCCAATCCTCGGTGCCGACTCCAAGCAGGAAATGTGGCCAAACGGTTGCCTCTCGGAGCACCTGACTGTATTGAACGCCTTTGGAGCGCCCCTTGCTTCGCTAAACCTTCTGTGGAGACGACTTGTTGTTGACCTTTCCCCGACGCCTCCGAGCAGTTCGAGCAGCTCAAAGGCGAGCAGTGAACCCACCTCAAGGAAACCCCTGGCCACCGACTGAACGAACGAGAAGCCGTTCTTCACCGATGGGGCGGTCCAGTCCTGAAGTTCCACGCAGCTACCAGCAGGACAACCGCGACCATCGCCAGAAAGGCCACGGAGAAGGACTGGCAGATGATGCTGCCTGCGCAGCCCCGCCGGCCCTGATTCCCGTGCCGCTCTAGACTGGCCAATGGATGATCTGGCCGACCGACTCGGCAACGCACCCCTGCGGGTAACGACGCCGCCAGGCGTTCCAGATGCATGGCATCGCCAAGGCCGACCTGCAGGAGGTGATCGGCACCAATCGTAGCGCGCCATGCGGCTCCACCCTGGCGCCTGTGGTGACATCAACCGCAATGTGATGGCGCCGGCAAGCGCCCTTCGAGAATGGGGGCTATCCGCCGCGCGCGGCTCGCCGAGCAGAATCGCCGATCTGCTCGCTCCCCAGGCCCGCCGAAAGGCTCCTACCGTCGATCCTCTGGTGGATGGCGAACGCACAGTTATCGCTCCGCCTGCCCCTGAGGTGAACAAGGCAACGGCCCAGCACCAGCAGGGGCCCTGTTCCAGCGCGATGCCAGCGAGCCCCTCTACGGGGGCACCTACCTGCCGCGCAAGTTCAAGGTGCCGTCACGGTGCCAGGCGCAGACTCCGTTGATCTGCTCACGGCCAGGACAATGCCTGTGGTGTTCACCGATCCGGGCGGACGGCCTGCGCGGCCTGCAACGTGTATGTGGGCGGCGGCAGGGCGGAACCCACAACAAGGAGGACACCTTCGCCCGCACGGCTCGATCCGCTCGGCTACGTGGCCGCCGAGCACATTCTCCGATCATCCGTGCCAGCGGCGTCGCGCCTGCAGCGCGAACCACGGCGACCGGGAAGCCTGCGCCGCCACGCCCGATGAAATACCTGATCATGACGGGCAGTCGCCTGGTTCCAAAAAAGGCGAGCTGCTCCTCTCTTCCCCCGAATCCGCTCAAAAGCCTGCGGCCCGGAACCCAAGGCGCCACAGTCAACCGACTATCTCGGTTGGCAATCGCCAGAGCAAGCGGCCCTCTGGTTCGTCGGCCTGGCCCTGCTCTGCGGGCCGCCTGGAGGGAACGGTCAAACAGGGCTTTGCGGCGCCCGTTGAGACCTACCAGCTCGATGTGCCGGCCTCATCCGCCGAATCAAGACCTGTGCTCTGCAACATCGGCACCTCCCAGCGCTCCGCCTGCCGGGGCGGCCCTGATTGCCCCGGCTTTGCGCACGGAAGCCACCGGGTCTTTCTCAGCGGCGCCATGCCCTGGCCTGCCAGCGCCTGCCCCACCTGCGGCTGCCTCACCGAAGCGAGCGAATCCTGCCGGCCGTGCTCGATCGCCTCGAAGTACTGCTGCAGCGGGCTGGAGATCGAGCAACCGCTGCTGGTGCGCATGACGGCCTGCCCCAATGGCTGCTCACGCCCCTACATGGCCGAAGTCGGCTGGTGGGCAGTGGGGTGGAGCAATATCCAGCTTCTGGCTGGGCGGCACAGCAGAACTCACCTTGCCCTGGCCACCCCCTAACCGTGAGCGGATGCCGCTGAGCGATTCTGGAGTGCACACCTGGAGCCCTGCTGTGCGAATGGAAACGACCCAAAACGGGGGCCGGCCGCGCAGCTTTGGTGACTTCGCCGGCAAGCTCGGTCCTGAAGCGGTGCCGGGCCCTGTTGGCCACCAACTGAATGATCGGTCGCCTGCTGTTGACAAGGCTGCCGTCAAGCAGGACTGCCGTTGAGAAAGTTATGTTCGGTTGATCGGCCCGATCGCCGCCTTTGGGCCGCCGGCGCCGCCCTGGCCCAGGCCGTTCGATGCCGCCGCCGCCACGGCGCCCGTGTCACGACCCTACGTCCGATCAAGCACCTGCCAGAGCGACAACATGCTCGGCGCCTTACCGGCGCCAGCTGCAGCATTCGCTGGCCAATCACCAAGGTTCTGCTCCGCTGCGCCAGTGCAGCTTGAAATGGCTGAGGCGAGCACTGAAGGACGTGCCACCAGAACCTGCCCTCAGCCGCGATGAGGCGACCGGATCTTGGCGTGATGCTCCAGGCGATGCCCTTGCCTCATACCCTCGCTAGCCAGCGGCCGTAAAGGCGTTGGCTGCCGGGAACGTCCAGGCCCAGAGCTGGTCGCCAATAAGCTGAAATGCCCACACTCGTAGGGATGTGCTAATCCCGCCACGGCCATCGCCTCGGGCCAGCAGGCAGCGGCGATGGTGCCAGAGGCGGCTTGGCTGCTGGAATCGCGCGCCGCTGCGGCGTAGTGATTCCGGCCTCTGAAACCGCAGCGATCGCATCGATTCTCGCCCCCATCCGCCAGGGGGGACCGCTGGGCCTCAGCCAGGGTGAGGTCAACGGCCGCGCCGGTGCTTGTGCGGCGGCTGGCGTGGCTGATTCCTCACTGGGTGGCGCCCAGAAGCGGCTCACCCGCCTCGCGGGATTGGTCCCTCCGCCGCACTGGCCGTCTCAGCCGCCACGTCCCGAGGGCCCCATTCACTGGCCAGGGCGTGCTCCACCATGAAGGCCTGACCGCCACCGCCGCCAGCATCGAAGATCGCCAGCCGCAGGCTGGATCCTGGCGCTGCAGCCGGGCTGGGCGGAATCAACAGGCGCTCCACCACGCCCTGGCGCGCCGGAAGGGAACACCGCCTTTGCCATAGGGGGCTCCGAGGCTCTGATACGGATGGGGCTCAAGGCGATGCAGGCTGGCCGGCCAGGGTATCAACGTTTCGCCGTTGTCGTCGATCGCGACTCGTGGCTCCAGGGAGACGTGGCAAGGGATCAGCTGGCGGGTCGCCCGCAGACGATGACGCTCAAATTCAAGCGGCGGCGTCGGCTGGCGCTTGTTCGCTCAAGGCCTGGCGCAGGCCCGGATGGACCGCCAGCTCAGGGTCGCCCGCCAGGGATCTCCTTGGCCACCTGGGCGGGGCCTGCGCGAGCACCTCGCCAGTCATCGCTGCGGCTGGCCAGGCCGATCCGGCAGGCCGACTGGCGTTGCCGAAGCACCTGACCAGTGACCGCGCAGACCGGTCCATACTCCGGCGATCTCAAAGCCGTCGGCTGGAGCGTCACAACAGCCCAGCGCTGGCGGGCCCAGAGGATTTCGGCTGTCATTGATCAAAACAGCAGTGGGAACGACCGCCGCACCCGGCCCACCGGCCGCGCAAGCTGTGCCAGCTGGGCCAGGCCGAAGCGTGCGGCAATGCTCAATCAACATCACGCTGGCCTCGGGCACATCCACGCCCACTTCCACCACCGTGGTGACACGAGCAAAACATCGGTGGCGCCGCCAGCGAAGGCGTGATCGCCGCCTGCTTGTCGTGGCTGTCAGCCATGCGGCCATGCAGCAGGCCGACACGCAAGGTCGGCGGAGCACCTCGCCGCTGAGCTGGTTGTGAACCTCCCACCGCTGAAGCGTCAGGTCCGGTTTCCGATCCTCCACCAGGGGCAAGACCACATAACCCTGCAGACCAGGCCCACCTGCTGGCGAATCAGCTGGTAAGGCCTGCTGCCGTTTGATTCCCGCAGCAGTTGGGTACACACCGGCGTGCGACCGGGGCAGTTCGTCGATCTGACTCACCTCCAGATCGGCCATGCCACGAGAGGGCCCAGGGTGGCGCGGAATCGGGGGTGGCCCGGTCATCGTGAGCAGATGGGGCTTGGAGTCCCTTGCCAAGCAGGCGGTTGCGGCTGGCGCACGCCGAAAGCGGTGCTGTTCATCGACCACCACCCAGGCCAAGCCTGGGCGAACGCACGGGTCTTCGGCAGGCGTGTGCCGACCAGCAGCTTCAACTGACGCGTTTGGCCAGATCCTGCAGCAGTTCCTGGCGGCGCGGCCGCGGTGTGGAGCCGGTGAGCAAGGGCGGGTGCTGAATGTGCATCTGGGCAGGCCATTCGCCCAGCTTGTCGGGCGTGCACTGCTGGCCAGCACCTCGGTGGGAGCCATCAGGGCACTCCTGGCACCGCCTGATGGCGGTGAGCAGGGCCGCGATCGCCACCACGGTCTTTGCCGCTGCCCGACGTCGCCTTGCAGAGCAAACGGGCCATGCCTCGCTCCGTAGACGGAGGTCGGCGCGGATCTCAGCGAGCGAGCCGCTGCTGGGCCGATGTGAGCGAAAGGGAAGCATGGTCCAGTGAAGGCCCGCCACCAGGCTTCCCTGGCTCGCTGGCAGCACCGGGGCTGGGTGGGACGGCTGCATCTGTTTGCTGGCGCCGTTGCACGAGGCGTTCAGCTGCAGCACAAGCAGCTCATCGAACACCTAAGGCGGTGCCGGCTGGCCCTGAGCTGCTGCCGGTTCTGTGGGCGCAATGGATTCCCTGCAAGGCCTGCGGCGAATCGATCACTCGAGCCCGCTGCGGCAGGGTCAGCGGGCAGGGGATCCGCCCGCCCAGGGGCCGGCGGCCGGCAAGCACCGCTGCCACCGCCTGGCGTAAGGCGATCGGCGTGAGGCCCTCGTGAGCCCATACAAGGCAGCCAAGACGACCGAGTTCTGCTGGAAGCGCCATACCCGGCGCATTGGGGGCTTTCGAGCACTTCGATCAAGGGGTTCCTGCAGGCTGGGACGTAAGGCGTTTTCCTGACCAACCCACTGGCCGCCCAGGGTGCAAAGCCCAGCGGGTTACAAGGCGTCCCTGGGACCTCACCAGCCCTGGAGGTGAAACGCTTGCCCGGCGAAATTTGCTGATCCGCAGCGTCCGGTGATGTCCCTGGAGCTGCAGTTCCAAAGAAGTTCGAGAGGTTGGATTTGGCGCGACTGGCAAAAGGCATGGCACGCGGCCGCACCGTGGCCACGATTCGTGCGTCTCACCCGGGCACCGGGCTATCGATTGCGCAGCAAATGGGCGTAGTCGAGGTAAGTCACAGGGGGTAAATGGCGCAGCAGGTCGCTGGCCAGCAACAGGCAAGGCGCAGCCAGCCGTGTGGGCGGTCTTGGGGCCGATTGCGCGAGCAATTGCGGTCCAAGGGGTAGTCCGGCCCGCATCGCGCGGCCAGCGGGTGGCTCTGGTCTGAGCTCACGGTCTGGCTCGCAGCAGGCGCAGGCGCGGGGGGCGAAGGGGGGCGTTGCCTGGCGTCGCGAGGACTGCGGCGCAGGGCCCAATGCAGCCGGGCTCGCGGCAGCGCCGCACCAAGGTTCGCCGGGCGCTGAGGCTCAGCTTGGTCTGTAGGCGTCTGGAATTCCCGCGCAGGGCGGCCCAGGGCAGCAGACGGCTGGGTGAAGCAGGCCTTGCGGCCAGCTCGTGGCAGCTTGCGCGAATAGCAGGAAGCATGCTGAAGCGCGTCCAGCCGGCCTTCGAAGATCTGCGAACCGCGGCGCGGCTCATCCCAGCTCCTCAAGGGCCTTCCTGCAAAGGTCGCGATCCTGCCTGCCAGAGGCTGGTTCGGCCCCATGAGTGGGGGAGCGGCTGCCAGGGAGAGAGTGCGGCAGGTTGGTTTGGTCTGTCTTCCACGGACTGCTGCTCCCTCAAAGCGACCGGCCCGTCCGCTGCAGTGGCGATTTACTGCCGGGCCCATTTTGCTCACATCTTGCCGGCTCTGAGGTCCAAATCCGGCGGTGCGGCAGGTGCGCAGACGGGTGTGTAATATAGACACTGCGACAACAGCAAACCGATTCGCCTCCAAGTTGGCCGGCCGAATGCCGTCAGGGCCAAGCAACGACAGCCGCAGGATTGTAGGGCAGGCATCGCCTCAACCTGACCGACCAGCACGGGATGGAGAGATGGTGGCAGCAAGCTGCGGGTCAGACCGAGGCAGACAGTCAGAGATTGATCAGACAATGGGAGAGGTTGCGCAGCCGCCGCTCCAGGGCTCCGATGCGAGGGAGTGCCCACCAACTTAGCAAAGCTCAAGCGTTGCCGGGGCTATAAGCGAGGGCTCGATTCGCCTTCGGTGGGCTCTTCCACGCATTCCCTTGGCGTTTCTTCCTGTATTCGTCAGCCTTCCTCTCCCGCTTTGTCCCTTCGAGTCAGCCTCCGTTTTCCTCCCGCAGTTTTCGGCGGTTAGGAATTCAACCACGGTCTGTAGTCGTCATCGTTTAGAGTCGTCGTCGTCAGAACCGGTCTTTCAAGTGCTGCGTCATCGCCTGAAGTCGTCATTGTCTTCGTCGCTAGCCCCTCGTTCGTCGCTGGTCGTCAACGGCGAACGTCCGACCCTGAGCGACTGGCCTCTGAGGCACCTATTCGGTCCACCAGGGTGGCCCAGTGTCGGTGGACCGCACCAGAGGCGAAACAACTCACGCGAGAGGAGAAGGGGCAGATCAAGGCCGAGCCGCACCGAACCCGGTGGCAAGGGAGCCTGGGCCGCAGGCCGAGGAAGCCGTTCCTCTGAACTCAGAAGAGAACACGAGTCCAGCATCGACGCCATCAGCCGCTGTGCTCCACACCCCGCCGCGCTGGCGCTCCGCTCCCGTCGCACTTGCTGCCGTAGCACGCACCAGTTGCTCCAGGGTGAGCAAGCAACCGCAGCGCTTTCACCAGCTCAGCCAAGCGCTGCTGCAGCTCCTGACGCGGCCTTCAGCGCAGGGCAACTATAACGCTCTGGAAGAACCAGCTGGGTGGCCACATGGAAGGTGGCCTGCTGCACGCCGGCCATCCACGCAAGGCCTTCCCTGACACGGCTTGCAGGTAGAAAAGGGCCAGAAAAATCCCTGTACGAAGCCCCGTTGCCGTTCCAGCAGCCGCTGGGAAAGCCGCTCAAGCTGGTCGGTGCCTCCGTCATCATGCAGTGGCTCTGGAATCCAAGGCCAACTGGGGGGAGGAGG
>Ga0163217_1018726_pt1 | contig 14947 bp, 12 predicted proteins | sample SynspAceP_FD_185933 | JGI IMG/M metagenome (GOLD analysis project Ga0163217, IMG submission 185933) | Saline lake microbial communities from Ace Lake in Antarctica - Synechococcus sp. Ace-P (PacBio error correction) | ecosystem: Environmental > Aquatic > Non-marine Saline and Alkaline > Saline ...
TGTATGCACATGGAATGCCTCTGTGGGTTACCAGTTCATACGATGATTCTACCAAATTCATTCTTGTTGATATTGGCATTAGCACTAGCGGCATTTCATTTTATACTTAGGATATATCGTATCGTACTTTTAGATTAAAAGTTGGGCGAATATGGTTACTTTTCCCGGACTCACCGACACAACTTTTCTTCAAGCAAGCCTATCTCAATATGGCTGCATCATATTTTGAAAGAGATCAATCCAGGGGGCAATCATTTGTCACGGTAAGGTATTTATTCCCGGCGTGATCCGCGGACGAGATTCACTTCCGCTTTGCTACGGACTGAATCAAATCGGATTTTAAGATTTTATGATTTTATAACTTCATTGGATCATTAATCTGACGTCAAGCCTTGGTCCTAGCTGGGTATTTTCCTGAAACTACTTATCTATTTCCAGATCCTTATTCCCACTGTACCTAAATAGGATCTTGAGTGTCATCGATGGCGATCCCGCATCATTTCAGCTAAAAATCGCAAGACAATTCATTTATAAAATCAAAACATCCAACATGTTCTTAGCACCCCGATTCCACTACACATTAGAACACACGCACAATACCCAGAAATTATTATATCTGGATAACAGAGGTATCCGTTCGCAAAGAGCCAGTTGGTTATGGTTCCCAGCCAGATTCCTTATTCGGATATATTAGAAAATAATAAGCCATATAGGCTCACCGTACTTGATCTTCCTAAAAATGTCCTGAATCACCACCCTCAGCTTGTAAATTTATCATAATATATGGTCCTAAAAATTTAAAGAGAAATAGAACGTTCCCTTATTAACCTCGCAGTTGTTTCTCACTCTTCATTTCAAACAATTAAAACAACACACTTTAATATGAGTTGTTTTGGGATTAATTTTATGCGCCTGATAATTTTTGCTTTTCTTCGCTGGAAGAAGTATGGGGTATTCTAACAAAAAAGACCTACGTACATACTCAAGCAACCAAAGAGGACTCAGGCAATCTGGACGCGGAAAGTCTGGGTTTCATTTTGCATTTAATGTTTACAGAGGGAGGTCATTAGTTGGACTTTTTTCCAAGGGTCTCATGCCCACAACATCCTAACTGGGGATTAAAACCTGAAGATGCTGTTCTTAAATATACTTACGGGGTACTAATTCGAAATTTATCCTCGTGGCATAGATAATGGACTTTGTTATTGAGCGGTTATTTTCTGCCAGGACCAGAGAGCTTTAAAGTATTCCGGATATTTTATTCAGTACACCCGGTACTCATTTTGGGGTATCCATGAGAGAAATCGTATTCGCACCATCATGATAGTTTTTGGGGTGGCACTTATCACAAACATACAATTTGACTGAGGATAGTCATAGTTTGGTGCCTTGGTCTGATATTAACACCGCGAGTACATATAAAATGTCCTATCAAATCAAGATGCCTTCTGCGAATTCAATCCAAAAGATTCTTTCTTTTCAAGAATTGAGAAAAAATACTTCCAATTCACAGCATTTAATGACGGGGATCATTTCTTTATCAGAAAAAAGAGGAATCCGCGTGGCCACTCCCCCGCTTTTCAAGGCTTTGATTAATATAGACTCCACTGACATCCTTTTTGCCTTAGACAGATTCCACCAGCCATTTTGGCTGAGTTACAGCAGACCCATTTTATGGTTTTCAGTTCTAATATCCTTGCTATTACTGATTAGAAGATCCACAATTGTATTCTTCTACTGATCTCGGCCGCATGCTCGACAAATTCCGCTCATCCAATTATAGTCTAGTGGCTAATTTGGGCATTTTGTAGGGTTAAAAAATGATATTTTCCCACAGATAGAAACTCCCGATGGCTCTCTTTAGTGTGATAACCGTTTGCGCTTAACAGGAAGTATTTTGGCATCATTGCTTAATTCGGTTAAGGTGGGTGAATGTGATTAAAAATAGAAATAAGATTGGTCATCGATCATGTATGAATATCAATTATTAAACTGAATGGAGAATGTGTAGACCGATTCTATTTCTTTGCATAGATATGCCACTTATACAGAATATTACGGCCATTGTTGGTCAGAATTTGTTTTATTATTCCTTATTGGGCCCTAAATTAATTCCAGGTCTCAGTCCCGAATTAATAAACTCTATGCAAGACCCTTAAAGGCAGCAGTGGAGAACCAAAGAACTTCCAAGATCTGAGCCGCATTAAAGTGTAAAAGGATTAATATCTTCCGAATGATCAAAAGATCAAGTCCTGTTATCTTGCCGCCATTAGGTTTAAAAATGCCGAATTGCATACCGCAGTAAAATATTACTACCACCCTATATGACTTTATACAGATCTCTGAAAATTTGCTTTCTGGGAACTTCCGATTTCATAGCTTGTTGAGCACGGTAAGTAATAAGCAATTTCACGGCCCAAGCCAATATTCCTATATGAACACCAAGTGTTACTCATGCGGATGTTGCTTAGTTGGGGTAAGAGAACAATACGATGGCATAAAGCTAAGGTCTCTAAAAAGTGGCTGAAAGCAGGATATTGTCTGGGTGTTGTGCTATAGGAGTGGACAATTTCCTGGATTATCCCCGACTCGCGGGATTTCAAAAAGGTGATGCCATTAAAGACCGCACTAATGATTGAATAAATGATGCTCATATATGACGAAAGCTCAGTGAGAGTGTCACACTTGCCTCGACAAATACGAGCCATAAACTATTGGCTAAAAATCACTATGATTAGCCATTGCGACGCTATGAAGAGACGCAGTAGACAAAATCCATTGGGCAAGCTAAACCAGCCTATGTTTGGCTTTTTCTATATTGTATTTTGATTCTGGAATAACTTTCCTCTGATTCAAATACCGGTGTTGTTGCTTACCAAGATGTAAACATCCCAAATGCAAAAAACAAAAGCCACTGCGTACCTCTAAAATAGACTTTAGTTCATTTTTCGAGTGATTGTCGAGATGAAAAGACACTTAAATCAAATGAATGTGGTACTTACCGTAAGCGAGGAGTACACGCACACCCAAACCTGGTCAAGAATAATCACAAGAACAAAGGAAGGAATTATAAATCCAAAAGGCCATCGATTTTCCGGCAAGGGACGAAGGTCCAAATCTAACGCATAGGGATTGGCAATCTTCCATGATTAATGATGCCAACCATATACAATCATCGTACGTCCGCATATTGGAGATGCAGCATAAGGAAAGTATTCCTCACCGTCAAGCTTCCTTTTTATGGTTGGAAGGTGAGAAAAGCCCTAAAGTCTGAATGACATCATTTCCGAGCACAGAATAAGTCGCCCAAATAAAGGCAATCAAGGGCTATAATTTAGTTTGGCATTGCATTGCTCTACTTTTAAGAGAAAGGGAGTTTTTTACTCTATTTCACACCAAGATTAGGTATATCCATTTTAGAACAAAGAAATAAGACATGTTAGCCAAATGGCGCTTATCGTCTGCATAAAAGTGGACGGTCATTATCTCATAGCTATTAATTGAATTTCAACAAATATTTCATTTCATGAAGCCAGACTTTTTTGCCAACTGGTTTTCGCTGTTATTTTCTTAGTTCCAAGACTCAGGAATTTTTTTGTTGGGGCGCTGTTTTTTTTGAAAAACTCTAAGTTGCTCTAAATTGTTCGAGGTTAGACTGAATGTCATTGAAAACGGATTCCCCTGGTTAAGGTAGTATTCGTTTTACTTTCTATCTTATTCCCTAGTTGGTCCATTATTCCTTCATAAACTGAGGAGTGTTGGGGAAGGATCAGAAAAAATTGGGTACAACCACGAATTTAAATAGGAAATCGTCACTATACTTGTCATTTGATTGAATAAGTATTGTACATGAGGATAGTATCCAGATGGATTGAGCCCTTTCAGGAAATTTTCGGTTTTGGCTGCTTTCAACGTCCGAGTTAAGAAAATGAACTATAGCAGTCGCCACGAGTGTAAGAGAGGGAGACAAGTATTCACCGTAAAGAAAATGCCCCTAGGCCATTATTAAGAACTTGTAAGGTGCCTAGGTTTTTATATGGAGGGGGAATCATCTTTAGTATTACAAGGCAGGGCAAAATTCCCGACGCTGTCCTTCTTCTCTCAAATCATTATAATAGCCTTCCCAGCGGAAAGAATGCCGAACTCAGGCTTTTTTGCCTGCCCGCCCGTGTGGTGGGGTACTTTTGGGCCGTCAAAAGTGACAAGAGGATAAACCTCTAGAAAATCTGTAAAGTGGGCAAGAGGTTAAATTTTTTCCCAATAAACGTGGAAAAAAGATAAAAAAATGGGAAAAAAAAAAAAAAAAATATTTTCCAATGTTAAAATTACTAAAAAAATAGCTATTCCATTATACTTTTCATTAAGGATAAGTCCACCTCCCAAACTTTCCCACTTACCATTAATTTCAGGGAGAACAGAATAAAAGATCTTCACATTCGAGAATACCAGTAATAAAGATCAAGAAATTGAAGTGGCAGGAATTCACCTGGAGTCAGCAAAAATGAGTAGTGTATTAAAATCGAATGAATATGTCTGACTTTTCTAACGATACAATGGAGAGGGTGGGAAAAACAAAGAATACAATATTTTTGCCAAAAAATGCTTTCCAAAATTTCAAAAAGTGCTTTTGACCGTTCGTAAATGACTTGAAATAAATCATGACCCCGCATGTTAAGCTTACCCCAATATTTTTTTCCTTGGTAGAATACTTATACTTCCCATAGCCCATTCTTCCTACATTGAGGGAGAAATAAGCAATCTTTCCGATCAGCAATAAAAAATTTAATACACCTAATAGCTCGGTGAGACGATTACTGCTTCACCGAGCTGAGTGAGCGGATCCATCCGAAAGTATAGTTTAATTATTTGCACATTATAGAGACCAATAATAACAAGCGCCTTGGACATATTAAAACTCACGCATCGAAAGCAACACGCTAAGCAATAATTTTTTATCAACACTTTTTTTTAAAATGTACCAAGTAGATACAAAAATTCTCTATTTACTTCCATCGGAAAACAAAACGATTTGAATAAGTGGCTGAAAAGCAAAAGGATTTTTAAAGGCAAAAGCTAAAATCTTTTCAGAATTCAAAGCTTGGAAACTGACGAACGATTTTGGCGATTGAGTATAAACAGTATGGCGAAGGAATTCGGTGAATTGCAGACAAGTAAATTATTGACGAAAAGGTTACCAGAGTGTTACTTCAAAGAAACAAGAATGGGAGAGTTATAATCGTTTTTACTGATTGGACGGAGACAAATTCCACTCAAGAATAAGACAATTGAGCGGAAAGCTAGGAAATTTGGAAAAATTAAATCTAACTTGAAAAATGGAAACCTTCAAGATTTGAAATAGCGGATTACTTGGATAACAAAGAGGAATGATTGCGGAATACTTATATGTTTTAGAAGAAGGAAATAATGCAGATGTGATTAATGCAAATTGACATATTGCAAAAGCTATCGGATGACAAAAATCGCGGGAAGAAACTGGTTTGAGCAGACCGAGTTTGTAACAAAGCATTATCAATGGGCAGAAACCTCGAATATTATGGGACATTAGAAACGCTCCTATGAAAGCAAATTGGAGACTATCACCAAGCTGAAACTCCAACATCAACCTGAGAGAACACTTCCACTACAAATACTCAAACTACACCTAGATATATAAATTAAAGAAGGTTAAGGCTATATCAGCCTACTCGTAAGTACTCAGGCTGAGAAGGATTAACTACCCAAGAAGTGTAAGGTGGAGACGGCTTCCCCGCCAACATTTCGAACACTATACCAAGCGGATCAATCAGATGTAATTTTATAATTCCAAAACTACTGCCAAATACAGTGAAGTTGGCGCACATAATCCAGACTGCTTCAACAAACCCTACCTATCAATCACTGGCCCATATTCAACATGTCGTGTCTTCAGCAATCTTACTTTTCAGTTCCTTTGAAATAATTAACGCTCCTTGCATTTTTAGACTTTGGATGGCGATAGAGGTATGACAGCGCCCTTCCATTATTGTAGGGCAACATCCGCCACTTTCTTTTCTATTTTTCGTACGTGCTCCAATAAGGGCCTTGTCACCCAAGTCAATGTGAAATGCGCCCATGGCTGGTCCACACCAAATTTGAAAATCCAAGGACTGCCCGATCTGGAGTTCTGCATTTGCGAGCCTCAGTGGAAGGACTAGAGCCAAGGTACCATCTAGAAAAATAAAGGCATCTTCCTCGGCGCGGATGTTCTTTGGACCGCGTTCGATTTTGCTCGGGATCCGCTGAGTTGGATAAAATTCATACAGGAATTGCCAAATTCTCCAATGTTTTCTATACCTATTCATCCTCTCAGCGCTTGGATCGTTACCCGAGCTTGCTGAGGAGATTTTCATCAATGATTCATCGTCTTTGGTAGTACTTTGATATAATATTTCGAGGCTCTTGGAGACCGAATAGTCCGTTTCCCCGCTTCAAACTGCAGCTTTCGACACCGCATCTCAACATGTCGGATGCAGGAGCGCCCATCACATCCGTAACTCACGAGACCATATATGCACAGCCAATTCCGACATGGCTCGAGAATAGGAGTGCGCCTTGCCCCTCAATCATAGACAACGCCTGATTCACACTTCAGTTACCACAATGCGCACCATCATAAAGGACCGCCAATGACGGAGAGGCAGATGTGGCAGATTCCACTTCAGCCCCTGCTGCATACCGACTCGAATGGGAATTTGCGAAAAGTATTGCCTCTGCATCTCATCTCTCGCAATTTGAATATATACAATTGGGCACTAATGGTCAACTAATCGGTCGATTGTATCGGTAATGAGCCCACACTTTCGAATCTTGCTTTCGACCGGTAATATCATCCGCCATCGAAACCGTTTTGCCAACTCAGCTTTGTGCGGGGTGATTTTCCCTTTGCTCTACTAGGGATTGCAACAACATTGCCTCAGGTTGGCGCTTGCATAAATGGAAATCGCTAATTCCTTTCTGGAGATTTTAGCAATGAACTTGTTCCAATTACGATGTTGTTTTCTGCATCCGGCTTTAGGCTCTCACTACAATAGTAAACAATAGTGCTTCAAAGGGCCAAAGTGGCAGATGCTTCCACGCAACTTCCGGTAATTGGGATGTCTGCTACCCTTTGTACCAAAAATAATTGTACCGGCCGCCGCTTCCCAGCTTGTTTCGGGAAGAGATGAATCAAATTGATCGCAATCAGGTTTGGAGGATGCGAGACAAAATGCTTGAATGGGTTGAGCGAGTTCGAGTTATAGTTGACGGAACCATACTGTTCCTGCTGCAAAGGCTTCGCACATAAGAGGCTTATAAATTTAGCTTTTCCCGAGACAGGCAATGACTAAGAGGGCTTGGGCAGTATGGGCGGATCCCGAGTTCGCCATCGCGCCTGTTTTGTAAGGGCAACTTCAGCTTTATAAATCTGGCGAAAAAGTCGGTGTCCTCCCCAATTGCCGCGGTCACATCGGACTCACCATCGCCAATACTTGGCAATCCTTCCTTCCGAGCACCTTAAGGTTCCGGTATCTTGCCACAACGTAATTCCCCCACCCTATGCCGGCGTTGAAATCTTTCATGACGTAAGCAGGCTTGTCCCGTCTGCGCTAATTTCGCTCTTATGCCCTCCGACATCGAAGACAATGTCCTCGGGTGAACGCTTGCCAGAATAATTGGCTGTGGTGCCCGACTGAAATTTCATAAAGCATGCCTTTCTAATTGTACGTTTCACTATTCTAAACTCTCCTCATTCCCAAATGCCGATATCGATGACTTTGATAGATTTCACACATTTTATCATTCCATAAAAATGCATCGCGCACAATGACCCTTGTGCGCCTGAGTTTTATCGCGATTGGTTTTAAAATGATTCTACTTCTAAATGCATTTCTTTAACAGCAGCAGGATGTGACCGCGAATACTTCCAGAACTGTTTTTAAATGGTTTTGGGGACACAACTATGGAGCGCGAAAATTTTGGGGATTTGAACGCCGCCTCCTAAGATCTTTAGTTGTGCAAGGCATAATATCCTGCATTCCGCTTGTAAGATCGATTCCACTCCAAGTGAGCGCAGGGCATCACCGATCTCCTGGTAGAATGATCAGTGAAAAAACATCAGGTTTTTTATGAGTGACAATATTTGAGGTATTTTGCATAGATATCCATTCCCCAAATTGGCTCCTGTCTTTTGCGAATGAGATCATTATCATGCACAGCAAGATTCATGGATCGCCTGCACAAGTAATTGTGGTTTCGCTTTGCCGGTCGCTTTCTACAACTTCATTTCTTTTCCGTAATGCGAAGTCAAAACTTTGATTCTCAGGTAATACAAAGATACCGCGCATTGTGCAGAGACTCGATGACATAACCTATGGAACACGGGAATTTCCCCTCCTTTATCCAAAGCCACCCACCTGAGCTGCCCACATGCCTTCGAGACTGTAAAAAACACCAAAAGAGGAATTGTCATTAACTATAAAAAGGTGTCATCAATGGATAGGTGTTATCAAAGGTATAGCTGCTGTGCAAAAAATCGTCTCACACCGTATGCAACGCTGAGGAAAAACCAGTCACGGGCGCTTGTTGGTGATGTGTCCTTTCCTTTCTAAAAAATCTGTTCCCGTCGGAAGCGCAGAATGTTTACCAGGTCCGTCTCCTCATTCAATTCCGGTAGATATGAAAATTCCAATTTCTGGAAAATTGTCGGTGCTAGGACTCAATGTATGGAGCGCTAGCAATCCACAAAGGCTGCAAAGGCAATCTCCATCAACATGGAATAAGGCAATTGTCACGTTGTAGTTTTGCAAGTAATACCAGGCATCTCTCAGGCACATCGTAATTCTACAAGTGATCGACACATCCTTTGGAGAAAATCTCCTTGTGCCATCCACGCTCAAAATTCCTGGAAAACAATTGGTAAAAATCAGTAATTTGTGGACGTGGTCGAGATCATTTTTAACGTATACCATTATAAGATTTCAAAAGTCAGGGCCGCAGCATTCGTCATATTCACCAATGGAAAAGTGGTGATGTCCTTTTCATTCATCAAGGCACCCTCAGAGGCTGCGGCAATTTTCAGCCCTTCAGTCGATCTAGGCTACTTTGAGATTTGAAATTTCACGTCAATACTCACTAGCACCGGGATATTTCGAAGTGAAGCCCAGTGATTGATACCAGTACTAAATATCTCTATAATCGCACCGACTACATAGGATCAGGAACAGACCGATTTCTTTGATTTCTAGTTTGGTAAGATAGGGCTGGTATCGCGTAGTCGAGTCAACGTTTGTTTTGTGCACAGCGTAAGCCGCTGTTGTCCGCAAACCAAAAATAGAGGATTGAAAACGAGCGTCTTTGGTCCATAAACCGGCAAAAAGCCTAACATCAACATGAAAAAGCGTAGCAAATTACATTCCGCCGCTTCTGCTTGCAGCAGAGATCCTGCCAATACTTCGTCATCTCTGAAGTGACAGGGGAAATCCGTCATCAGGGTGCAAATCTTTTCAAGCCCACAATGGAGCCCACCCGCCATAAGCGCCTCCGGTCAAGATCGACTTGAAGTTAATACGATCGAGCAATGAGGATTTTTTTTTCCGGTGCAAATGCGACAGCGATGGATTAGACAATTTGCAAAATAAGAGATATCCTCTAAAAGCATTTTTCAGCAATTTCCATATCTGATTTATGATGTTGTCAGAAATCTTGCTTTGAAAATGAGGTCTTTGAGTGTTTAGTAGAAGGAGTGAAGTAATTTTTTCGTTCCGAGCATTTTTCCGGGCTTCAATTATCCGCTTTTGGCAAAAATACAACTCCGGCAATCCGTTTAGCAAGTGAGGCATATTGCCGCCAAAAATCTGCAACATCCGCCAATCTCCATTTTCGAATACTACACGATCTTCGACTAGCATAAATAGACTGAAGAAAAATATTCAATTCCTCCGTTTGCGGACAAACGAATGGATCGATATAATCAAATATTATTCCTGAAATGGGAGTTAGTAGTATATCGGGGGCGGAAGGAGTTATTTGGTCCTTCATAAGGGGAGAAGTTCCATATAAGGTCAGCGCTCAATCCAACAACCGAATAGCCCAGATGTTTTAATTTTGCCAAATTCAAGTTACTAACTAAGAAATGAGGACTAAAATCCACATTGACCGACCTCCAAGCCAAGACGGCAGAAGGAATCTGCTGAATCAGTGGTGTATTCGCAGGCATTGTATGGGAATATTCATATTCGGTGGTCATGGGTCGAGGGATTGGATATACCCAAGTTATTGCATTCATCTGTCACTATCGATCTGACGGTAGGACAATAATAGGGATTACATCGGCAACAATCACGCGACGCTTCAGTCGATTAGGTATCGATAATGGCGTATTCCGGCCAAAGACATTGGCAATTTTTCCCGGTCGAAAATTCTTCTAAATCCTTGTTGAGAAAAAGGATAATTTCCTTTGCCTTCAAACTGTCGCCAGCTTCCAAATTCTGGAGACGCCAATCCGTTCTCTCTAGCACATTTTTTAGAAAATGGCGATAAGTTTCTTCGTTTTAATTAAAGAGTAGAATGCTATCCATAGTTGCAAATCTTTTCTACTATGTCGACTTTGGCTAAAATATTTGTGGTGAGTGATTGGTATACATGAGTTTCCGGGACTTATAAAATCGTCTGATGAATAACCTCATCAGATTCATGACAGCCAAAGACCAATGCCTTTTTGGTTGTCCGCTTTTCTTGCGGTATTTCTTACGTTGCTGGAAATGCCGCTACTGCAATTTTCAGAATCTACAAACAATTCACTACAGTGGCGTGCCTCGGGAATTATTTTTTCTCATGGAATGTGGCGGAGTTGCGGGCTATGTATGTCGCCTTGAGAAATAGTATTGACCGATCTACTGTACCCAGCACCGTGATGATCACTGTGGCCAATACACATTGACGCAAATTACTATCTAATCTGATTTCCCCTTTTTGATACCATCGCCTACCGCATGATGGTCTTTGCCTGTTCAGTTGCCTTTGAATCCAATATTGGTACAGGGTAGCCAGATTAGGCTCCGACTTCAATAAAAAATACTGCGCACCGGCATCAAATAAACCGGGTTTGGATGTTTTTGAAATTGACTTGTTTGCGCGCAAACAGCGACTGAGGTTTCAGCGATTTTCCTGACTGTTTTACATGATCCTTCGCTTTGGGTATACTTGAAAATAAAAATCAGTCTGAGGACGATCAGCGATCTCAAAAGTGGTGCATGGCCCGTAGCCCCTTCTTTTTCCCGATTACAAAAATCATGATGGATTATTTTTGGAAAACGAATCGAGGAATAGCAATGACAGTCGAGTTCAGCAGCGATTGCAAACAGGTTTCCCTTATCCCTGAAAATAATCACTTCCTGATCGTATTGATCGAAAGTCCAAAAACCCCTTTTCTTTCCCTGCTATGCAATGTGCCACTTTCTGCTGCGGGCTACACGCAAACACTATACTTAATCCATTTTCGCTTTGCAAGTTATTCAACTACTTACGCCCCAGTGCTCTGTCGAGTAATTCCCAGTCGCCTGCAAATTCGATTTTTAAAAATTGGGGACTTCCGAACTTTTGAGCTCCAGCGAGGATTGCCAGACCCCCAAGCATACGCACAATGCTACTGCTACATTCCTCCATGATAATAATACCGAAGGCATTTTCTGGCGTCAAATTTGAACTGCGCCTCGTAAAATCTCTGTGAATAAATGAGCTGAGTAAAAAATCACCCGCCGACATCAATCCGGCAAATTGATGAGTGTAGGAATATCAGGCTTGGCCTCGTCTGCGGCTTTTATTGTTTTGGATAGAGGTAATGGCTATTGAAAACATCATACAAGGTATTTCCTACGACGACGATTTTCATATTGAGTATAGATTCAGTGGAAAAGCCTGAAAGATATCTTTTCCCAAGCTGTGTAAGCAGTGGCTGAACCTGGATATACAAAAGCCACTTTCCTTCGTGTCCCTAATGGGCTGTTGTAAAGTAGCTTTTCCGAATTGGGTGTTATCAGTCGCTTGAAATTTTATTCCTTGGAAGGACGCGGAGCCATAGATATTTAGAATAAATTGAATTACTTTGCCTAATGACGGCCCACTATAACTTTTTCTGTCAATCAGTAGAGGAATACTGGAGTTTTTGAGTAGAAAAAGTTGCTGTGGGCAGCTGCTGGGTAACTTAAGTAGAACTCAAGCTACCCTGATCCAAGATTTTGGTTTTAGGATTGTTTAACACCCTCTAGCTCCGCTATAATAGCTTCGCTATCCTTGCCCGCCAGAATAAATAATGGTAGGGACGTTTGATTCGTAAGAAATGTATGCGTGTCGTTATTTTCCTTGAATCCCGAATTGGTTAATTGATAGTGCATGCTAAGCTACTCGCATTCAAGCGGCCGTCCTTTTTGTCGCGTCCACCAGACAAAATCCAAGTCTGGATTCGGTTCAGGAAATAATAAGAGGTCTTTTGAAAATCAGCAATTTTTGGGGAGCAAGTCCCAATTCGGTATTCCGGGGAATTATAAACCGATGATGGAATTGCATAATGCTTGTTTTTATCAAACCGGCCATGTCCTGAGGCAGAAACGTATTGTCACCTGATGTTGCTTTGACCGAGCCTAATCGAGAGATGGGGACTAAATAATCTCGTTTGATCCGTATTTTGAATAACTGCTTCCCTGCTCGGAATCGATCTTGAGCGGAAATTCCTGTGCAGCTAATTCTAGGTAATCGAATGATTTTTGAGCATTGGCCAACTCCGATTTTCGGTCGATTACGGAAAGGCATTATTTCCTTGGCGCTCCAACCGTATATTTCTTTTAAAACGATCGCTCCGGCACTTCCCGCGATCATCCAGCCTTCATTATCCGCAATTAAAGGGAAAAGATGGTTTGGATTGGGTGTATTTAAATCGATGTATGCTCTTTTGTCTCAACAATACAATTTTTCAAGACACCGGAGAAAATCGACTGGCCACCTATTCACTAAACCGAGGCATCCACCTCACCAATGACAGACATGTTCCTGAGCAATCTCCAGTGCTAGCGTGTATTGAACACGGAGTTTTCACCACAAGAAACGGTAAAAGCTGCAGCGTCCCTGAAAATCCCCATAGCGACCCTGATTCCTGCTCGCCATTCACGATTGCCGATAAAACCTGGTGAAATTTCACTTGAGAGAGCGCAGCTTTACTTCTCGTGTATAATACCATTTCTTGAGTCAATTGAATGAGTTCTCGCTAATTCTTTCTTTGATTTAAGCATCAAAGACTAAGCATTTTCACAGGCTCTTTTACCTGCCATTCTACATCCCATCGGCCAGACATTGATGAATCGCTAATTCTGGTATCCATAGCACCATACGTGGCTAGCATTTTGATGCTCCTTTTTAAGCCTGCATCTTTTGATGGCATGTCCGCCACTTTCACAGTAAAGCTTGCGAGGATGCCAAAGCTCGGCTCTTTCGTGATTTTTATAGCGTAAGCAATCAAATTTCGAACTCCTACGAGTAAGCGCCCTTTCGGTGGAGTTCCCATTTTCAAAACCAATACTTTTTTTAGTAGCGCGAATGTGTTGGATTCCATCCTTTCCATCGAGTTTTTGAAGTGGGCAAAAAAAGTTGATCTCCATTAATAAATGGTATGGTAGAAAGGCGTCCAGATTTTCGCAGTTCCGAATGAGCCATCCATCCCTCACCACGGCCATCGGCTGTAATTCCACTAAGCTATTTGAGGGGATCAGTGTCAACTTTTTTCACTTAATAATTTTGTACTACCATGTGCGCATTGGGTGGCCACCAAGCCAATGAGTTAATTCGGCCTGCTTTTTCTGGCCTTTCCAAGGGGTGTGATTTACGATCATTTTGTTGTCCGCTTCCCAATTGTTTATCCGATATTTGATGTTTCGTCAAAATTGATATTGGGCGGAATCACCTCATGCTGCATGGCTAATAAAACCTTTGATAACCAGTCATTCCTGCTGCGTCAATTAAATGGCCCAATGTTCGACTTTACTGAACTCCAGCAAAGGAGTCTTGCCCATATTTTCGAAAAGTAAGTGGCTAATCGAGTTTAACTCAGTGATATTCCAAGCGGCGGTACCGGTACATGACATTCGATATAGGAAGTGGGTCAGCGGGTGAAATAGCATTGTTAGCGTATGTTCTTTCGAAGGCCTAAATTTTGGTCCTTGGGATTTGGCTTAACAGGAATTTTCCCGCGTCCGTCATTTGATAAACTATGCCACCCAATAATCCGATTATGTGATCCCATCTCGTTCTGCATCCTCGAGTCTTTTCAACAACACCATTCCTGCGCCTTCAGAAGAAACCATCCAGCGACCTCCTTATCGAATGGAACAACTTTTTAATGCCATTGGTGAATAGGCATGGAAATATAGAAAAGCCCACTGTTGGATAAAATAACTGGTTCGGATGGCCACTGACTGCAACTGCCAACATCAGGTCTGCTTTCCCCAGTTTTTTGCAAATTTCATCATCAGGCCATCTTAATTCGCATAAAAGAGTCGCACAGGCAGCATCCCATTCATAATACGTTTTCCCAATGCAATGCTTTAACTCCCATTTCCGATGGTGGTGTATTCCAAATACTTTATTTTCTGGAGGAATTTGATTGTGAGCCTTTAATCTAAATTCCGGAGCTTTAATAATTCCTTGATAGTTGAATTCTAAAGAACGACAGTAGATTATCCGAAATAAGTTGATGGGAGGACTTGTCGAAAGGATTAAATTCCCGAGTATCAAGCCACAATTTTTCAGCTTTTTCCTTTTTTCTTGGTAAACCCCATCGAATGAGTGCTTACTTTGCTGGCATAAAGCGACCCATTGAAACAATTTATCTTGTTTGCCAAATAGTCGGCTGAACAACTCAAGCCCTTTGGGGTCGAACTCA
>Ga0163217_1020503_pt1 | contig 14946 bp, 15 predicted proteins | sample SynspAceP_FD_185933 | JGI IMG/M metagenome (GOLD analysis project Ga0163217, IMG submission 185933) | Saline lake microbial communities from Ace Lake in Antarctica - Synechococcus sp. Ace-P (PacBio error correction) | ecosystem: Environmental > Aquatic > Non-marine Saline and Alkaline > Saline ...
AGAGCGAGATTCTCCCAAAGCTCGACACAAGGCGACATGCGCTATCCGGTGGGTGTATAATGCAAGCGGTCGTGTCCCATTGGGGGGGGTTAAAGGGCTCCTTGGGTTGCCGGAAAAATCCGTTCATATTTTTTAAAAATACCTGATGGTGACGTAAATCACCTCAGCTTCCACCTTGGTATTCGCCAAGCTTTGCGTGGCAGAACTTGCGGGGTGTGAGTTTTGAAAAGCAATTCCCAGGAAGGCGGGTGGCCAACGATTCCTTTTACGTCCAACTACAATGACCAGGTTCGAGAGGCCCATGGGGAACCAATGGCCCACCCATTGGGTCGGGTGTATTCTCGATCTAATCGCAGGCTGGTTCAAGTTTTCGGCAACTCCCCGTGAAAAGATTTTTAATGAAGGAACCGCGGTCAAGTATTTTACGCGGCCAGCCGGCTTGGGCGCAGCCCCGCAATCAATATTCCTGCCAGCCAGGTCCTTTTTTTCTGGAGTGCGTCCCGGACAATGCCTGCTCGATATCGGCTGCGTCCCGAGCTAAATCAAAACAAGGCGAAGGGGAAAACAGTCTTGTTCGAAGGGTAAAGAGCACTTGGGTGATCAGGACATCGGCTGCAGTCTTGTTTTGTTCCAAGATCACATTTATAACCGTGACCTAATGCCCACATCCGAGTTTGAAGTCTCGGCGATACGTTAAAATCTGTCCTAAAAATCCTTTCTATTTTGACGGGCCAATGCGCCCGTATCGCCTTGAGGAGAAATACCGGATGACTTCAATTTATATCAAACGAAAGAAAACAGTCAACCGAAAGCAAGTGGACGGTCCCCTTATCAGGGTGTCCGGGCGGCCAAAACTGGCGCGCCTTGACGGTTATCCGCATATTCCGTGGTTGTGGTGTCGGGCCGAATTGGACAAGTCCAAAAGTGGCGTTTGGTTCTCTGGCGGGGGTCCGGGCCATGAGCCAGCCATGCCGGCTTGTCGTTCAAGTGGTATGCTGACAGCGGGCTGTCTGTGGCGATGTTTTTGCATCTCCTCTGTTCGATGCCGTTCTGGCCGGAATATTGCCGTTACGAGGGCCAGCGGGTTGTCTACGATCGTCAAGAACTACACCGCGATCCGTCCTGAATTTCGGCTGCAGCCGAATCGCACCCGCGCCTTCGTCATAAAGTATCCATGGTCCGTAAGTCCGGCGGACGACATTTGCTTAACTGACCCTGCCTCAGGCAACGCGGGGTGGCTGGCACACTCTTTGTTTCAACAAAATTAGCAGGCAATTAGCGAGCAGGGTGGCAGATCTGGAAACTCTGACTAAGGCCTGCCGAGCGGGTTGATAAGAGGCACTTCAAAAGTATCGGTATGTCACGTGATAACCTGCCACGTCCCGGAATCACCCAAAGGCACAGGCATTCCGCGCGGCATGGGAGTTGGGCCTCGGCATTCACGGTGAAGCGGGTGTCGAGGCAGATTGCATACGATGGTGCGAAAACGGCATTGAAGCCGTTGCCTTGCGAAGCTGGCTGCTGTCATGGACAACAAACTTCACGCCGTCTTGCTGAACAATCTCGGCGGCGCGTCGGCACTTCGAAATGGTGCCGGTTCTCAGCAAGAGCTTTTGTTGTCCTCCTCATTGCGACAAACTGAAACTCAATCGTCGGGCCGGGCACCTCAAATGATGACCTGCATTGGATATGGCGAGGGTTTCTGCGGTATCCGTTTATCCGTCAACAGAAGAGTGAAACCTTGCTTAGTTGCAAACCTGCGCGCCCCCAGCGCTTGGCCCGGCTTGCAAGGCTGTCAGCCCCCGTCGACTCTAAGAGAACTCCCCGACGGTTTGTGATGCCGATTCAAGCGTCCACTCGATCCGTCTGGCACGTAACCGACTGCAGAAACTTTATGAGAGATGGTGCCAGAATCCTGATGACTCCGAAAGCCGACTTGAATGCGCCTTGATTGCAAAATCGGCGATGAGACACTGGCGCTAACGGCTGGCTGGTGCGGCCAAGCACTGATAAAGGCTCTCGATCCGAATGCCCCGTGTCGGACCAGTACGCAGCTTTACCGTGCACATAAGGTACAGGAGACTCAGCCTGAAACATGGGGCTTCTTCCGGGTACTGCTGTCGATAGTTCTTGCACGACGCGAGAGCTGACGCGGCCTCTCAAGCGGGTTACCCTGGTAGCCAGCGTTAAAGGAGGGGCTTAACCGGATCAGCAGATTGGGTGGCACAGCTGGGTGACAGATCGATGGTGGGATGCTGCTCCAAGCCGGCTCGTGGAGCGCACTCGAGGATAGTTTTTGCCGCTGCCAAAGCGTGCCGCGCAAGGTGCGAATTCATACATCCAACATAGTCAATAGCTAGGGTTGGGTCGCGTCAGTTCGATACGTAAATGCAGGAACATCTTCAAGGCCATGATTGACGTGGGCGGAAGCGGTGCGCGGTTGTTTGTGAAAAACCTTGGGTGTAAATCGAGGTAAACCGAACAGGCTTGGACTGTTCCGGTTTACTCACTTGTTAAACCAGTGTTTTTGGATCTGTAGCATAAGGCCATAGCACGAACGATTCAAGGTTTCAACTTTTGTTCTCATCTACGTGCAATCAACAACCATTCTAAAAATCATAAAAGCTACAGAGGTAGTGCAGTAATAAGGCGCGAGGACATCTGCGTGTTTAGCTGTGGGAGAGTCGATTCGGTTACCGCTCGTGAATCAGGATACCGACTACCTCGAGCAAATCAGTGTAAAGCATTCTATTTGTGGGAATCCTCTTTCTCAGATACAGACCTACCTGAGGCAAAATGGCCGCCTAATCACACCGGTCAGTAACGGCGTCGAATGTTTGACTCAGGAGAACGTGTGGAAATTCAAGTATTGCTTTCGTCAAGGCGAGAGGTATTTCGCGCCATCGCTCAGAAGCTGGGTGCCGTCGCCCGCAACACCGTGCGCTGCTATCTGCGGGATTGAGGTCGCGGTGCCCATCCTATCCGACCGGAACGTCAGAGAGCGACTAAGCTGGATTCCTGAACGACTATTTTCTGGCGCGGTCGATATTACCAAGAAGCCACCGGATACCAATGTCAAATCCCCCCGTGCTGTTAATTAAGAGATTCAGCAACCGTGGCTATATTCCGGCGGATCAGCAGACCCTTGAAATACACTCTCTGAAAGTCGAATTAATCGTGCTACTATACGAACATGAGATCACACTTTATTGTGGGTTTCTTCATATTCTAAAACCTTTGAATTAGGCCGGATTATATTATCAAACAGAATACGCGCGGCGTTACTCATGTGAAACTTTTGTCTTGCTGGACCTGCTTGGCTGATTACTTTGCTACCGCGCTATTGCTCAGTCTGGGAACGGTAATGATCGAGAGTTTTGATGTTAAGTGAGAGAGGGAATAAAGATAAGACGACGCTTTGATTATAAACAACTAATTATTACATGCACTAAATTATTCAATTGAGTGGGATGCTATTAACGCTTAATTATATCGCTGCAATTAAAGATACGATAACGCAGATAACAGTTGTTAGGAAGTCTTTCGGTCGCATAAATCATTTAGAACCATCCTTGCCGAAAGCTTTAACTGGGGTATCACTTTTTTAGTAGTAAATAGGCAATGTACTTAGCTGGGACTTTATTGAATGGTTGGCCAGCTTAAGGGCTTATATAACAGCGAGCATGAATCGCGGATTAGGATTAATCATCAACTACGCTGTGCCATTGCTCATGTGAATGTTAATTTTTTCAGAGGAATCCAGAAACATGAAAAATCGTTTGTGTAATGAATGCGCGAGCTATTGCTACGCTATTATTTTATTTAACTCGCTGATACTGAATCGATTACTCGATGTTTTTTTAGAGGAAGGTGTAACGATTAAGAAAACTCGAAATTATATCAAGCAGCTTTCACCAAGGTGGCTCTGAAATAGATATCAATTTTTGAACGGGACCTCAACAGCTCAGCTTTGAACAGAAAATCCGCTCGAACTTGGGTGGAATTAATGTCATTCCATGTCGTGGCAAAATGAAATTAAGATACACCTCTAGGATACCCGTGTGAGGCATTAGTGCCTGTAGCGAATAAGTTGTTACCTTAGAACGTGAATGTCACCAGAATCCCAAGTTGTGGTTGCGTGTGCTAGAAGGCCGTCTGGTCGATCGTCCACTATATGAAATTCTGAGGCCTTTCTTTGTCGTCACAAGACGACGGTGTGTTATCTCTGAACTACCAATTGGATATTTGAATCTGTTTTTTTCACTATAGTTTAAGCGAGACACGGGCAATACGCGCTTGTCAGTGCAACAAAAATATATTTTCAAACCTGCAGTCGTTTTCTGAGAATTAATGAAAACACTTTAAAGAGGATGACAGGACCAATGCAAACCGACACGCTGAATATATTGATTCGCTGGCGGTGAAATATAAGAGGCGATTCACCTTGAGTGTCTCATCTAAATGTACTCCGGCCCTGTGACCACTTCTTCGGCCAAGCACCAACTCAGACATAACTGATATATTCCTTAACCAGACTGCCTGGCAATCATGAGTGGCAGGTTATCTTTCGTTTTCCGAAATCGTCCTCCACAACAACAGTGGATCCAGCTGATTATGATCTCGGCGAATGCTTTTGTAGCTCTCCGATTATTTTTGCTGCTGCTAGGCTTAGTGCGTGGCTGGCCGGCGGGCGTTTGGCTGGTTTTCGCTTTTGGCGGCAGCCTGTATTTACCAATCGCAGGCATAGCTGCTGATTATTTAAGCGGGCTTAATCAGTCAAAACGCGCAGACCGATTGCCCGTGGGTATATCGCCTTTTTCTGGCTGCCTCCGCCATATGGCATTTCGTGGGGAATCTGGCTCGACTGGTGGGCTCTTGGCGCCAACGGCTTAGGATTAATTTGCGCTGGCTATCCCCGCTTTTGGTTTCCCGGTCCGGAAGGCGTGCAGTGGGGGGCGGCCGTATGTGCCTTGGTTCCGGTATGGGTAGTGGTGCGGTTTAAGATCACGGTATCAAGCCTGGCCTTTGACCAACAACCGGCATGATGGCCGACTTAACGGAATGACATTGTGTCTGCCGGACCCCGAAATGGGAGAACATTTCAGATGACAGCTGGCATGCTATGGCCGGAGCAATATGGGAACAGTATGCGGTAATTCACCGTTGGACGCAAATTACTCGGTTGAGAGATGCCAGCACCTCTAGAGACGGCATGGTGAAATACGCAGACCGGAGATTGGTGCAGGGGCCAAAAGAATTGGTGAAAATTACTTAAATGAGGCAACCCCTCTAAAATCGCACAGTCTGTTCCTGTGCACCGCCTCACAACTGGTTGAATAGCGCTGGATGCCGATAACTGGCGAGGAACATGGTTTACATGCAAAAGTCCCCATGGAAAGCCAGCGGCAGCACAGCTGCCGGGCGTTTCCCCTCCTATCTGCCTCCGGGCTGGAGGTGAGCGGCAAATGTTAATAAGCTTCAAGGCAGACCAATGACCTGCAGAAGAGCTTGCCAAGCGTCAGTGGTGATGCCCAACTATTCCATGCCACATCCGAATTGCCACTGAATAGCGGTCGATCCTGAGACGGTGCACGGTGCAGCAACTTGCTGACGATGGCGAGCTTGGATTTGTTGCACCAACATGCCGTTTCAACAGGGCGGTTTTTATTACGCTACGTGGCCGCCTGTTGTGGCTGGTGGTGTTGTGGTCGTCTCGGGTGCCGTGCAACGACAACTACGACAATTGACTCGCCGTCCGGCGTGATTCCGCGCATACGACGTTAAATACCGGAGAGCTGGAATGGAAACTGGGATCCGGGTCATCCCGCAAAACAACAAATCTTTGCTGAAGACGAGACTTACAAGCAAAAGCTCTCCCAACAGCTGGTCGGTCGCCAGTGCGATGAAGAACTTGGGCTGATCTATTTTCCCATGGGCAACCGGTACGGATCAGCTGGGCTGGTACCGTTCCGGAAATGAATGAAAAGTTTTGCCTCATCCGTTGTTCGCGTTTAGTGCCTGGGAGACCGGTGAGTCGCCTGGGTACAGCAATTTGTGCACCACGCCTTGTGATAAATGGACACATGACCGGCACAGGCCGCGCCTTGAGACCGAAAACCGAAAAAGGTCAGGAACGCCGGCACTCCGTGGTTCCCCACCCCAGCAAGGGTGAACGTTAATGTGCCTAAACCGGGAAACGGGGAGCCATTCATTCGGTTACGAGCAGAAAGCGCCTCAAGGCACTGTCGAGGAGGACTACGCCGCAGCAATGCAGCCGTTTCTGGCCTTAACTTCCGGCCCTCCCCGAACTGACAGAAAGAGATTATGTGGGGTGCCAGTGCAGTAAGATCAGATGATCCTGTCGCATCAAATTCCGTTCCACACTGCGTTAATGAAGGACAATACACACCGCCCTCCGAGCAGGCCGATCGTCTATCCGGGTAATTTTTGGCAGTCTTTAACTGGGGCGGCATCGCAAGTTGATCCTGAAGGACAGGTGATGTTTGGCCATGCCCCCACTTTATCTGGCGTTTTACCTCAAGGCTGGTGCCCAAAGAAGGCGCCGAACTTGGCGAGCACCCCAATCAGGGGAACAGGGTGTTAATGAGAACGCCGGCGGCGGCCTTATGCGTTGAGATAAAGCCTTCTTGTCGGCCTCTTGGCATTCCTTGCCAGCAGCCCCCCTGGGGTTATGTGGCAGTGCCGACCTTCGCACCGGCGAAGTCACACTGGAACAGAAAAACGGCACCGTTTACGACATGACTCCGCTGCCACTTCCCATTGAACAATGGGCCGTACGGCCATCGTGGCCCATGCATCACAGGTGGTGGCGTAAGCTTTTTCTGGAAGCTGACCGTTGATAAACACCTGCGAGCCTATGATCTCACTAACTGGGGAGCAGCTATGGGAAGAGCGTCTTGCCAGCGGGTGGTCAGGCAACGCCCTATGACGTATTGAACAGCAAAGGAGACAAATAGTTGTCTAAAGTTCGCCGGTGGCCACGGGTTCGGTTGGGACCACATTCGGCGACTAATGTGATTGCCTATAAGCTACCTTAGGCGGCATCTCGCTACGTTGAGGGTTGTCGAGTTCAGAAAACAAACCTCGACCCCGGCGTAACCAGGTACGACCGGCAGCAGGCTCAAAGTAGCGATCATTGTTGCATTGATACGGCACGTTCGCAATTGATTCCTGTCGGTCAGATTGCGGATGCCAGCAACAGGCCTTTAGAAAAGTAGGTTTTGGCTGGCATACACGTGTGTCCGCCGCGCACGTTCAATAACCAGTAGCGTCAACTTTTGTGTCCATTGGCATCGTTGGCGACCACACTGCCAACATAATGAGTTTCCAAACGGCGAAAGTTTACCACCGAGGCCATGCCATTGCAGACGGTTACTCCCAGGTTTTTGCTCTGGCAGCCGGTAACGCTGTTTCCATCATAACTGTTGGCCATCCGCTTCTGTAAGGTATCAAATTCGTAGCTGGCCAGCGTTAGCGCGCTGTCTACACGCCAGCTTTGGGTAAACAACCACCGAACGGCGGGCTTCGAAACCCATTGCGAGTCCGTGTCTCGGCGTTACGATAGAAAGTCCGCGTATCATCGGATCGGACAATTCTAAAGGAATTAATTCATCACGACATCAATCCAGAACAGCGCAAATCAATAATCGATGCCGCTGTCGAACTCCCCCACGCAAGCCCTAAGTTCATGATTGAGTGGATTTCTTGGGTTCAACCTCTGGATTGAGGCCCCCGACTTCTCGATGGGTTTAGCAAACTCTGAGAAGGTCGCGTTTTCGAAGGCGGTAACTGATATTCGCGTACGCCTGAATTGAGATGGCAGGTAGCGATAGCCTTTAATCCCGCAGAGCGCTCCATTCATTGAACGCAATTTGGCTTCCACTTGGGTCGTCATTCCCGCGGATAACATCCGTCATCTATTAGACGCACCCGGTCGAAACGACCGCCAAGGGACAAAATTAACTCATCCGTAGATTCATATCACCCTTGGCAAACGTGCCTTCAGGGCAGTTGCGTTTGCAAGTTCGTCGGCCAGTTAATTTCTTCCAAGTTGACCTCATTAAACTCATTTCCGCGCGAATACGGATCATCCCGCTGTTCCTTGCCTGCAACACCTGCAACGTAAGCGAAACGGAACCCCGGCAATAAAAAAAGCCTTTTAAGAAGACTGGCGGTAATCGACACTGGCTCCAAAATAGTCGGTCATAGTCGAATACGGCTATCCCCCGGGATAAGGAAGCTGCTGCTCGAAGTTGGCGGCGCATATAGAAAGTTTTGACGTGCAATTGCCTGGTCGACCGGGAAGATCCTGTATTGCAGACCAGCAACTTGCTGATCGACAGTTTTGCCCGGTGTCAACATTTTTGGTGCATTTCCATGCAGCCCTGAGATTTTGTCTACTTTAAAACTGTTCAATCGTGGAACGCCCCGGGTCTTCTGACCGTGGGTTTCTGCAGCAGGTTCAGGGATGGCAGTCACTGAACGATCGTTTACCCCAGCCTTACTCGACGTAAGCTTGGTGTTAAGCAGGTTATTTTTCGAAACCTTAAGCCTGATCGCGGGTAACCCTCCATGTTAAGGGCGCGAACCGCTGATGCTGTGCGATCCAGGGCCCCATCACTGCCACTGTTTTTTTTATAGAAAAGTTGCCGAAGTCATGGCTTGCCACCGGTAACTCTCGAACGGATGTCTGATTGGCTGGTTACGCCCATCGGCAGTGGTCACACTGATAACCCGCGCCCCGCCGGCGTTCCGTAAAGCACGGAGGCTGGCCCGCGGAATGACTTCAAATACGCCTCGGCGCTTGTCCAGGTCGATAGCATCGAGCTGCGCCCTGACCCATCCGGTAGCGCTGTAAGGAATGCCCTTACCATAATGGTAATGCCCCCGAACCCCGAAGGTGCCCGTGCGCCAAATCCACGTATACTATGCGTTCGCGCTTGGGCAACGTTCCTCGGAGTTTTCTGCAGGAAAATGCCCGGAAAAAACCCCCCTCTGACCTTAGAAGTTTTCATTCAGCTTGAGCCTGGGTTGGCCTTCTTGAATGGGTTCTTGCTGAACCACCGACATAGCGGCCCGGTGTTTCATTCAGCGTAACGTTCGCATGATTGATGATGTCACCACAATATCGGCCGTTGGCTGGTCAGGTGCTGCATTGTGATGGATGGAACAATCAGTCCCAATGAGTAACAAGCGAGGTGTAGTTTGGTTTTTTTCATAATTCCAGTTTAAGACGTCGTGAATCGGTAAGCTCCCATTTTTCGAATGCACCGCTTTCCGGTTTTTGGGGGATACCCAGGGCAACGGCTTTCAAAAATCCCTGAGAATTTTGAGACCTCCGCCCGCCCAAGTTCTGAGTGCGTCAAATTGATCACCGGTGAGTCCTGACGGTCCATTTTTTTTTGATTCCTCCTGACTTTCGATTCCGGTGCCCAACTTGATGTCTTTAATCGCCATTAATGCACGTAGCTCTCCAGCCGCTATTCTGAGCTGAAATTCCCATTTCATACATCAATTAACAGAAAATTTGAAACAAATTTGAACAGGATTGCTGTCCACCAACGTCATTCTCACAACCGTCTTAGGTTCGAATACTGCTCGCCGCTGGCCATATAGAAAAAAAAGCCAGATCAGTGATTCACTAATCTGGCTTTTTTTTGTTGTGCTTTTGGTGCGTGAACGCGACTTTTTAAAGCCCCATGCAGTTAGCGTAGTAAGTCGTGGTTGCAGGCCCAATCCGAGAAATCCCGATGACACCGACATCCTGAGCCAGCACTCAAAATCACGTAAAGGTGTCCGCGCATCATTGTTTAATAGCTATCGGTGATGCTCTGATGATACCAGCCACCGCCGTTATTGAGCGGCCCGCTGCGTTCCACTGTCCAGGCAATCAGGTCAAGGCCTGCGGCTTTGGCGTTGATGGCGTACTCGGAACGTAGCAATCCTTTTGTTTAGTCGTCCAGGGCCAGCAATTTTCCAGAGCGCGGGTGCCAGAATGGAACCCCTTGCTGGCCACCAGATTTTTTTTTTTTCCATGTACACCATGGAAACGTTGTTTTTCGCTCATTCGGCTTCTGATCCCAAAAATACGGCCTGGCGACCAAACTCCGGCATTTGATTGGACCCAGAAGATAAATGTCAATCCAGCAGGAAAGGACTGTGGGCCATACATCCTCTTGGGTCTAACCCCGGCCCTCGGATGTATTCGATTGATCATCCTGGCGGGCATAGTCCTTGTTGCACCATAGCCCCCGCTATAAAGGCATTATCCACCACCCGTGTTTTCAGTTCCGGAGTGAACATTTTTTTTTTTTTTGTTGACCGCCGAGTTCCTTGAACAGTCTCGATACTTCAGGCGATGACTCAACGGGTGCCCGAGTTGAATACAGTCTGTAACGCCATCGCGGTACGCCAAGGTACGCTTCGGGTGTGGTGGCTTTCAGGGTCAAAGGCATCCATTTTCCCTCTGAGTGATTTAAATTCAGCCAGTTGTTAATGTCGCTGGTGCCGACATTCAGCCCGAGCCGGTGTGTCGGTGGCCGGATCGGCGGGCACAAAGGGCTGGGTGCATTTGCGTTCAAACTCCGGCACGGCCACGATGTTGGTGTGGTGTTGCAAATCATTTTGGGCATGACGACAGCCATTCCCGTCTTTGGTAAAAGGCAACGTCACACTCGACAATTCCGGCCCCCATTCTGGCGGCTGCAACATAGGAAATTCGCGGGTATGTTCGGGAAATTGGTGCAGGGGTCGCGCCGCGTGGGCAATGGAGAAATCGACGGTTGCCAATGCTTCGACTCAGCACGCCTGCAAGCGTGTTTTTTTCAGTTCGCCGGCATCCATATCGTTTGATTAGAAAGTCGGTCGGGGCCAAGCTGACCAGCGTTTTTGGACGCTTTCAACGGGTGTCGCTTGATTGGTAATTAGCCTCGATGCCGATGGTGGTGCAGCCGGATAACATCGCTAGCGAGCTAACGATCAGGGGCAAGGTAAAGCGAGTTTCAGATACCAGGTCCTTTTTGTTGTTTCGTTGTATAGCAATCGAAGTCCTTACGTATTTGGAGTCAGTGGTAGTGGCCATCAACTGGGGTGCACAAGGTGAAGTGGTTCAAGACCCTGAGGCTTAAAAAGGCCGGGCGCAGTGCCATGGCAGTTGGCCGGATCTCGAAGCGCTTTTGTTCAAAGCGCCCACGCCACAGCGGTCAATGAGTTTCTTGGTCTTTTTGTGTGACAGGGCGATCTTTATTGTTACGAGACCCACACCCAAGACGTGCTAATTTCTCCATCGTTTGCTTCTACTTACCTGTTAATGGCAAAATAAGAAGCCGGGGGATTTAAACCACCTCCTTAATCGTCCAATCATAATTATAAGTCCAATAGGGCGAAGGAACACGTTCATGCGAATTCTACAAATATGCATTTGCCGTATCCATGCTGGCTGTTGCCGCTCCCCTTGAGCGCGAACAGCTCCTCGATCGCCACCGTGACAATCCGGCGGCGTTTACTATCCTATCGGCGGTGGCTTACGCCGAAAGTGATCACTAAAACCATATCAGAAGGAGCCAAGCGAACTGCTGAAGTAACCGCGCCTCGTTGAAAATATGGGTCTGATCATGCGTGGCGCTGCCGGATCTTTGCGCTTGGCCACTCGCAGACGACGGTCTATCAGCGTACAACCGGCAACTGATAATTTGAAGATCGCCAGAATCAAGAATATTCGCGCGTTGGCGTCCGGTTTAATCCCAATGCCGTGCAGCTGGTGACTCTGGCGGAAGTCGGATATTAAGTCTATTTGTGATCTTGAAGGTAAGAGGGTGGTCATGGGCGCACCGGGCTAGCGGTACAGAAGCTCAACGTGCGGGCATTATTGGAAGGCGAATGGCATCAGCTACGGCGATTTTCCGAGCCGCAGCGTCTGGAATTTCAATGAAACGGCTGATCGATCCGTGATGGCGATAATTCGACGCCGGTTTTTCTTGGAGTGTAGGCCCGCCGGACCAGTTTCAATTCTTAACCTTGCCGGCAAACGCGCGATATCCGCCTGATTAGCCTCTCTGATGAAGAAGTCCGCAATGCACAAGAATGAAGTAGCGGTTTTTTTGCGCCGTATGAGCTGGCTAGCAGGGCATGTATGACGGTAATGGAAGACAGCGGTTCAGACCATTTGCAATTCCGAACGGTGCTCGTTGTGAAATGCGGATATGGACGAAGAGTTAGCCTATAAGCTTTGACGCGACTGCTGTTTGAAAACACGGAGTTGGAGCTGATTGCGATTGCCGTTACTCCCCGCGGCGAACGACACAACCGTGAAGTTCACTATGGACTCCACTCCGAGTGCTCTGTCACCCGGGGTGGCGCTTCGTTAACTTCGAAGAAGTTGGCGCTGTGATTCCGGATCGTCTTGCGGCCCTTAACTTGGCGAAGGGTTTCCTAGAATATGCAAAGGCAATGCGGCACTGTTCTGCCACGCTTTGGCGTTCGCCAAGGCGTTTGCAGACTTGCTCTGCTGTTGATTTTGTTTGCCGCTCGCCGGAGCCCGGGGCAAATCTCCCGCTCCGTGCGATTTCGTCTGGACCGCCTTCAAGTCGTTACTGAGCAAGGCGAAATGCGGTTCGATATCGCTGTTCTACGGGAATCGCGCTGGTGCATTGAATGGAACCAACTCGGTGAAACAAATTTGCCGTGCTGACTTGTTATCGAAAACGTTTGCCGGTGGGTGATGCAGTTAGAACGAAGTCACCAGCCCGAATTTTGCGCGGGGGTTTAAAGGGCCATACGGTAGGGCGGGGTGAGCAAGTCTCTGACGGGAGAAGGGCGGCTACTGGATCAAATGAAATTGCACGAACAGTGGTCATAATCGATACGTTTGCGCGTGGGCGCTAATGCGGTAAATCACCGCGGTGGTATGGCTGGTAGGTCGATCACTCGTGAGAAGTGAGTCTGAGCGACCAGGCCCTCGGACAAGCGCGTTACTGTTTCCACTTATCAAACCCCCTCGCCCATGCGTGATTATAAGTAAGCCAGACAACGTCTGATGAGGACTTCATGAACCGAATCCAAGCAAAAACGCCGACCTAATGCCGAGGGGAAGGTGATCTCAAAATAAACAGAACACAGTCAGCCCGGACGCGTTGTTGTGGGCCATCACCAAATTGTAGCGAGGGTGGTCTTTTTCCCTGTATCAACCTATGCCGCGGGGCTTTTCAGCCCTTAGGGCTTTTTTATTTCAGCGGCAGCCATTCAACTTGGCGCTTTATTCAATAGGTGCTGGCGTTTTTATAAAAAAATGGTTAGTCCAGCCCTTCGGCGCCAACCGCAACGCGGGGTAACGGGATGGGGCCTGGACGTAAATATTTTTTAGCCGGTGCAATGCTGACCGGGCGGCTAATTTAGTACTTCAATTTGGACCAGATTTTCAGCCGTGCGGGTTTTTGGAATAGCACCGATATTCTGGTCGGTTGTAATCGCCACAGTGACCGTACATTAGAAAGCGCAGTCGCCGTGAAGTGGGTTTACAGGCAATGACCGTGATTGCCTTTTGGCCATTACTGTACGCGTTTGCCGGCCCCGCGAGGCGCAGCTGCCGTGGGTTGGGCCATGGATGCCGGGTATTCTGGAACACCGGGGCTATAAACATTTGATCGTGTTGCCGGCCAGCTCTATCTTGGGCAAGAGGGCATCTTGGTTTGCCGCTGGGGGCGTTGCGGCGACCTATATCTTTATTTTTGTATCTGTTTGGAGCTTTCCTGGAAAATGACCGGCGCCGGTTAAATTCTTTATCTGATATGGGCCTATGCCGCCACCGGTCCGCCAGCGCGGCGGCCCCGCCAAGGCAGCGGTACTAGCCTCGGCTGGCAATGGGGTCTATTTTCCGGTAGCGCCCATTGCCAACGTGGTGCACCACGGGCGCCTTTACAGCATTCCCGTTAATGAAGAAAAACTGGGTTTATTCACGGCAAAACAGGCGGGCGGGTTATGCGAAGCCGCAAGCCTCTACTGCGGGCAAATTAAGCCGCCGTTGATGGCGCCGGTGCTTTTTTGATTGCTCGAGTACACCAATACGCCGTGTGACTTGGAATCGTTTAAAGTCAGTATTCTCCTGCCCGTCGATTATGTATTTTTTCCGCCACGGTTTATCTGTTTTGTGCACATAATTGCCCTTAAGCAGGGTATGCAAGGGCTGCCCAAAGAAGAATTGCCGCAAATGCGTCAACGGTAATGAAAGATGGTTGGACACTTCCTGCTTCCGTTAGCCTCAATGCTGGTTTTGGCCTGCTTGGCGATGAGTAGTTCGCCGATGCGGGTGGGGTTTTTCTCTCCTAACGCGGTGGTGACGATAGGGCGGTAGCTCCGTGTTGCGCTACTCGGTGGTGGTTTTTTTGTTCGCTGGCGCTCGGCAGGGGCAAACCGGTGACGGTTACCGCCGTCAAGATATTTTGCTGTGCACGGCTGGCCAAGCTTATAGAAGGCTTGGAGCTAGGGTGCGCGCAATGCTGTGGCGGTTGTCTAATGGCGTGCCGGTCGCTGGGATTATGTTCGGGGTGGTGGTTTGACCGGCTAGGTCTGAAATTCTCCGCCATGATGCTGGCCTCCTTGGGGCAACCTTGTCTTAAGCCTTGGTGATGGTGTTGTTTGGCCAGCCTGGGTTCTTAGGTATGGGACTGCCTGTTACCGCCAGCTATATTTGTAATTGAATTGTGCTAGTTGGGCCTGCCATTTGACGGCTGAAGTTCGGTTGGTGCCACTGTTGGTCGCACATTGGTGGTGTTCTGGTACCCCAAGGACTCCCCAACGTAAACGCCGCAATAGCCTTGCAGGATTTGCCGGGGCGGCCTTGCGGGCAGTAAACCGATGAAACGAGCCTTCCAGGCGTGGAAGTTTTTTCTTATTTTGCCAAAGGGCTCTATAAACCTGATTCCGACTGTT
>Ga0163217_1079060_pt1 | contig 14945 bp, 8 predicted proteins | sample SynspAceP_FD_185933 | JGI IMG/M metagenome (GOLD analysis project Ga0163217, IMG submission 185933) | Saline lake microbial communities from Ace Lake in Antarctica - Synechococcus sp. Ace-P (PacBio error correction) | ecosystem: Environmental > Aquatic > Non-marine Saline and Alkaline > Saline ...
AGCACAAAAACACCAGGAAGAGGGAATGCCCTTAGAAAACCTTTTTGGGACAGTTCCCCGGGGCCTTAAAACCCATTTTTTAAATCGCCTTACCCGGCTCAAGGCGGGCTTACATAAACGGGATGTGAACCCACCTTAAAGTTAAAGATCCCTCTGTTTTGCCTTTTAATGGGTGAAGTAAAATCAACCTTCCGCCGATGGACACCTTTGGGGGGGGTAATTATTTTTCAGTGGCCCGTTCTTGAAGAACCGTAAGAACAAGAAGGTTTTTTTGGTAGCAGTTCGTTGGACAATCCCAAAGTTGCGATTGGCGGTGGTTAAATATTTGCAGATACCTTTCCAAATACAGTGTATCCGGTAACCCAAAATGTGGGTGACTGTTCCATGTCCTGGTGGGGCAATCAGTTGATGCTATTAATTGTTTTTTTGTGGACGCCCAACGCCTCCTCGCCTGACTTTTTTGTAATGAACAATGAACGCTTTAGGCTTTACGGTTCTTTCCCAATAATTGCAACGAAGTGAAGGCGCTATTTGATATCCTTTGACTACCTTTACACTTCAACGCTTAAAAACACACGCACCTATGTAACAATTTCTTCGAGATGTTTGAGACGCACCTTTTTGATGAAATCACACTAGCGCAATTAACCGTTGCACCCACATGCGTAAAACAAGTTATAGCTGTCCCTAATAGCGGGATTAAATCACGAATAGAAAGCCGTTTGCAGGCTTCATAAACTAAATTTAAAGTCAATATGTATTGGTCGAGCGATACCAAGTTAATGACCGTTTAAGTATAATGCAATGTTCGGTACGCGGAGTCTGATGGCCGTTCTTGAAAACAGTACAGCTACAATATGACTCAAATTCTACAGCTCATACATTTTAGCTTGACTTCACTAACATGCCAACGCGCCCGATGGTGCAGTATGGCTATGATGTTCAACAACCCGAGTTTTGTATGACTTAAGTGATGGCCGCCTTCGAAGCGACTGAATGTAATTTACGAAAATGAATACATGCAAAAATCGATCTACCATTTGAAAGTGATGAAGTCACCGTTGAAACTTGGTTATGCCATACAATGATCGGATCAGTTTACTTATAGTGAAGAACCAAAATGCAAGCGTTTCCCTGATCAAAGTTCAGCAATAGGCTTTACTGACCCTATGCCTTACGATGACTTTGTAAGTGGTTTGATGGTCCATTGTCAAGTGTTTCCGGTTGTGGATGTTTAGCTGGCCGATTGACTCCTCAGTTAGCTTGAACAAGTTTTGGACGGCCAAAGAGGTGGCGCAAAGTTGGGAAGTGGAAGAACAAATGATGCAGTCCTACCTAGAGTTTTTACCACTCAGACTAATGGCTTATGACGACATGACTTGCGCACTAACTTGGTTTCCGTTATATTTGAAACTAATACGACCTCAAGTGTTTTATCAAAGTGATGCCAATCAATTGAAAAGCGGAGTACACAAAAACCTTTTTGCCCTGCGTTGAACTTAGCCTTAGAAGTGACCGCGATTTACCAACTCGCCTTAAGTGTTAACCAAAATCCATGAACTCGTCCAAGTTAGGTTTCTCTTACCCAGGAAATCCGAGTTTTTCTACATTAATGCAACGGTCAGCAGTGTAACTCATCCTCGAACCCGCATTCACTAGCAAACAATGTTGAATTTTAGTTCTTGAGTGTACTTCAATCCTGAATCTGCCTTGTCGCACCACTGATTTTCTATAAGGGACATCGAAAACATTTTATTATCAGCTCAAGTGAAGAAAACTGGTTTGATCCTCCTATTTACCCTTTATCGATGCAGACCCCAGTTTGACCCCCTAATTGCCTGTGACCCACGACTGTGCCTTACACCCACAATACTCGGGTCAACGGAAAAAGGCCAAACTTCTTTTACAGGTTTTGAGGCTTATATACAGCAACCCTTTAGTTTTTTACCCGACCATTTGATGGTTTAGGCATGGTGGGCTAACTACACTAGAAGTTTTCCTGGCCTGAGAAATACTGGTTTATTTCTAAAGAACTTCCTATTATCCTGACTGTTTTATTATGAAAAAGAATAATTACGGCGCGGCGTAAAATTTCTGCGAATAAACCGTGGATGATTATATAACAGATTATAGGCCGGGTGTAAGGTAATGCCGAAGAAGGTAACTACAGGTCAACTCCATGTAGATTTAAGTCCCGCTTTTTATAACTTTAATGACAACTAACCTTCACTTTGAGGTGGTGTACCTTAACTGAACGAATATGAAGCGTTTTGTATACCACAGGTGATTGGCACGCTTTAATTTAATGACGTGAATACTAACCCATACGGTACTCAATACTTCTTATGGGGCGCAACGTTAACACCATGTAAATAGCACGTCTTGTTACGCGCTTAAAACCAAAGCCAGAATCTCATCGTCTGGCCTTTTTATGGTCGATTGAATAAGATAGTCAAGTTTTACTACTTAAATACAGAGATTCATTTTGCAAAGCCTTTTACGCTAGTTAGAGAAATTTAAATACCGCTAATTTTCAGCGACCCAGTAGCCCCAGACTGTTGGTTTAATTGCCTTATAGTGGACTCCAGCGCTTTTTTTGCAAAAGAAAGTGACCACCTATTGAAACGTAACCTAGTGTATACACCCTATTAATGGGTATACAATTTTTTAAATGTTAGATTTATGGGCCAGTGGAACTCCGGCAAGCTTGGCTTGGGAACATTCAGAACTATATTTCCAATGCGAAACGCGAAACAGCAAGTAAAATGTGGAGTTTGATCGCTGTTGTTATTTTGTTTTTGCACTCGCCAAACTTGTTTAGAAGTTTGGAAACTGAGTTATTGCCATCATAGCAATATATTGGGGGCCATGGGCGATGTTTAAGAGCATGGGCTTGCGCATGAGGGCACTCATTTCATTGGAACACCTATGTTGGGCTAAGCCATAATGTTTTGGTCGGCTCTATTGGGGGAACCGTTTATTGAGGCACTATCTTTAGCTGTCAACGGCCAGAACTATGTTACGGATGAATGCGCCCTAGAGGTGAATCAAGCCATTAATTATTCAGTTCATTAATTATTTTACCGCCGATCTGCACTAGATAAAAGCCCATCAACAAGATGGGTTGATGGAGTAGATAAATAAGTAAGAATGGCGCCCAATAAGGCAAGCCATCTGGCCGTTTTAATTCTGGGCGGTTTTGAGCTGAGGTAAGAAGTCCATAGTGCATCGCAACACTGCTAACAAAGACCAGTGCAAACCAGGGAAAAAACAACTAAATCACGTATGTTTTGAATTTCCCCAATCGAGTAAACACTCGCAGCCCTGCCAATTTGCAATTGAGTGTAACGATATCGCTCTTGAAATTAACCAAACTAACACGGCGACTGCTAGCAAATAGAAAACGGGGCCGATGTAAGCACAGAACAGACAGTGGCAAGGCGCTGCTATAAAAATGGAATACTGCTAAAGATATAGCCAGGTTATGGGTACAATTGCTAGTAAACTACTCATGATTCCAACTGCGCAAGGATTACTGCAACTAAGTTTCGCAGTACTGAGGGCTAATTTTTGTTTTCTTTAATCTCGAATAATAAGCCACATAACTACTCATGGCCTACGGCCAAACAAAAGGACCTAAACAATAATGGCTCTAAATACTCGCCACTCATATCTGCAATTGGTGTCGGTACTGGCGCATAACCAAACACCGTAGATCATAAGCAAAATGGAACAGTAACCATCAGCACAATCGCGCACCCACGCAATACATCAAGTGCTAGGAAGCCTATTGGTGCTGGGCGTCCCCTTATTTGTAAGTCAATGTGCATACTACTTTTTATTATCTTTCAGCCATTCATTTAAATAGTTTTTATTTGCCCACATTTATAGGCTGCATAGGTTTTATGCGTAAACGCATTAGATCGCATTCACTGTCAGTCCAACCGGTTTTTAAGTTGCAAATCTCTTCTAACAATCCATCGCCCAAAGGTTGTGACATAGCCACGTAACTTGTTTTTTGCCTAATTCTTTTGGTTTCAAACGGAAATCGTTTTTGGGTTTTCCAGCATTAGCTGACAAATTTTTAATTCATTATTAGCTAAATACTACTTATTTTCATTATTCTTGGTAACTTATCATTAAAATACCAAAATTTATTCACTGGTTCAGAGTTTTAGCTTACAAGTGTTACCCGCTAAATTACGGGCTGTAAATTCATTAAGGCAGTTTAATACATGACAATAACAACAAACAAGTTTTACTCGTGACGATCTTTTAAGTTGTAGTCGCGGAGAGTTATTTGGACCCGGGCAATAGCCAACTTCCAGCCCCAAAATGTTATGATGGGACCGCATTGTGAAATAATATGAAAAGGTGGAGAAGCACGACAAGGGCTATATTATTGCTGAAATGAATTAGTGAAGATCTATGGTTTTTTGCTTGTCATTTTCCGGCGGATCCGTTTATGCGGCCTGTTTAAGGTTTAGTTGCGATGTGGCAAGTTAGTTGGCTTTTTTCTAGGCTTGGTGTGGAAGGACCCGGTAAAAAGGTCGTGCAATTGGGTTGTAGGTGAAAAGGTTAAAATTTACCGGACAAGAATTTTTTTTACCACTGCTAAAAAAGTAACCTATCGCATTGTATGAAACGCGTGATTCAATGCGCAAATTGTTTATGGGATGGCCGATGGGACGGTCGCGTTGACCGGTTCGTTGTATTTTAACTCAGGCTAAAGATTTAAAAGTGGGTTATTCAGGACACCAGTAACTTTTAATTAAAATGATGCAAAATAGCCCCTACACGGGCTTACAACTCAACGATATTAATCCTACACTTCCTGTCACCTTAGCTTCTCGCCATCCACTCTACCAATTCAGAGCGGCGCTACTGACGCTTGAAAAAGGTACATAGTTCTTTTAGAGCGACCGACTAAATACCAGCTTGATATCCCTTGGGTGGTGCTCTTGAAAGGTTTATCCGTTTTTTGTCTCTTCATTGAGTTCCCTTGTATACAGTTAAATAAATAACCGGTGATCAATTAGATCACTGTATAGGGATAGTGGAATAAACCTATAGGTTCAACGTCAAAACAAAACTAAAGATAAATTGACAAATATTAACTTATTGAATCGTTCTATATTTTGCTATAGAACCAAATTTGTATAAAAAAACCACGAATCTCAGAAAATAGTAATAAAAAAAACTTAATGTTTTTTAAACATTAAGGGTTAGTTAAAGATTATTTTTTCAAAATTAATGAATATTAATTTTAACTTATATTTTTCTTTTAGGCAAACCTACTACGCTGCTAATACATAGCAACCAGCTTGAAAACCTGCAGCTTTGCCTAAGGACGATTGACCTCATCGACCACATCACATTTGGGCTCAACACTACGCCCTCTATAGGGATAGAGCTTAACCGCGACCACCGTCGGATTCAAGCTTCTACCGCCATCTGAGTCAGTACCACTTCACCAATTGAATATTGTATCTTACCTTTTCTTATAGCATAAGCAGCAATTTCGTTGTTGTCGTTTAATAGCATTTGCGAACTGAATGACATAAGGAGAATCACAAGCAGTCAGGCTGGTCAATATCTGTAAAGGCTATTATTAACATAGTATGATAAAAAACCCGCATTGCGGCCGATTAATTAATGGATGCCTCAATTCCCATAAGCCAACAATCGAATCCCGTTATTGGTTGATGACCGTTGGTACACTAGATAACCCAAAAGAAGTCGTTAGGATAGGTAGTAAGTATCAGTAATTGAGATCATTACAAACATCTTCTGCGGCAAGACACCGTTGACTGTTTTGTACATAACCCACCGCAATATGTCATCATTGATATCGGTAGCAAGTACTAGAGAAATTTTCCAACGTCGCTATTAATACTCGATACTTGGTCACCTACATAAAAGGGCAGCGGCGGCCCCGTTTTAATATAATTTCTACCTCTATAAACCGTCTCCAGCTTTGTGCTTCTCCAACGCAATACCATTATCTATTGATAGCTACCGGCGGTAACTACTAAAAAGACGTGTATCATCTTCGGCAGGCGTTAATAAACAGACCCTAAAGACTTTAGTAATGAGTTAAGATTACCTTGATCGTCCTAACTCCAATCAAACCACGGCGTTGGGCATAAGAACCAGGGCTTATTATTTCAAAGCGATATTTGAAGTCCGTAAACAAGACTCAACTGGAATATCTTTCGTACCGTATCATCCTAAAAACAATTAGCTTACACTGGTCCTTAAGGTTTCTGATCACAATTACTGTAGTACCGTTACCCCTATTTGTTTATTATTGTTGATATCAAACGCAATCACTCAAAACCGCCTGCCGTTACAATTCAGGCGGGGGTAATGGCAAAACAACGCTTACCGTTACTTGGGCAATGCGCGTCGGAAAAGTTATTGAGCCACATGAAAGTTCTTTCAGTTGCAATCTTCAAGGAACATAAGGAAGTTTGTAAAAAACCCGCCCTGTCCTGAGTCCAACCAGCATAGCCAAACGTTCATTCAAGCCACGAACAATTGTTCGTTTTGTACTGCATCATAACATCATTTGAAACTGTTTTTTAAATCAAAAACCAAGGCAACAGGCTTGTCCATACTTTCACTGCTAACAAAAACTTTTCTTTGCGCTATTTGTTGAAAAGCTTGGTTATTTCACGATTGGCGTAACAAGGAATAACAGTAATAAGTACTCTGCATCATTTTAAATGCCAGCCTTTGCCAGCTTTCTATATCCGTTAAGCTGTTAATCAGCGCCTCAAGTTCAAAAAATTGACTCAAAGACCACGTCATAACAGGCAAATACGATTTCTGCACCGTTCTGGCTGAACTGTTGCCACTCATTCATAATATCTGCTAGCGGAAAGCACTCCTGCCCTAATTCACTGCATAGGTAATGTCAACACTCTATACTGAGCCGCTTTTGTGCCGCTAAAGTGACTAATGAGCCACGACAATAACAATGCAGTCTAGTTTTTTTTCATTTAACATCCTATCTACTGCTAGTTTTATTATTTGAGCATATTCTCTAGTTCTCCCACCTTTCAAAACACATGACTCAAGTCATGTTCGGCTGATGTCAATTGTGCAAGGATTTTGGCCTGAAACTAACTGCTTCTTGTTAAAAAATTTCGGGGCCGTTTACCGTCAATTGGCAAAATTTCGCCAACTGTTGTTCCAAGGAATCATCTTTACGGTAACTGATTCTAATTCATGTGTAACTTAAAGGATAACTTTTTTACCTTTAGACTCGCATTAGTCGTTCTAGGCACTATCGCTTATTGTGATTAGTTGCACTTGCGAGGCTTTTTTTTTAACAGTCGCAGAGACTCTGAGCCTGTGTGGGCGTACCATCTGGATAAATATCCGTGCAGTCACCTACAAGTCTCTAATTTTCTCCAATTTCCTTCAACAAAATAAACCTACTAGTTGCGACATTATCAACAATTCCTTGTCATGGCTAATCCAGAGTGAAACGTACCTTGGATAACTTGACTAAGGTTCTTCTAAACAGTTCTAGGGTCTCGACATTCCTAAATCGTAGCGGCTCATCGAGAATAAAGTAAGTTTACTGGGTTTGGAGCATTAATTTTAGGCCGAAGCCAAATCGATCTTCTCAACCACGCCGATAGAGACTTAACGGAGAATCACACTCTCTCAAGGAATAAACAAATAAAATCCTCAGATAACTCATAACATGTTTAGTGCGGCCATTTACAGTCACTTCAACGCTTAACCATCAGCCGATAGCATCAATAACCCGCAATTTCACCGTCTAGTTTGCTCTCGAATGTTGGTCAAAATCAAGCGACCTCAATGTTTGCACCACGTTTAATCTCGCTCCCCCCGCTTGTAAGTTACCCAATAACAATTTTATCAAGTAACTTTTGCCCACAGACCATTGACCCTGGACCAAAGGCTAAATTTTTCGCCGCGTAATACGTGTGTCAAGTGACTAACAAATTAACTTATCTTCGATTTGATAAAACAGTTCGTCTGTTTCAAATACCAATCTGCTGAGCTCTTAGACCTCGCTAACTACTGACAACGGCTTTACCATCTTGACGGTTTGCGCGCTGTGAACGTTCCATCCCCGCGCCGCTTTAAGCGCTCGCACTCTTTCCCTTCTTACGTGTGCGTCGGCTTTATTAACGCCTTGCTTATCACGTTTCTTCTATGACTAATTTTTATCAATAAGGCATTTTGGCTTCTTCAAACTCAAGATCATTTGCTTTTGCGCAAGTAAGCATCATAGTCCGCCAGGATAACCTAACTAAACTACCTCGATCTAGGTCGACTAATAATCGGGTCGCTACTTTACGAATAAACGCCCTATCATGACTGAACAAAACCACTGCTCCGTTATAGGCTCTTCCACGGGCTCTTCTAACCACTTGAATCAATCAATGTCTAAAGGTTAGTTGGCTCATCAAGAAGTAATATGTCAGGATCACAAAACCATCGTTGGCCAACGCAGCCTTACGACGCATCACACCAGAAAGGTCGTAACTTTAATTGCATTGTAGTCTGAATTAAGCTAGTTAGGTACTTGTGAATACGCTTGCTCCTAAATTGCCACCATTGTGATGGTCCAACTTCAATGTTGCAAACGTTCGCGAATTTAATTCAAGATTCGCTTCACTTGGTCAACGGTGACGATTGAATTTGGTGAACGTAAGGCTTTAAATCCCTCTCTCCTGCTTCAGGCTAAACCTTCCCCGAGCCACATAGTCAAATGACTGCATTCGACGCTTTGGGGCGGATCTTGTGGTAGACGAGAATATTTTAACGTCTGAATTGACCATATTCGTGGCCAATCATCCCAATAGCAACTTCACCGCAGATTAAACTTTTAGTAAGTGGAATTTCCCGCAGCCATTTGCGGCCCACCAAACACAGCCTCTGTCTCCAGGCTGAATGACTAATTCAAATACCATTTTAATATGGAGGGGGATGTCCAAGAATAATGCTGGCAATTTTTTAACTGTAATCAAACTCAAGATACAAAACTCTATTAATTGGTGAATAACTTCAAAAGGCCAAGCTAATTCTTGTTGATTATTAGCATTCACTTAAAACCGGAATTCTTGCGGCCCTAATAAATGATAATGTTGTGGATCCGATCTGAACGTCAATTTTTGTGGTTAATTGACTGTCTCTAACCTCGTTTGCGCTAACAATAGCCAGAGCATCGTCACACAAACAACATTGTTGGCCGGAAAATAAAATATAATCTAGACTGGGTAAACCTTCAAGCCTTTCCTTAGTGATAACCACATGATGGATCTTAGGATTACGTTGGAATCTTCAGGAATAGTTTGGCTTGGTTAAGTCATTAACCTTCATCCAAGCTCATTCAACCGCCCCCTCATCTAATTTAAATTGTCGCAAATTATTCGAAAAGAAAATGTTCAATTTGTATTCCAACAAGCCACGCAATGCCTTAACCAAATCCAAATAATCCCGTTTGCAAACATCCCCAAGTACTTTCATTCGCTTTGGAATTTGAGATGATGGTGGGTGCGATAAAAATAAGGTTCGTATTTTTTGCTTGTGTTGACCTTAACCTGTTAAACAGTCAGCCTGCTCAAAATGATAAGCTCCTTCAATTTGTTTAACTGAAAATTCTCTTTTTGCCCAATCAATATAAGTATTCGACATGTCACTGTGGTAAACTGATTTAGCACCAACCAGCCGCTTGCTTGAACAGATACACTACCCGTCTAACAAAATAAATTTAAGACATCCCTTGCCTTTCGACTTTTGCTGAACTAATTGACGAGTAATTCGATGGTCTAAAATAAACCCGTGTCTAAATAGTCTTTAAGGTTAACCTAAACAAAGCCCGTTTTCGAAATACTTCAATCATTTGCCGGGTTGCGCGCTTGTTTTTGATACTGCATTTTTTGCACCTTTGCTGTTTTCGGCGTACTTTACACAATGTGATCAGGATTCAACTTTAGTCCACTTGGGTGGCAATGCTGCAATTGATCTTTCCATGCAAGCGTCTTTTCCGCGACAGTTCTGGCACATCTTTGGGCGCAAAGCATTCCTGCACCACAAGGCCAATCCAGCCGGTAACAAATCTATGGCGACGTTATACTCCCTGGCAAATCAGCATCATACATACGATAATACAATTGCGGTTATTTTGTGATTTAAAGCCACTTGTTTTGGTGCGCGCTATATTTTAGTCAACCGATTACAAAGTCATTTGAAATTAAACTTAACTTCAACGGGTTTTGGCAATTTTGTTGTCCAACACAACCAGTTTAACTAATTGGCATTCAAGCTTGCCATTCATCACTGATATTCTTTTTTAGCGTTTGAGCTTCATTTGCCCGCAATAAGTCTCGATAGAAGGTGAATGCGAAACATATTGCCACTCGGCAAAATGTTGTTTTATCAAGCGCCCCACTGTTGAAACAATGGAAATAGCTGGGCGCTATCACTGAGTCGCTCACCATAAGGCGATTGCACACGATATACCCTGGTCTAAACCTTCAAGCTTCAATGACTTACGCTTGGTGACTGAACTGGATAAAATCACACACATCAAGCCTATGTGGCATTTTTTTTCTTTAGGCTAAGCCAATACGCTAAGTCATGTCCCATTGGCAATAGAATTTTAGTCTGCGCTTCTAAATTTGTTGTTTGCATTAACTGGATTAATATGCTTGCCAAATTGCTCTCTCTGCGCTCATTGCGTAAACCCCAATATCCCGTTTTTGAGAGCAGGCGCAATATTGGCACCATTAATGGCCTTCCAATGAACAATGGCTACCTGAGGCCACACATAGTCTAAAAGTGGTTAAATTTGATTCTTGGCCCCAACCACTGCTGTATTAACATAGGCACAAGCAATATGTTCTTTAAACCGGCGGCTACATCCTGTTTTGCTGCGATACATGTCTTTGTGCAAACTCGACCACGACATATCTAAATAAAATACTAACTCAAGAATTAATCGCGCCAAAACGTCATGAATTCTAATGTCGGCGCGATTTTACTAATAGAAGGAGTTCATGCAAGAAGGTTGTAAATTGGTCGCCAATAGCGTCTTTAATTTTTTTAAAAGCACCAACTGGTATTAAAATATTGATTTGCTGATTGTACCATTGGAAATCGACGACAAAGGTTATTTTTAATTGCCAAAATGGGTTCGGCAATTGGACCTTTGAGTCAGGCAATTATAATCTTCAAAGCTTCGCCGACAGGGCCATCCACTGGAGTTTTAAAATAGTAAACGGGCGGTTAGCTTAAACCGCTACAAAGGCACACCTTGTAAAGCGTCCTCAATTTTTCAGCAAACATAATACTGGCAGGCTTGTTTTAGCTGACTATCAGGACAGATTGATGACAACTCTGTCTAACAAAAGCTCATCAAGCCCTTTTGCTGCTGTAATTTAAAAACTCTAACATCAATGCTAACTAAGAAAAATAAATCGGGCGGGATTTACGGTAAATCGAACTTCAAGCGCATAGTTAATAGCATTGAAACGCGCTTTATTTTGGAACATGTTTAGCCCATAAAAGTTAAGCCGTTGCGAAGTTGCTTGTTTGGCGAAATATATAGGATCAAACTTTTTTCATCACTTTTTACTAATCTCACAATGCTGCAATTGGCTTGCTTGGCATTAAGAATAAGGCTTTTGGACCATTATCATGCAGTCGCAACATGTTGTTTCTTGTCAAGATCAGCACATGCCCTTACGTCCTTGATTCTCAAGACTGGCTAATTGGCGGATAGTCTTCCCGCAAATAATTTTGTTCAACAAAAATACCAACTGCGCCGTGTTACAGGTTAGAACGTGATGGCAGCATAGCATTCAATAATATTTGCGTCATCTCAGCAGCCACCAACGTTTAATTGGCCTGGCTTCCTAGTGGCTCTGCCAACTGCATATAACGCTCTTGAGTGCAGCATCAGAAAAAAATTGTTTGTCCGGCAAGGCACTTTTAACCAAGCGCCTGATATTGTAAGCCGTTTGGGAACTGCAAGTAGTTGAGGGATATACCGCGATCAGTACTTGCTTTCACAGTACCAATGCCAATCTGTCGTCGAGAGAGAGCTAGACGACTTTGCAATACTGAGCAAGCTACCAAGCTGTGGAAACGGAAGATGAGACAAGCCCTGTTAAATAATATATTTTGATCTATTTTAATCTTTGATCGTGACAGGATCAAATATAGGTAGGCATTAACGATCTGTTTGGATCACCTTGTGCCTTGATAGATAGTGCAGTGTAGAGCGGATCAATTGTATATCGGTCGGCGAGCCTTGAGCGGCCTTGTGCCGTCATGAAATTACACCACCCCCCCCTAAAATCATCGTATTGCCCGTCTAAGGCTTTGCGCGAGTTTTATAGTGGCTACATATTGGCTTTTTTCCACATAAGAACAGCTCCAACTTAAGCCCCGGCCTGAGCGCATTAGACCTGACCTAATAAGCTGTTTTGGCGGAATCATAATGTTGTGAGTGGTGGCAATTACCCAGGATTCCCGTTACCGATCAATGAGTTTTTGCATATTTTCAATTTCCTGACTCACTAAGACGGGCGCGAATCCTTAAACTAGAAATTGGCGTATATTTTTTATACTCTTTCTGCAGTTAGCTTGTGGGTTTTTAAACCCGTTAACAAACTATTTAGCGCATTGCCGTGCTGCAAATTACGTAAACCAGGGGTTATAGCGATCGAAATATTAAATCGTCACAATAACTCTAGCCAACTCATACACTTTTTGCAAACTCAATACAACTAATCGACTTAAGGATATCTTGTTTTTTTGCCGGTTGATGCCTAAAACAACCCTTTATAGCGCGCCCGTTTATCATTCGCCGGACTAGTTTCAACACCTTTATTATTTTAAAGCCCCATGCGATTGATGAAGTGGCCTGCCCCCTTGCGGTAGACGAAGACATACGTGGTTATCGTTACCTGACTGTGCCCTGGTTCCACCGTGCCAATCTCAATATAACCAAAACCCATTGCGGCGCAAAGCATCAATACATTCGCCATTCTGTTATACTAGCCCTGCAGCATGTCCAGTGGGAGAGAGAAAGCCAAATAATCTCACCACGGGGGAGCATGTTTACTTTAACTTGTTGAACGAATAAGCCATGTCTAACAGGGTGTTTGCGTACATCTCAAGGATTTTATGTGAATCCAGACCATTCGGGAATTCTTGACTAAATAATACTTTTGAATTATTGAAATACATCGTTTCTCTTATATAAAAAAAGCCCCGGATATGACCAGGGGCTTTAAGCTTGCTTTGTTACGTTAACTATTGCGTTAATACTGAGTACATCAGTTCACGCATGCCAAACCGAAAATTTAGCAAATTCAAATGGTGCTACTGGTTTTAATTCAGACAATCATATATAACCAACGATCTAAACAATGTTGATTATTTTCCATCCATTTTTCCTAGAATTTCTTCAAGCATTCCACACTGTTGGTGAAAATTAAGCAACACCGGGTCGTTAAGGCTCGTTTGTTGCCGAATCGAGTTTATCCTCACGATATGAAGCGCGAGCTAAGGCCTGCCAGTGGTTATTTACTGGTGATTATTAATCTGCTCCAAGAACCAATGTAATTCTAATTTAGAACCCAATTTGGAAATAACAAATTAGCGACCAGTTAAATATCCTCGTTTTCTCAACGTCCAGCAACTTGTGCCAAGGTCTAAGCTGGGGAACATATTACTCAGGGCCTAACCAACTCGATGAGGAGGCAATTTTTATCTGGTACACGCTGCATTGAATATAATTCTGCAACGTGGTTTCCAGTTTGCTTAAATTCCTAACTACCAACCCAGATAAGTTTTCGAATATTAGCAAACTAAATCTTGAATAGGTAGTTGTATAACACGTACGCCTCTTGAATGCTGAGTGAACTTATTCGCATGACGACAACAATACCACGGTGCTGCCAACGTCTTAGTGTGCGCGCTGCCCATTCTACAATCATAGAATAGTTGTACTTGTGCGCTAATACTAGCGTCCGAGTGTTTCAATCCTCGCTCACACCGCAAACTCTCTAAACCAATATCGCCTTTGACATATCACAATAACAGCATTGGCGATTTCGTCTACCAAACACCAGCACCCGTCTCTTCCTTGAATTCTTAAAAACGATTTCATGCCCATAGTCATTGATAATATTAATAGTCATTTGTAGCATGGAATTTCACTACGTAATGGATTTGTTCCATTTGAGCAGCAACTTTTCCCTGTAATATTTAAGGAAATGCCTCAATCAATAAATTTCCGTGATCACGGGTTTTGGGTAATTGAAGGGAATATTGAACTCTTTTCCATACCATTTGCCCATAAGCCAACATACCGAAGCTCAGCGGAGCTTAAGCCCATAAGATTTTCGCCAAGCGGTCGGAAAATTTTCATCATCAGAAGGGACTGAACTCAACTTCTATTTAAATAGAGCAGAGAGAGAGCCGTGGATAAAGCGCAACTGCTCTTATGAGTTGACTCACCGCACCAAGAATGCGAAAATTGAGAATAGATGAGTTTTGAACGATAGTCTTCGACTCAACCAGTTCAACCCACATCTCCGTCATCGAATACAGCAAAGTTTGTTACCGTTGTTTTTGGGTTAAATCACCAGCATTAACCAAGCATTCAGTAAGATTTTGATGTTAACTCGTTGTTCAGAGCAATCCCACTCCACCACGTTGTCATAAAGTCGTATTAACTCGGCCCCATGCATGGCGTATTCAATACGCCCCAACTGGGTCCATACCGTAAATTGGGGCCCACCTCTCCAATGCATTTTTTGGCTTTAACATCTTTGCATTAACCCGCGAGTGGTCGTCGTTGGCGGCGATCGGCCACGTCTGAATTTCGTTTCTTTGGTACTTTTCACAATACGTACCGATACCTACCGTTCCAAAGATATCCCAGT